>Ga0185299_10000520_pt1 | contig 100985 bp, 86 predicted proteins | sample PaiPotPPA55metaG_FD_128002 | JGI IMG/M metagenome (GOLD analysis project Ga0185299, IMG submission 128002) | Iron sulfur acid spring bacterial and archeal communities from Banff, Canada, to study Microbial Dark Matter (Phase II) - Paint Pots PPA... ... | reverse complement strand
ACCACGCTCATCTCGCGAATGCGAAAGCTTGGGATCTCGTGTAAGCCAGGCAGTCTTTTCGTCGCTCCTGTTGATCGGGGTGCCTTGACTCCGGGTCAATATGCGCCGCAGCTGTTAGCAAGCTAAGGACTAGCGGCTGAACATCTGCAGGCAACGCGTTCAACAGCACACATCCGTGCCGGAAAGGCGTGTTGTCGAGGGCATCGGCAGAGGGGAACCGAGGACGGCCAGCGCTCCATCCCCTGCAGAAAACTGGGAGATGGATGAAGGACGACCTCAGTAGGCCGTCCTTCAAGAATGAAGCTGATCAAGCATTCCTTCAGTGTGATGGAGGGAAGTGTTTGAACATACCAGCGAGGTCCTTTGCGAGCTTCTTTTCATTTTTGTCGGGATTCCCGCTGAGAGCATCGCTCTGCTTGCCACGCCAAATGAGCTTCTGCGTCTGACCGTCGAAGATATCGACGACCAGCGTGCCGACCTTTGTGACATCAGTAGTGGTAGTAGCCATGCCGTCACCACCAAAACCTCGCCACCTCCAACCCCCGCCGAAGCCGTTATAGAAGGTCTCCAGGGTTTGCTGGTCCTGAGTGGATTGGAACGCTGAAATCGTTGCGCTCCCATTCGAGTCAACTTTTGTCCATCCCTTGGCAGCAAGTTGGGCGTCAACATCCTGCTTAATGCGATTCTCCCAAAGTGAATCGCCAGCCTGCACTTTGAGCCACGAGTAGGTCTTGTATTGAGAAAAATTGGCTGAATGATCGTAGTCGGTAGAGATCTGTGCCCCGAAGGCGTGAAAACTGCTTAGGAGCAACAGACCAAATAAAAAGAGAGAGTAGTAAGTTTTCTTCATTGCGTAAATCCTCCTCTACTCACCTTTTATGCATGTTGTATGCCATCCATGCTGCCTCATAAATCCTTTGTGACCATACGCTGCCATGATTTTGGAATTTACAAATTGTCGATCGACCGACACCGATAGTCGAGAAGCTTGCGTGAGTCGCACGTTGGCTCAACCGCCACGCTGAGGTCCTCGGGACCTCCTACTTAAACAGGATTTTTGCCATCATTCCTTTGTCTTCGTGGTTCAGCAAATGGCAGTGGAACAACGAAACACCTCGAATGATGGGATCCGTGAAGTCCATCATCAGGTCGACACTTCCATTGACCGGGACATTCACGGTATCCAACCACACCGGCTGCGCGAGGCGTTCGCCATTCTGCGAATACACAAGAAAGTGAACTTGATGAATATGGAACGGATGGACCTCCTTCGTGTTGTTCACAACCTTCCAGTGGCGATATGTTCCGACGGTCACGCTCGTCATGGGAGCATCCATCGGTCCATATTTCTTGCCATTGATGTAGAAACCTTTCTTATCCTCGGTGAAGGTGACAACAAAATCTGAAGCGCTATTCTCGACTCCTGCAATCAGTTTCGTCGATAGAGGCTTATAAACCGGCAGTAGAGCGTCAGGGGAAGCGGTAGCAGTTGTGAGAGTGGGTAGCGCGCGCTCAACCATGTCCGCCAGCACCATCGCCGGATTTGGATCTCCGTCGGAGCCCGTGTCAAAACAAAGTGTGCGGAGTGATGCTTGTACTCCAGGATTTGGCCCGGTGACGATCGCTTCCACGCGGCCAGCAGGAGGAACGAGGATGTGGTCCGCGAACTCGGTGCGGTGTTTTGGATCGTGGAAGGCAAGGGGCATTCCATCCAACGCAACGATTTCAAGCTGTCCCGTGTCCACCTGCAAGTCTGCATATAGGTCAGGTGAAGCATTTACGATGCGCCAGAACTGCCGCTCTCCAGGCCCAATGGGAATCTGCGGCCGCACAGCTCCGTTGACCGAGAAGATACGCTCCAGTTTGTCAGGTGAAGTACCGCACCTTGTTTCAGGGACTTGTACTCTGCTCATCAACGCGGGGGTCATCGGATCATTCTCTTCAAGAGCTTGGTCGCGAAGTACCAGTATCCGTTCCCGCATATGTTTAATCTCGGGAACATAGCGCTCAATGCCGTCGATCACAATCGCTCCGGACATGCCATCCTCCGATTGCCGATAGCTCTCGCCATGAGGATGAGTGTGGTACCAGTACAAACCGGGCGGCTGATCGAACGGAATATTCACAACGTAGCGAAGCGATTGACCGGGCATGGCCATCATCGTAATTGCATCATCCTGAGGAGCGCTGGGCGACACGTGCAGACCGTGAAAGTGCAGGTTCGTCATATTCATGCAAGGCCCGTCGACACACTTTTCTTCTGAGTGCGTGGACATGTCATTGATATAGGTCAGGCGGATATCTTCCCCGGGCCTTGCACGAATCACCGGTGGATCTTCCCGTCCCGCAAAGGAGAACGCAGCCTTCCCGGAGTCCGGATCGTTGATTGCCCGCAATACAAAAGGCGAGCGAGTCTCGGGTGGATTCGACAGCAATGATGACCGGCTAACATCGGCGCCTGGGATAGGGCTCTGTGCGTGTAGTTGCAAACATAGGAGCAAGCCAAAAGGCACGCTCCATCTTAGAAATCTCGTGCACCTATCAAAGAAGAAACGATGTACCTTCATCTCTCCTAAACTCAGTAAGACTCTCTCAAAACTTGTTGGCATGTTTCGATCCGTTCCTTTGTCTTTGGATGAACGCTCATGGAGTATTGACTCCTGTCCATCCACCGCCGAGGGCCTTTATCAGCACTACCGACGCCACAAGGCGTTGGCTGCTGATCTGCGCAGAGGTCCGCTCATTGGCAAGAACGGTCTCCTGCGCAAAGATAACGTCCAGATAATTGACAAGCCCGGCTTTATAGCGCTGCGTGGCAATCTCTTCCGCTTGTCTGGCGTCCCGCACCGCACTATCTTCCGATTGCGATTCACTATCCAGGTAGTGCAATGCAGCCACTTGATCCTCCACTTCCTGATAGGCGACGAGAACAGTCTTCTCGTACTGTGCGAGAGACAGTCGATACCCCGCTTGGGCCTGAGCGACGCCTGCCTTCAACCTGCCTCCAGTAAAGATCGGCGCCACAGCAGAAGCTCCAAGCGATGCAATCGTGTTCTGCCAATTCAACAGACTGGTGGCGTTCGTGCTCTCATACCCTACGAGACCTGTCAAAGAGAGTTGCGGTAAGTATGCCGCCTTGGCAACGCCAATCTGCGCAGTAGCGGCAGCGACATTGCGATCAGCTTCAGCGATATCGGGTCTTCTCTCCAGCAGATCCGACGGCAGACCAATAGGGACGTCGGGTGGTACTGGGTTAGTAGGCTGGTCAGGCAGGGAAAAGCCTTCAACCGTACGACCCAGCAACACCGCAATCGCATGTTGGAGTTGTGCCCGCTGAATCTGAAGCGCCTGTTTCTGCGCAGTCGTTTGATCGAGCAGCGTTTGCGCCTGTTTCACCGCGAGTTCACCACTCAGACCTTTTTGAAACAGGCTGGTGGTCAAGGCAAGACCCTGGGTAAGATCAGCAAGCGTATCGTCCAGAATCTTCAACTCCTGGTCAGTCTCGCGCAGATTGTAGTAATCGATCGCGACGGTCGCTTCGATCGACAGGCGTACGAATCTAAGATCGGCCTCGGTCGCTTGCTGTGTCGCCCGCGCGGATTCGACCGAGCGCCGTATTCTGCCCCACGCATCGATCTCATAACTAGCCACCAGCGGCAACTGGATATCAGTGTAGCTTGCCGCGTGCCCATTGGTATTGCCGTTGTTCGGGCGGTTTTGTGCCTCTCGATTGCGAGAGACGTTGGGTGCGGCACTCACCGTGGGGAAAAGAAACGAATGGGCAATACTGGTTGCGGCTGAGGCCTGGTCTACATGGGCGATCGCGATCTTGATGTCCTTATTCGCGGCGTCGGCTTGCGTCTCCAGATCGTCGAGTCTCGTGTCATGGAAGACCTTCCACCAATCCTGGTAAGAGATTGCGTTCGGACTAGTCGGCGCAGGCGCTGAAGCAGTCGGCTCAGTGAAGGCGGGAGGCACGGGTACGGAAGGCTTATGGTAATTGGGTCCGACCATGCATCCGGAAACCATCACAGCGAGTGCGCTGAGTGCCGCTGAGGATACAGCGTGCCGATAACGAACGTGACCAAATCCACACTTCAGCATAGATTTTTTCCTCAGCTCTTCTTTACGGCGGGCGCTGGTGCGCCGGAGGCTGGCTGAACAGAGACCTTCATTCCATCCACCAGATAGTCGGGAGGATTGGCAATGATGGAGTCGCTCGCACTGATACCGCTGGTGACCTCGATCGTATTGCCGAAATCCCGCCCGAGACCAACCTTGCGGAGTTCAACCTGATTGTTTTGGTTGACGATGGCCAACTGCGGTCCCGCAGCCTGGTAAAGGACCGATCCGGATGGGACGATCAATGGCCGAACCGGCACAGTAAGGTGAAGATGCACATCGGCATAGGCGCCTGGCATCAGCTTGCCGGTAGGGTTTGGAACGTCGATCTCCACCAGCAGTGTGTGCGAAGTCAAATCAATCGAGTGATTGCTGCGGGTCACCTTCCCCTCGAAATGCTGATTAGGAAGCTCCGTCAGGTCGAGTGTTGCCTTCACCCCATCAACGATCTGCTCGCTGTATGCTTCCGGAACTGTGACGAACACGCGGACAACATCGATCTTCGACATGCGGAACAGTTGTTGGCCGGTACCACCGTTACCCGCATTGATTAGGTTGCCGATATCGGTAAGACGTTGGGTGATGATGCCGTCGAACGGGGCAACTACTTTCTCGAACCCCTGCATCTGCTCCAGCCGGCTTACATTGGCGCTCATCGCTTGAACGTTTGCCGTCTGCGCGTCAAAGTTCTGGTTATTCGAATCCACGTCCTGCTGGGAGACGGCGTTTGTGTTGATGAGCGACTGGTATCGCTTCGCCGTAATGTTGGCAAGCGTGAGGGTCGCTCGTGCTTGGCCGAGAGCGGCCCGTGCCTGATTCAATTCCTGATCGACTTCGGGAGAATCAATCAGTGCAAGCAATTGTCCTCCATGCACACGCGTGCCAATGTCCGCATACCAGTGGTTGACGTAGCCGCTGGTGCGCGCAAAGATAGGCGAATCCGAATATGCCTGCAGCGTTGCGGGTAAGGCAAGATCCGTATCCGGAGCGCTCAGCTGCGCGTGCATCACGCTTACCGGTTCAGCTTCGAGCGCCTGCGTACTCGAAGCAAGTTTCTTCTCGCTCTGAGCGCGCAGGAAGAACGTGATCGTTCCGAAGATGCACAGCGCTACTGGAATCAACAGAAACCACTTGATGCCACTGCGTGCAGGTTTCGGGTTCGCCGATTGCGAAGATTGAGATTGGTTCGTCATAGACGCCTCATGCTTCATGGGCCACCTCGGAAGAGGAGGTGGGCAATTTGGTGTTTCGCCGGATCACGGCAAAAACGATAGGAACAAAAAAGAGCGTTGCAACCGTCGCGAAGAGGAGTCCGCCGATCACAGCGCGGCCCAGAGGCGCGTTCTGCTCGCCGCCATCCCCCATCCCAAGCGCCATTGGGATCATCCCGATGATCATCGCCATGGCGGTCATCATGACTGGCCGCAGGCGCGTGGCCCCGGCCTCCAGTGCGGCCTTGAAGGAGTCCTTGCTCTCAGCGAAATGTTCATTCGCAAAGGTGATGACCAGCACGCTGTTCGATGTCGCTACGCCGATGCTCATGATCGTTCCCATCAGCGCCGGCACGTTGAGAGTGGTCCCCGTGAGGAAGAGAATCCAGCAGATGCCCGCCAGGGCGCCGGGCAGTGCGGTGATGATGATGAACGCCTCAGTCCAGGACTGGAAGTTGACCACCAGCAGCAGATAAACCAGCGCGATCGCAAATGCCAATCCGGCGAACAGTCCAACGAAGGAGGCGTGCATTGTCGCGACCTGGCCGCGAGTGACGAGCGTGCTCCCTCGCGGCAGGTGCTTCGTGGCATCGGCGGTAATTCGCTGCACATCCTTTGCCACTCCTCCGAGGTCGCGACCCTGGACACTCGCATAGATATCGATGACAGGCCGAACGTTGTAGTGGCTGACGATGGCAGGTTCGTTCAGCCGCGACATAGACGCAAGGTTTTCAAACAGCTGAGGAGAGGGTGCCGTCGGAGAGTTGACTGGTATGTTCTTCAGTGTGTCCAGGGAGTGGATCTGATATTGCGGAGTCTGCACCGCAATGTTGTAGGAGACACCATTCTTGGTATTGAGCCAGAAGTTTGGAGTTGTTTGAAAGCTCGAGCTCAGAGAGATAAGCACGTTGTTGGCGACGTCACGCTCCGTGAGCCCAACCTGCTGGACTCGCACTCGGTCTACATCAAATTGAAGTCGCGGCTGATCGAGCAGCTGCTGGATATGCACATCAACCGCACCTGGAACGGCACGCATCTTCTCCGCAATCTGCGATGCAACTGCATAGTTGTCGGTTACATCCTGTCCCACGATCTGAATATCGAGAGGAGCAGGCACCCCGAAGTTCAGCGTCTGCGCAACAATGTCAGCCGGTTCGAAGTAGAACGATGTGCCAGGAAAGCGTTTTGGCAGCTCCTCCCGCAGGTGCGCGACATAGTCAGCCGTGGGATGGTGATTCGGTTGCAGCGAAGCCAAAATATCCGCATCCGCATTGCCGATCGTCCCGCTGTTGCTGTACGACAGATTGATGCCGCTGGTAGGCAATCCGATATTGTCGAGAATTCCGCCTTGCTCATTCTCCGGTATCTGGGTCTTGATATAGCGATCGACCTCATCTACCAGACGAGCTGTCTCTTCAATGCGCGTCCCGGTCTTTGCCCGCATGTGAAGAAGGAACTGTCCAGCGTCTACCGCGGGAAAGAAGTCTTGCCCAAGCCACGGTATTAGCATGAGAGTCGACAGGCAGAAGATAAGAAAGGCGCTCAGAAAGACCCTGCGATGCTCAAGGCACTGAGCCAGCAGATTCGTGTACTTCTTCTGCAGCGACTCAAAAGCAAGCTCGAAGCGATGGTGAATCCGTGCAAAGCGGCCCATCGGGCGGCCAGCCACAGGATGCCGATGAGCCTCGAGTTCCTTCGGCAGAAGAAACATCACCAGAGTTGGAATGATCGTGCGCGAAAAGAAGTAGGACGCGAAGAGCGCGAAGACGACAGCCTCGGCAAGCGGCACAAACAGATAGCGCGCCACGCCGGAGAGAAAAAACATCGGCACAAATACGATGCTGATGCAGACCGTCGAGACGAATGCCGGTACAGCGATCTCCTGGGCGCCATCAAGGATGGCCTGTCGCAGGTCCTTCCCCATGGCGATGTTGCGCTGCATATTCTCGATCTCAACCGTCGCGTCGTCCACCAGGACCCCGACGGCAAGCGCCAGGCCGCCAAGCGTCATAATGTTGATGGTTTCGCCCAATGCGCTGAGCAAGAGCAGCGAGGTGAGAATCGAAAGTGGAATAGAAATGCAGATGATCAACGTGCTCCGCCAACTTCCAAGAAACACCAGGATCATGATCGAGGTGAGCGAAGCTGCGATGACGCCCTCGCGCACCACTCCATTCAAAGACCCCTTCACAAAGATTGACTGATCGGCCAACGGTCGCATCACCAGGTTGGGAGGCAGAGTGGCCGCGATCGCCGGCAAAGCTGCGCGGACGCCGGCGACAATGGCCAGTGTCGATGCATTCCCGGCCTTCTCAATCGTCAGCAGAACGCCTCGCTGGCCATCCTGACGGACAATATTCTGTTGAACGGCGAAGCCGTCTCGTACATGAGCGACATCATGCATGAAGATGGCGCCGCCATTCACAGTCTTTATCGGAAGGTCGTTCAACTCCTGCACCGTCACCGGAGTCCCATTCAATCCAACGTTGTATTCCAGCGTGTCGATCTTGGCTGTGCCTGAGGGAAGTATGACGTTCTGCGCATTGACTGCATTCACCACGTCCAGCGGCGACAGGCCCTCCGATTTCAAATGGGACGAGTCAATGTCCACCATGATCTGGCGCACTTTACCGCCATACGGAAGAGGAACCGCCGCGCCCGGAATCGTCGCCAGCTGCGGACGGATAAAATTCGAGCCGAAGTCGTTGAGCTGTTGTTCAGAGAGCCCCTTGCCGCTCAACCCCAGTTGCAGGATTGGAACGGTAGAGGCACTGTAACGAATCACGAGTGGTGGTGTAATTCCAGACGGAAGCTGCTTCATCGTCGCCTGCGCCTCGGCGGTGACCTCCGCGATGGTTCCATCGACATTCGCCTGTGGCTGCAGGTAAACCTTGATGACGGACACGCCATTCAAAGACTGCGACTCGATGTGTTCGATGTTGCCGACTGTAGTCGTGAGGGCACGCTCATAGATTGACGTGATGCGTGTCTCCATCTCTTTCGGAACCAGCCCGGTGAAGGTCCAGATGATGCTGACGACCGGTATATTGATCTCGGGAAAGATGTCGACTGGGGTACGCAGCAACATCACCGGCCCAATCAGGAACAACAGCAGAGCGAGTACGACAAATGTGTACGGTCGGTTGAGTGCAAGTTTGACAATCCACATAAACAATCCTCTGGGTCTGAGGCCTCTCGTCGAGATCGATGACTCAAAGTACGGTCACTGCGTCGTGACTCATCTCGCCGGTAGGCCTGACATTCGTCTGCTGGTCCTTTCTTATGCACACTGCATGCCAAAGGAGAATTGTTTGTAAATCAGCTAGATAGGAATGGAAATCTCTCAAGTCCCGCCGACAACTGTCGAGCGTACGACACTCGCTGTCGGGCCGGCATCAGAGCAATCCCCCCGTCCTCACCGCGATTCCGACAGAGCCGCGAAACCTCTCCTGTAACCTTTTTAACTCTTGGTACTCCAACAGTTGCGCAAACCCTGAATCTGTCCCGGAGTGATTCCATTGAATGACTCAACGCCCTTTCTCGGCCTGCGCGATCTGTCCCCAAGGAGAGCCATAATGTTGAAGGTAACTCGAAGTCTCTTAATGTCCGTCGTCGGATTAGGCGCCGCACTCCCAACTCTCGCCTTTGCCCAACCCACCAACGCAACCGGCGCCGTCTATGTCATGACCAACGCCGCCGATAAAAACCAGGTCATCGCTTTCGAACGCAACGTCAACGGCGCCCTCGGCGAAAGCGTCTCCTACGACACCCACGGCCGCGGCAGCGGAGGCATCACTGACCCACTTGAGTCGCAAGGCTCGCTCACCCTCAGCCAGGACCACTCCCTTCTCTTCGCCGTCAATGCCGGCAGCGGCGACATTACCGTCTTCAACGTCCACAAATCCGCGCTCGACTTCCGCAGCAAAATTCCCTCCGGCGGCGCACAGCCCTCCGCCATCGCCGAATCACGTGGCCTCGTCTACGTTCTCAATAGCGGCGGCGCCGGCAGCCTCGTCGGCTTTCGCCTCGACAACGGTGGCCAGCTTGACCAGATCAAAAACTCCAGCGCCTTCCTTACCGGCACCACCACCGGCGGCGCCTCGCTCGCCTTCAGCCCCGACGGACAGTTCCTCGTCGTCACCGAACGCGTCGCCAACAACATCGACGTCTTCCACATTCAATCCGACGGCACCCTCTCGCCCATTGTCGTCAACCCCAACCCCGCTCCCGGCACCTTCTCCGTAGCCTTCGCACCTGAAGGAGTCGCCATCGTCTCCGAGACCGGCCCAGCCGGCGCCACCAACGGCTCCGCCATCTCCTCCTACAAAGTCAACTCCAACGGCACCGTCACCGCGATCACCCACAGCCTTCCAACCTTCGCGGCCGGTAACTGCTGGGACGCCATCACCCCTGACGGACGATGGGTCTATACCTCAAACTCGGGCAGCGACAACATCTCCGGCTTCAACATCGGCAAAGACGGCTCTCTCACTCCCATCGCCGGAACAATCCTCGGCAACAATCCCTCCGGCAGCCATAACGTGGACATCGCCGTCAGCGCCGACGGAAAGTTCGTCTACACCATCAACTCGCAGTCCGGAAACATTGGCGTCTTCGCCATCAACCAGCAGGACGGCACCCTCACCAGCCTCGGCCAGGCCGGCAACCTGCCAAAATCAGTAGGCTTCAACGGTATCGCTGCTCTGTAAATCAACTGTTCCTTGAGTGCCCACTCATGCAGTCTCATCGCGTGCGTGGGCACTCAAAGAAACCACGGACCTTCATCTCTATCGCACCGACCCATGCTAATCTTGCCAGCACGCCAGGAGGCTGCCATGTCTGAAGCAGCGAACAAGCAACTCGCAAGACGATGGTTTGAAGAAGTCTGGAACCAGGGCAGGGAATCGACCATCGACGAACTCTTTCACCCCGACGGCAAGGCCTACGGTTTTCCCGAGCCCGACTCCGTCCTCGTCGGCCCCGAAGGTTTCAAAGTCATCCACCGTGCGTTCCACAACATCTACGGAGACATCCACATCGACATCGACGACCTCATCGCCGAAGGAGATCGTGTCGCCATCCGCTGGACCTGCACCATGACTCACACCGGCGACGGCCTCGGCTTTCCCGCAACCGGAAAAAAGACCACTCTCCCAGGCTCATCCTTCATTCACTGCCGCGGCGGCAAGCTAACCGACGGCTGGAACTTCATGGACCTCACCAAAACGACCCAACAGCTCCAGAACAAATAACCGGACCAACCAAACCGGCGGTTCAACTAAACCCCACTCATCCCAAACATCTGAAGCAACGCATCCGTAGCCTCTTGAGCATCGCGAATCTTAAAATCCGCAGCGAGCCGCATCATCGTTGCCTTCGGCGCCAACGCCGTAAGCGTGTTCACCACCGTCTCCGACGGAAGCTGTGGCGTGCCCGGCCCGACAAGGATGTACTCCACCTCATCCACCCCCAGCAAAATCTTCGCATCGCGAAACGAGCAAGTCGATTTCACATCGAAGCCATGCCGGGCCAGCACCGTCCTCACAAACACGCACAGGTCGGCTGAATCATCCACCACCAGCACCCGAGGACCGCGTCTCTCCTGCGTCCCCTCTGTCGATTGCTGCTTCAGAAAAGACACGATCGCCTCTTCCTCCGTCGCATAATTCGGCAGCAACCCCGAGAGCTTCGTCATATTCAGCAGGTTCACCACGAACGACGGCGCAGCGGCCAACCGTAAACCGCCTCCGACTTTGCTCATCCGCTCGGCATACCGCACCAGCAACCCCATTGCGATGCTGTCCAGCCGGCTGACTTCACTCAGGTCCACCACAAACCGCGTAAACTCCCGCTCCCCCACCTGGAACGCCGCCTCCAGCGCCTTCACCTCTTCGCCCAGGACGACCCGTCCCTTGCATTCAATGATGTAGACGTTCCCCACAAAGCGTGACTTCAAACTTAGCAGCATGACACCCTCGTTTCGTCGTTTTCCGGCAGACCCTATCGCAACTAAACTAACCCAATGGAGCACTGGAGGAAAGCGGCGAATCGCACCAGAAGCGTATCCGCCATCCTCGGGACAGCGGCTTTTCTCCTCCTCGCCCCCGGAACCGTCGCCGGACTCATCCCCTGGTGGATCTCCCACTGGCGTCTCCGCCCACCCTTCTTCGGATTCACGCCCTTCCGCGCAATCGGCATCCTCCTCATAGCCGCCGGCACCGCCGTGGTCTTCGAAGCCTTCGCCCGCTTCGCCCTCGAAGGCATCGGCACGCCGGCGCCCTTCTTCCCCACCCGCCACCTCGTCGTCAACGGCTCCTACCGCTACGTCCGCAACCCCATGTACGTCGCCGTCACCTCCTTGACCCTCGGCCAGGCCCTCCTGCTGGGCGACACCACCTCCTCGTATACGCAATAGTTCCCTGGCTGGCCGCCCACCTGTTCGTCGTGCTCTACGAAGAGCCCACCCTCCGCAAAACCTTCGGCGCCGAGTACGAGACCTACCGCACCCACGTCCCCCGCTGGATACCCCGCCTCACCCCCTGGCACGCCGGCAAACAATAGAGGCACCTGAAAACCTCGTAAACCACGCTGCAGCCAGACAAACCGCACCACCCATCCTGCATCTTTCTTCATAACGCAAAGCCCACAGCAAGGAGCAAATCCGATGCCCAACTCCCCCGATGCCCTCCTCCGCGAAGACGAATCCGACCCGCCAAGGCGCAATCCCGCAACCGAGTCCAACGCCGACTACCAGGCACGCACCAGCACTACCATCCTCCAGCTTCGCCGTCTCTACGGCCCCCACTTCGCCCCCGGCTACGGCGACAACGAAACCCTCGGCCACCTCCTCGCCCGCGCCGGCCTCAACACCCTCGACGAATACCTCGAGCGCCACAACCACGCCCATTGACAGCCGCTCTATATTAGAACCGTCATTCTGACCCTGAGCTTGCCGAAGGGGAAGAACCCCTCTATTTCGTCCGAAGCGCCTCACATTACGCAATCATAGGAGAATGCTCTATCGAGCCCCGGCAGTCGCAGTCCCTCGCCTCGTAAGCTCCCGAATCAAATCCACCTCACGCTGTCGATACGGAGTGTCATCCTGCCGAAACACCTCGTGAAACCAAATCGTCGGCTGCTGCCTCACATACGGCCGCTCCCACGAGTCCCACGGATAATACGTCTGCGTCTTCCCCGCCACCAGCCCCCAGTTGATCGCCGCCACGTTATATTTTTTCGCGACCGGCAAACTCCCATCGAACGTACTCCCATTCCCCCGCGCCATATACTCCGAGCAGATCAGCGGCCTCCCCAGCGGCTTCAGCTCGAGAATCCTCGCCTCAAACTCCTCCGGCCAACCGTAGTTGTGAAACGAAATCACATCCGACTCCGCCAGTTGAATCTTCGTCGTCGCGCTCTCCTTCGCCGGATCACTCCAGTTACCCATCCACACTCCACTCGTCAGCGGCTGCGTCGGATGCACCGACCGCGTCCACGCAAACACCTTCGGCAGCAACTCCTCCACCCGTGCAACCTTCGCCGCCTCGTCCTTCACCGTATCGCCCCCGCGATTATCCGGCTCATTCCACACATCCCATCCCAGCACGCGATCGTCCTTCGCAAACGCCCCCACTACGCCCTTCACATAAGCCTCCAGTTGCGGCTCGGTGTTCCTGTCCATCAGCCGTTCCTTCCCCGGGCTCTGCACCCACCCCGAGTTATGCACCCCCGGAATCGGCGGATGCTGCGGCCCCAAATGCGGATTCGTCTCCCAGCACGAATCGAACAGCACCAGCAGCGGCCGTATATGGTGCTTCGCCGCGATCGAAAGAAACGTATCCAGCCGCTTCGTAAAACCCTTCGCATCCTGCTGCCAAAGCTGGTCCTGCAGAAATACCCGCATCGTATTCATCCCGATGCCTTCGGCCATCCCCAGCTCTTTATCGATCAGCGCCGGATTGAAGGTCTCGGCCTGAAACATCTCAAGCTCATTGATCGCGTCCGAAGGAATGAAGTTCGCGCCCACCAGCCAAGGCTGCTTCGCATACCAGTCATTCGCCCGCTCGGCACTCCACCGCCCCGTAGCATCATCGCTCGCCTGCGCAACCAGCGCGATCGGCGCAGCAAAAAAGCAAGCAAACATCAGCCGACAAAAAAGAGAACACGCTTTTCTTGTTGTCATTCCCGAAGGGAATCTGCTTTTCATCGTCCAGTCCCACCTTAACAGTCGAAGCCGCCAATATACTGACCAGACCGATTCATTGCAATGAAATCGAATAATCCGGCAGCGGGCCAGTTTAATAGACAGGAGAACGCTATGAAGACGCTGTTACTATTCATCATTGTGAGCACCTCTACTCTACACGCTCAGAATGAGGGACTTTGGGAAGGCTTTGATGGAGAATGGGGTCACGTCTCTCGGCAACTGATAGCCCTTGCGGAGGCCACTCCGGACGACAAGTTTGCATGGCGTCCAGCGCCTGGAGTGAGGTCAACCAGCGAGGTCTACATGCACATCGCCTTAGCTAATTTCTATTTGCTGAGCGTGACCGGCCCCCCAATGCCACCAGACATAAAGTCCAGCGATATGGAAAAGACTGTGACGTCGAAGGCCGATGTCATCGCCTTTTTGAAGCGCTCACTGGATGCAGTCAAGACAGCTCGCACTCAGCTCAAGCCCGGCGAGCTTCAGCGCAAGGTCAAGATCATGAACAAAGATGCAACCGTGGATGGCATGTACCTCCGCATCATCGTTCACGACAACGAACATATGGGGCAACTGATTGCGTATGCACGCATGAACGGGATCGTGCCGCCGTGGTCGAAGGCTGGGCCCGATTAGAGGGGGCGACTAAACCCACGGATTAGAACTAAATCTAGTTCTCCATCCTTATCAGATATCTGCTCTCCCGCAGATGTTGATGCAGGTTGGCCAAATGGAAGAGGTATTGATCAAACCCTGTCGCCATCAGTTTCATCATCTTCGCCCTCTTGCCCACTGCCGCCATCAGATAGCATTCTCTACCCATGGCCGAATAGAACTCAATGTTGTGCCGGGCTTTATTTTGGTCTTGAAAGAATCCGGCGTAGAGAAGAATGTGCGCACCGGCCGACTCCATCCAGAGAGGGTTCTTCGCGCTGGTCAGCTGCCGCATCATCAGTTCAGCGATCTGGGTCAGATCCGCGAACTGCCGGAACTCCCCATCGCTCGGGCTGTAATCCGGAGAAAGGACCTCCATCCGATCTACCGACTGCAGGCAAAAATGACCAAGCACGCTCGCAAGATAAACCCCAGTGGAGTCGCGAATCTGGGACCACTGCTCACTTCCTATCGCTTCGTGGAGATGCGAGGCCCAGAAGTTGAGAGCGCGTTCTTCCGTGACACCATACAGCTCCTCAAAATAGTCAGACGGCATATCCGTAACCCCCGGCCCTGGGTCTCTCGAACAATATGCCTATTCATATCCTGTTCATCTTAGGTGTGGCAATGCATAATTCGTTGCAGCATCCAACTGAGCACTTTTTAGCTCTGTAGGCAAACCTTCCCTATATTGTGGGTCTCCGGTCAGCAACGTCATCCACGAAGATCAAAGACCTGTCGAGATGGCAACCAGGCCGATAACCACAACCACGCCAAGAAGCGCCCCGATAACCACCTTCGCTACCCGCGGCAAACCCGCATGATCAAGCTCTGCAACTTGCATGTCAGGAATGCGCACAGCGTGCACAGCGTTCTTCGGAACCACTTCGAAGGAGTCGATCTCAACCTCGACCAGCGTGCCTGTAATCACGGTTCCGTCGACTTCTGTGACCTTGACATCGCTCCCCAGCCCACGCGACTGAAGCTCCTGATACAGGCACGCGGCACTCATCGGATCCGGCGCAGGCGGCAACGCATGACCAGAAGTCGAGGATGTCGAGATGGTTACGCTTACAACCAGGGCCTGGGATAACCGACGAAATACCCGAGAGACGGCATTGGATTCGATTGGCATACGCGACCCCTTTCGACTCGCAATTCCTTCCAGAGCGACAGTGTTCAACACTGCCTTCATCCGTTAAAGCGAAGAGCGCGGGCCATTCGTGACATTGCTCGAGCAGTCGGAGCAACGAATTTCTTCGAAAAATCAGGTTACTCTTTAGCCTTCTGCGACATCCAATATTGCGTATTCGTAAGCGCTTCGAAGCAAGGCCATGAAGCAATTTGTAGCAGAGGCCGGATCGGAAGGATGCACCAGAAAAGGATTTCTTGCCATGATGCAGGAGACCACGCAACCAGGGTCGCAACCAGGGCCACGATACGAAGAGGCATTCGTCGACGTGGTCGGCGCTCGCGTGCACTATCTCCACGCCGGAAGCGGCCGGCCGATGCTGCTCATCCATGGGCTGGTCGGTTCCAGTGCAAACTGGCGCAATAACATCGACGCCCTCGCCCAGCACGCCAGCGTCTATGCGATCGACCTCGTGAACATGGGTAAATCACAACGGGTCGAGGGGCTCGACGCGGGCCTTAGAGCCACCGCCAAACGCATCGTCGCAGTCATGGATGCCCTCGATCTCGCCGAGGCCGACATCGTCGCCCACTCGCATGGCGGAGCCGTTGCGCTGATGCTTGCTGCGCTCTATCCCAGGCGTGTGCGCAGGCTCATCCTCTTCGCCCCTGCCAACCCCTACTGCAGTTCCAGCGATCTTATGGTGCGTACCTATAGCACCTCCTGGGGCGGGTTTCTCGCCTGTACGCTGCCTTACCTTCCCGCGCCGATTCAGCGCATCGCTCTCGGAGAGATGTATGGAGGCCCCGACCGCGTCGTCGACCGATGTCTGCAGGAGATCGTCGCTTGCCTGCGCAGTCCGGGCACATTGCCCCACGTCCTCTCCATTATTCGCTGCTGGTTCGCCGAGATGGCCAAGCTAAGAACCGCTCTCCATCGCGTCAAGCGGATTCCAACGCTGTTGGTGTGGGGTGATAGCGACCGTACCGTCAGTCTCAGCTCCGCCATCAAGCTGAAGCGCAAACTGCGCGGCTCCGAACTCATCGTGCTGCCGGGTTACGGCCACTCCGTCTTCGAGGACACACCGGAGGAGTCGAACCGCATCATGCTTGAATGGCTTAGCCGCTCCACCCCGCGTCTGGGCAACCTGCCCCGAACCACCTCCGTCGCCAGAAGAATCAGAGGCGCGGCTGCCATGCGGCGTTTGTCGCCTGGAACTTAAAGCAGGAAGACCTCAAGACGTGGAACTGGCTTCAGGGCTGTTGGATATCACCCTTGTAGAGCAGCTTGCCGGGTACGAACTCGGTGGCGATGCCGAGAAGAGCGCCCAGGAGGCCGCCGGCGCGGGCGAGGGCGCCGGTAAACTTGGCGTTGTTGGTAGTGTTGGGATTGTTGATTCGGGAGTCGACGATGGCGCCTATGCCGGCACCGACGCCGGCGCCGATAAGAGTTCCTCCGATCACCGAGCCCGTCGCGTTGCGGGCGCGGATCAGCTGGATGTCCGCTTTCGGGAGGGAGATCGAGCGATCAACTCCAGCTTGTCTCTTGTGGCAGACTAGGCCATCGTCGTCGGCCGAGTCGAAGGCACAGAGGATCTTCTGTTTCGGCAGCGTGATCCGAATGGAGGTGCCGGCCTTGAGAGCCTGTATGCCGTGCCAGTCTTTCGTCGGCTGCTGCGCCAGCCCTGCTGCTGGAGCAGCGAAGAGCAGGGTGAGACAGAGCACACGGTTCAATAAGCTGGTGCGGATTACGGCCACCCCCTCGATCAGGCTCACTATAGCCTTCCCGCGAGGGCTGGGCAAGCGTACAACGGGTTGGTTTGGGTTACCGGATCGATACCTGCGTTTGGTACCACTTTAGTATCAGGTTCACAAGCTTTTCGTTGCTTTTGGTGAGCGTGTCGGGTACGCTCGGCCTGTCCGCGGCGTCATATCTTCCAGCGCTGAAACAACGCTTCCCCAAACACTTCGGAGCTCCACTTGATCCTCCCCTTCCATCGCAAACTCCAGCCTGGTTCAGTGCTCGGGATTATTGGAGTTGTTCTTTTGGCGGGAGTGGGGGGGTGTTTTGCGAGTGGTGCGGGAAAGGTCGCTGCTGCAGTTGCTGATTCCGGAGTTGCTGATTCTGGAGCCGCTGGGCCGAAGGTGGTGGACTCGGCTGAAGTGAGAGCGCCATTCGATTCCCTTCCTGATGCTCCGATACCGAACCTGGTTTTGATGGTGCGGGCCCCGGACTCACGTTCGGGCGATCAGGCCGAGGAGGACATGGCAGTTGAGTCTCCCAGCGGTGCGTCGATAGTCGAGGACGCGGGCGGCGGCGCAACCAAGGCGATGCCGGCGGATCGGGAGTTGGCCCGCGAGCAGCTGAGCGAGGGCTGCGCGACCGGCAGGATTCGGGGCAAAGCGTGCAAGGTGCACTGGCTGCCGATGTTGTGGCAGTCGTTCGAGTGGCTGACAGCGCAGCACTCGGGGAACATTCTGCTGGATACGGAGACCCGGAACGACCTTACGACCCATCCTTACTGGGCGACGTATGTGTACAGCGTCGAGCGCTATCGCTGGTATCAGTGGTCGGACGACACGCCGTTCATCGTACATAACATCGGGCACCCGATGATGGGCGCCATCACAAGCAGCATCTTTGAGCAGAATGACCCGAAGGCGCGGGCGCTGGTGTTCGAGAACAATGGCAACTACTGGCGCAGCCGGCTGAAGGCGATGGCGTGGTCTGCGGTGTACAGCGCGCAATGGAAGGTTGGGCCGGTGAGCGAGGCTTCGATCGGCAACAGCGGGTGGGCCACGTATTATGTCCCCCACCTTGGGCGGACGACGAATGAGACAGGATTTCAGGATTTCGTGATCACGCCGGTGTACGGGTTCGGCTGGAATGTCGGCGAGGATGCAATCGACCGCTACATCATGCCGAAGATTCATGCGCATGTGAAGAACCGCTTCTACCTGACGACGCTGTTCTGGATGACACCATGCAAGGCGGCCGCCAACGTACTGCGCTGGAAGCCGACGTACTACCGGGACACGGCATATGCGCCGCCAGCCGTAGCTCGGGGCGGCGATTAATTTTAGCTTGGGCAGGCAGTCGCGAGAGAAGAGAAGCTGCCTTCGGTAGAGCGGAAGCGCCTTCAGCGCACATTTGCTTTTTCGGTATGCCTGAAAGGCTCTGGAAGCTCAGAAGTGATTCGGAAAGAAGTTTGTATTTGCGGAAGAACGGGGTAGCTGCCTTAGTACAGTGACCCCTACTGGTTGTGGTTTTATCGGCGGTAGGCTGGCGCGCGAGACCCGATTGCAATTAGACCTAATGCCATTTGTAGAGCGGACAGTTCAGCGTTATGGCGTCGAAATCGACAATATCTTTTATTACCACGATGTATTACGACGTTGGATCAATGCGCCCGACCCTGACCACCGAAAACAGAAGCGCAAATTCAGATTCCGAAGATTTTATCCGGATCTCAGTTCAACTTGGTTTCATGATCCAGTATTGGACGATTATTTCGAGATTCCCACGAGCGATTCAACGTTCCCCGCCATGAGCATTTGGGATCTCCACAAGATTCGCCGTGAAGCGAAAGCAGAAGGAGCGACTGACTCGCAGGTAGATGAGGTGTACGTCAAGCGTCGTTATTTCCGGATGCGCGAGATCGAGGAACAGGCTGTAATGAAGACAAAGGCTGCTCGCAAACTATCTGAACGCCGCCGCGGGTGGGAGACGGTTCCAAAGCCACAAGTCGTCTCTGCTCCACAAGCTGAAGCTGACCACGATTCTGACCTTGGTCAGAGCTACGAAAAGGTAAGGGGGTTACCGAAGATGCCTGAAGATGCAGTTGAAGCTCGCGATCTGCATGCTACGGCGTTAGAGGCACTCTACTGGGATGATGCAGCGCGAATCAACAGAGTTTGGGACCTTAAAACCCAATGGATTCCCTATACGCGCGCAAAGATCCTGATCCGCGAGGCTGAGGAGCTCTTGAGTCGGCCAAAGGCACCGCGTATGCCCTGTCTGCTTGTTTACGCCGATCCAAACTCCGGAAAGACTGCGATCCATAGGCATTACTGCGGGCTGCACCATATCGACTTGAATCTGGATGGCGATGCCATCCGAGCTCGGGTAATAGGTATCGAGACCAGAAGCCCTGCTGAAGGCGCGCTGTACGATGCGATCTTACGGACTATCCACGCACCTTTTAGAGTCCAGGATCGTGCCGATAAGAAGCGACACCAGGTGCTGACAATTCTCGAAAGGATTGGAACTCGCCAACTTCTGATTGACGAATTGAACACTGCGATCGCCGGACCCTTTTTGAAGCAGAAAAAGTTCTTAGTCGCGCTGAAGAACTTACTGAATGAACTCGAGATGACAGCTTTCGCAATGGGTACACCGGAAGCTCGAATTGCTCTCGCCCCAGATCCTCAACTGGAGAGTCGATTTGAGATGCAGGAACTGCAACGATGGACCGACGACGAGGAGCTCAGGAAGTTGCTTGAGAGTTTCGAATGCCGCCTGCCTTTGCGGGAGCCGTCTGAGCTGCAAGCGCCTGCGTTTGCAAGGAGAATCTACGAGTTAACCGAAGGCTATATAGGAGAGATCGCTGAGCTCCTCATGCGTGCCGCAGTCAAGGCAATCGTGACAAAGAAGGAGCGGATTGATCGGAAGAGATCCTGGATAACCTGAATTGGACAACCCCTTCGCAAAGAAGAGGAGAAGCACGTGGACTGCGCAAAACCTTGGCCAGTTCGTCCTCGGCCGCGTAGGGACGAGTTGTTGTCATCTTGGCTGCAAGAACTCGCGCGCGGTAACGGCAAAAAGCTTCAGGCATTGTGCGATTGTGTGTTTGGAAATGATCGTCAGATCTGAAATCGCGACATCGACAGGCCTGCACCGCAGTGGTTGCTGGCCGAACTTGGTCGCTGTACCGGAGTATCCAGTCGGGCTATCGTAGCAACCACGTTGAATGAGTACAGGGGGAAGCTTTATCGAACGCGAAACACCTCTGGTCAATTGCGCTGGATATTGCCCCCTGCAAATGTACCACCGCAAATTCCTCGGATTTGGGCTGCAATACTGTTCACAATGCCTGCTCGAAGATGATGAGCCGTATTTCCGCCGGCGTTGGCGAGTAGCTTACTGCACATTTTGTCCCGAACACAATGCGCTACTTCGGGATCGGTGTTGGCAGTGCGGAGCCTGTGTTGCATTCCATCGTCGGGAATTGGGACGGCCGACGTTACTCCTCGTCGGTCCGATGAGCATCTGTCACTCCTGCGGTCACGATCTTCGTGCTGCTTCGCCTCCCCCAATTCCCCTCTACAACCAAGAGTCACACTTAGAAACGATCGAGCTCTTGAAGAGCCTCGAATCGAACCACCGGGCGGATCCCCGATTTGGTTTATCTTTCCACGCAATCCTTCACCAGCAATGCCGGCTAATTGTGTCCGAGCGAACCGCGCCGCGGTTTAGGGGAATTACCTTCGCCAAGGCACACGACCCCTGGTTCCGCACCGCCGTTCTCTTGGCCATGGCCCTCACGCGCCAACAAGAGGCTACCGGCTGGCTCCTCGACCTCATCGCGAACGAACAACGCCATGCCGCCGACGCTCACGAAGCCCTCTGCCGCTCCCCCATCAGCCGCCACGCTCGACCGCCTCAAGCAACTCGGCAGGGCCCTGCATCTAGGGCCAAACCCAACATTGATGTGGCTGAAATCGGGATCCGCAGAGTGATCGCGTACCCTACGAGGCCTGTTAGTAAGGCTTAGATAATTGCACTTGGTTGTGGCTCCGCGGAGTCGACCGTCATGACTATCAGAAAACAGCTGATAACGGACATCACTGATTACGAGCGCGCCCACCGGAGGTGCCTAAATTGCGGCCATAGGCATTACGCGGTCTTTACGTAGAGAAAGCATCCAGAATCACGACTTGATTCCGCAAAATGGACGGCTGGTGCCCAACCTTGTTGTGCTGCGGTATGGAGAAAGTATTCCCTATCAGATGGCTCAGGATTTCGGCCCCTTGTTGCTGCAATTCTCACCGCGTTCTGATACCAGCCTGGTTGGCTGGTACAAATTAGCGATGATTGGTACAAATTAGCGATCGTCAGTACGAATTAGCGATGTTTTTGATAGCTAGCCCAGTAGACTCCGCCTGCTCCTGCGCATGATAGCTACTCCGCACCAGCGGCCCGCTCTCCACATGCCTGAAGCCCATTCCCAGCGCCTCATGCTTCAGGAAAGCAAACTCCTCCGGCGTGTAGTACCGCGCCATCGGCAGATGATCCCGTGAAGGCCGCAGATACTGCCCTACCGTCAGAATATCCACCTTGCGATCAGCCAGATCGCGAAACACAGCCAGCAGCTCGTGCATCTCCTCGCCCATCCCGACGATGATGCCTGTCTTGGTTACAAAAGGCCGGCCCACAATCGACTCACCGAACATCTCCGCCGCAATCGCCTTCGCACCAGCCAAAAATCCCAGCGACCGCTCATACCGCCCACCACTCTTCGCCACGCGATACAGCCGCGGCACCGTCTCGATGTTGTGATTCAAAATCTCCGGCCGTGCCGCCACCACCAGCCGCAGCGCCTCTTCCACTCCCTGAAAGTCCGGCGTCAGCACCTCCACCCGGCATCCCGGCGCCTGTATCCGGATCTCTTCAATCACGCTCACAAACGCCCGCGCCGCGCCCATATTATCGTCATCGCGGTTCACGCTCGTAATTACCGCATGCGCCAATCCAAGCTGCGCAACGGCATAAGCCACGCGTCGCGGCTCGTCGAAATCAATCGGCTCCGGCTTCCCCTTCGGCACCGCACAAAATCCGCACCGCCGCGTGCACAGATTCCCGAGCATCATGAACGTAGCCGACTTCTGATTCCAACACTCGCCGATGTTCGGGCACTGCGCGCTCTCGCACACCGTATGCAGGTTCAGCTCCCGCGCCATCTTCTTTAGGTTGTGGAAGGTCTCGCCCATCGGAGCCTTCGCCTTCAGCCACGTCGGCTTCGGCGTAGGCTTTCTCGGCGTCAGGTCGATCTGAACCAGCCCATCATCTTGCTGGGAAACCCATTGGGCAGTCGGCGGAGTCATCCCTTCCATTGTATCGAAGCTGGCCACTCGACGTGGGTGGACTCTGCCGAACACGGTAGGCGATCCACCTGATCGTCGACTCGGTCAATTGCGAAATGGGATCTCTCAATTTCGTAGTGCACATACAGTAATTCCCTCGAAAGTCGTAGGCGTACGCGAAGAAATATCACGAAGGGGTTTCGAGTTGCGAATATGCTTTCGGTAAGGGATTCTTGCGACCGAGTGCATGGTCTCAGACCGGGCGCGCAGCTGAGAAAGACGGAGGATCGAATCCGATGACGCGGACAAGTACTGGATCGCTTTCTGGATTGCTTGGCATAGTGTTGGCGGTTACGTCGATTGGACGCATGGGCGCGCAGGAGACACAGCCTGCATCTTCCTTAGCCCCGCAATCCGCTCTGCCAATTGAAGACAAGATTGAAGACAAGAAAGATGCATCGTCTCCGACGCCTTCGCAATCTGCCGCAGCCGCGGCATTGGTTCCGAAGGGTAAGAAAGGGGACCAGGTGTACACGGGTCCGGTGACCTTGGTGGAGTTACCTCCTGCGCCGATGCTCGACGAGGAAGGAAAGCAGCGGCAGGATCCCGATGGCAAGCTGATGTTCAACCCGCCGGTCAGGCAGCAGCGCGACAAGAAGGGACACCCGCTCTTCGACGCACAGGGCAAGCCAGTAATGCAGACGAAGGACAACCTAGGATACGACGAGAACGGCAAGAAGCTGCATGCCGTGAAAGAGAAGCCGCCAAAAACAGTTTCGGTGTCGATCAGCCGTGGGACACTGACAGTCGACGGGATGACAGGCAAGGCGGCGCTGAACTACGAGATCAAGGATCTGAAATACGTTTACTTTTACGTGCCGGGGATTGGTACGACTATCGTCTCGAACGATCCATTTCCAGGCGCAGTCGAACAGAAGCATGCCTTCGATGACAAGACTCTGACCGTGACGGTGGGCGAGCATGTCCTACAGTTGTCCTCGGACAATCGTCTGTTGGGCAAGAAGCCGGAGTCTGCTTTTGTGCGGGTTGATAAGAGTTTTTCGGTGCCGACCAAGTTCCCTGTGATGGGCTATGGGCCGATCCGGGTGGCTCCTTATGCGTGGCCGGGCTCGAAGAACAACGAGGACTTGAAGGGTGCGGTCGAAGCCCCTCCCCTGCCGCCGGATCTACGGCCTGCGCTGCTTCTGCAACCATGTCCTCCCGGCCAGATGCGACCGGCAGGGTCGCCGTCGCTGCCTGGGCAGACTGCTGTGCCGCCTCCGTGTGTGCCCATCGTGCCCGATGTGGCGACTGCGACGAGTGCGAATCAGGTCGCTCATTCCACGGGCAGCATTCAAACAACCAAGTAATCAGGGCACAGAGCGGCAGCTCTGCCACACACTCAACCGCCGCCCCACGCCCGCAAAGCCTCTTCGCGAGCGCGCCGCAACGCCCCCACCACATCCCCGGTCGGATAAAACTCCATCGCAATCACGCCTCGGTAATGCAACTCCGCAAGCCTCTTGTAGACATTCCGATAGTTAATCTCACCAGTCCCGGGTTCATGTCGCCCCGGAACATCGGCCACATGAATCAGCCCAACCTCATCGATGTTCTTCTCCAGCTTCTCAATCAAATTCCCCAACCCGCGCTGCTCGTGGTACAGGTCGTACAACACCTTCATCTTCGGACTCCCCACCGCCCGAACGATCTCGAACGCCTCGGTAACGCCATCAAGATAGATCGACGGATTCTCCAACCGGTCGATCGGTTCGATCACGCCCGTCAAATCAGCCGCGCCCAGAACCTCCGCGGCACGTTTCAGCGTCTCGAACGAAGCCGCACGCTGCACTCCCGGCGCAGCCCCTTCAATCCGCTTTCCCGATAAGAGAATGATCTGTCCACATCCCAGTCGCTGCGCCGTCGGGATGAAACCCTTCAACTCCGCGACGAACGCGTCTCCTCCCGCCGCGTTTCCGCTCGTAAGATCGGCAAACCCCGCCTTGATACCCGACGTCGCATCCACAGTGATCTTCAGAGCCCGCATGCGAGCGAGGATGCGACGCCAATCCTCCGCAGACCACCGCGCAAACTCACCCACCAGCTCTACATGCCTATATCCCGCCTCCGCTACCCGCTCCAGATTCTCCTCAAAGCTGCCCCGCTTATTCAGAGCCCACATCATCACAGAAAACTGCGGGCCCGGCTCCTCGGCCCGTGAGATTTGTCCCATCAGCCTACCCGGCACAATCACCCGCGCGGCAATAGCCGCGGTCATCAGCCGTCCAAAGCCCCTTCGACTCAACATGCGCCCCATCCTAACAAACCGGGCTCACCACCACACCTCACCGCGCGATCCACCAAAAACTCACCCGGCGCCGACCCGCAATTTTTTTCTCTCCTCATGACCCGTCTTCGTCGCGCAATAGATCACCCGCTCCACCTCCGCAACCACCGCGCCTCCATCGTCCTTCACCTCGACTACAAATCTCGCGTCGTACCGCCCCTCCACCTCGAGCGCCGCTCGAATCTCCCCCAGCCTTTCCTCGCTCAACCGAAACTCCGCCCACACCCGTCCCTTCCCGGGCTTCCGATACCGTATCGACGCAGCCTTATCCCACACAACGTACTCTCTTCCAAGGTTCGTCGCCAGCATGACCATGTAAAACGGATCGGTCATCGAAAACAGCGACCCGCCAAAATGCACACCCACGTAATTCTTGTTCCACCGCGTCAACCGCATCTCCACGTCGACCGCGCGCAGATCATCGTCCAACCGCGTCACCCTGATGCCCGTCCCCAACAACGGTGGCCACCATCCGATATGCCGCAGCCACCAGCTCATCGCAACCGGTCCCGCACTTCCGTCCGCACCAGGTACAGAAAGAACACCGTCGCAAATAGCCCCTGCACCAGAAACGGCGCCGCGTGGGTCCTCTGAAACACAAACAGATTGCCCATGCAAAGCGTAAGGCACCCCCCAAGCACCAGCGCCCATCCCCACCGCCGCAGCCGCAGCAGACCAAACACCCCAGCAGCAAGCAACGTACATAAAACCAGCACGCCGTACTTTCCACGACCCGCACCAAAGCTCCCCCGCAACGCAGCAAACGCATTGATCAGTGTCAGCACAAGCATGAACATGCAAATTCCCGCCACACCCGGCAACATCCCATGCGCCCGCGCCTGAAGCTTCCGAACCTCATCCGTCTGCTCTTCCACGATCCCATACTCCAAACTCAAAGCTCAGAACCCACAGGTCCAAAGCTGTTCACAACGTATGCAGATACGCCAGCAGATCATCAAGATCCTGCTGATCCATCGTATTCCCCATCGCCGGCATCAGCCCATGCCCATGCAGAATCGTCGCCGTCACCCGCTCATCGTTCGCCGGCGCTCCACTCGGCAGCGACGGCCTCTTGAACACCCCAACCATCGGCGGTCCATGCAGCGGTTTGTCCCGGCGGTCATAGTGGCAATTCACGCAACGCGCCTGAAACACCGCATGCCCACGCATCTGCTGCGCATTCAACTGGTCCAGCGGCATAGGCGGCGGCCCCGACTTACACCCGGCCAACCCACACGCCAGTATTAACAAAAAACAAATTCGAATCATCCAGTTAATCTCTTACCTCACCGACTCCGCCAGCAACACTACGCCAATACCCGCCAGCCCGACGTAAACATACTTCAGAAACGCATCTCCACGCAGCCGATGGTTCACCACCCTGCCCAGCCACACTGCCGGCAGCAGGACAGGCAGACACAGCAGATAATAGTGTGTCACAGCGGGAACCCAAAGCCCCGCCAGCCAATATCCAAACATGCCGACCACACTCGCCGGTAGAAAATATGCCTGCAGCGTCGCGCGAAAATGCTGTGCCGACCACCGCCGCATCGCTCCATAAATCACCAGCGGAGGCCCATTCATTCCATACGCGCCCCCGATGACCCCCGCGGCAAACCCGCAGCCGAGAAGCCAGGCCTTGCTATCCGTCTTCAACTCAGGCGGCCTGCGGCCCAGCAGGGAATACACCGAAAACGCCACGATAAAAATCCCCAGGGCGATCTTCACTGCCTTTTGATGACTGCTCGTCAGCAGCAACAACCCCACGGGAATCCCGAACAGCGTAGAACCCACCAGCCACCCCGTGCTGCGCAGGTGAATCTTTCGCCAATCCTGCGCGACCACCACCGCAGCAATCGTAATGGACACCAGCACCGCCAGCGGCGCCGCAACCTTAAGAGGAAGAAACAACGCAAGCAGCGGAACGGCAATCAACGCCTCGCCAAATCCAAACGCGGACCGGAACAGCGTAGCCACAAACACCACAATCAACACATGCAATGCGGTCGCATCCATCCAATGGCTCACGTAGTAGCAACCTGCGCCACCGGCAAACAGCTATTCGTCATCTCTCTATTTTAACTTCCCGAAGCGTGGATCGCCCAAAGACACCGGCCACGTTAATTCGCCGCCGCAATCGCCGCCACGATATTGTCCATCGTCTCCCGATCCTTAGTGGTCTGCGGCATATGATTCCCCACCATGATCGAGAAAATCAGTGTCTTCCCGCTCGCACACTCCACATATCCACTCAAAGCCCGCGCCTCACCCAACGTGCCCGTCTTGGCAAACACATGATCTTTCAGCGGAGCCTTCCCAAACCGCTCCGCCAGCGACCCATCCTCCCCACCCACCGGCAGACTCTTCTTCCAATCCGCAAACCACGGCTGCGTCGACGCATACTGCAACAACCGCGCCGTAGCCCGCGGTGTCACCAGATCATGCCCACTCAACCCCGACCCATCGAAGAAAACGAAATCATCCTTATCCACTCCGGCATGTTCCAGAAACGCCCGCACCAGCCGCGCACCGGCAACCGTCGATCCATCACCGCAAAAAGTCGTTTTCCCCAAATGATGCAGCCACAGCTCCGCATGTAGATTCTGGCTTACCTTGTTCGTCACCGTTACATCCTCCAGCAGCGTTGGTGAACTGTGCGATGCCAAGGTTTTTTTGCGAGCAATGTCTACCGCCGACATACACGCTCCTTCCTGCAATCCGCCACTAACTACAGCCTGCTCCTGGCCCGGCTTCTTCATCTGCGTCATGAAACCCTCCGCTTCCGTCGAAATCCGGTGTGTCGCCCTCGCCTTACCCGTCACCACAATCCCCCGCTTCTCCAGCATCCCCTTCAGCGCCACCGCCGCATACTCCGCAGGATCGTGAATCGCTACCTCCTCTTCATCCGGCTGCGCATCCACCGCAATCGCCCCATACACCCGCAGCACCTTCGACCCCAGCACCCGCTCCATCTGCACATGGCTCCCGCTCTTCACCGCACCCGTCGTCACCGACACATCCAGCGTGTAATACGAGGGCACCGCCGGATCAACCATCACCGTAGCAGGCTGACCTTCAACAGCAGCAGGCGTCACCGTCACCTTGATCTGGTTGTCGTTGATCGTCAACGCCGACACCGGCGCTCCATATCCCCATACCGTGTCGTCGATCGACCAGTCCTGCGCATACGGCTCCCACGGAAACAGCGTGTCGTCCCCCACCACATCGCCGTTGACGACCTTCAGCCCCGTCTTCGCCACCTGCTCCGCCATCGCCTCCAGATACCGCAGCGGATTTATCTCCGGCAGCGCAGGAGCACCCGGCGCAGGCTTCGGCCTCAAGGCCGGAGCAACATAAGGAATATCCCTCCCCGAGAGATTCGCATCCCCTGCGCCCACCAGCACCAGGTCACCCGTCAGCGTCTGCGCACCACCGAACACACCACGCGCCACAATCTTCGTCTCAAACGTAGTCGTTGGCCCCAGCAGCGCCATCGCCGCTGCCGTCGTATACAACTTCGCATTGCTTGCCGGCTGAAACAGCTGTCCTTCATTCAACGAATAAATCGGCGCCCCATCCATCGCCGTGACCGCAATCCCCCAGTGGTCTCGCGCCACCGCCGGATCAGCCAGCAGCACACCAATCTCCCGCCCAAGCATCTTCCCCCGGTCTGCCTTGCGCGGCCCTATCGCCTCCGCGCCAGACAAACACATCGTCCCCATCAGCCCACAGGCCACCATCCGCAACAGAAAGCTTCGCATCCGCGCAGTCTAGCACTCGCGCCGTTCTCGTTCGCTACTCCCTATTCTCTATTTCCTACTCCCTGCATCTAAAATCCCCCCATGCCCTTCACGCTTCGCACCTATCACGACTGGCATCTCCGCACCCGCACCCTTGCCCTCGGCCGGCGAACCCTCATCATGGGCATCCTCAATGTCACCCCCGACTCCTTCTCCGACGGCGGCCACTTCTACTCACCCGAGCATGCCCCGGAACGAGCCTTAGCCCAAGGCTTCAAACTACTCGACGAAGGCGCCGACATTCTCGACATCGGCGGCGAATCCACCCGCCCCAACGCCACGCCACTTACTCCGGGCGAAGAGCAGTCCCGCATCCTCCCCGTCATCGCATCCATCCTCAAACAGAAACCCGAAGTCATTCTCTCGATCGACACCTTCCACGCCTCCACCGCCCGCCGCGCCATCGAAGCCGGAGCCGAGATCGTCAACGACGTCAGCGGCCACCTCTGGGACCCAGACATGTCCACCACCTGCGCCGAACTCGGCTGCGGAGCTATCCTGATGCACACCCGAGGCGGCCCCCAGGACTGGCCCACGCTCCCCCGCCTCGCACCAGACGAAGTCCTCCCCCTCGTCCTCACTGAGCTAGCGAAGTGCGTTGAAGCCGCCACCGTCGCCGGAATCCCACGCAACAAACTCGTCCTCGACCCCGGCCTCGGCTTCGGCAAACGCCTCGACGAAAACTACCCGCTCCTCGCGCACCTCGACCAACTCCGCAAATTCATTCTGCCCATCCTCATCGGGGCCTCGCGCAAGGGCTTCCTCGCCAACACCCTCGCACAGCACCCGTCGCTCGCCGTCCTGCTCAATGGGGCCGCGTCCTCAATGGAAGATCGCCTCCACGCCACCACCGCCGCCAACGTAGCCGCCATCCTCGCCGGCGCCCACATCATCCGCACCCACGACGTCCGCCCCGCCGTCGAAGCGGCAGCCATCGCCGACCGCATCCTCGCGGAATGACGGACCGCTCTGTTTCTATCGAATACCCTCCACTAAATTGTCATCCTGAGCGAAGCAGTTCGCGCTCTTTGTGAACTGCGCAGTCTAAGGACCGGCGGTTGCCGTTGTTTGGCTCTTAGCACGGAAGGCAGTCACGCAAACTAAACCGGGTTTCCCGCCGAATCCGTCGTCCAATTCTCCGTCTGAAACGCAATAAACACCGCCGTCCAAGTCCCCTTCGACGGCAGATGAATGAACAACGCCCCATCCTGCCACACCCCGTTATCCCCTCCATGATTGTTCACCGGATTCCCCTGGTTCATATGAATATCGTGAATCCCATCCACCTTCCCAGAGTCCGCGTACGCACTCCCAAACGCATAGATCACGCCATCTTTATCCGCAATCGTCATATTCAGCAGCGTCACCACAGCATTTTCGAGCGCCTTCGCCCGCGCCCGCTGAATCATCTGCGCCTCCGCGCCGCCACCCTTCGCCTGTGCATGCAACTGCGGCAGCAGTGTCATCTGCGCCTTCGTAATCATCGGCGCGCCACCCACCGTGCTCCGCACATAATCCAGCGCCAACCCACCTGCCGCGCTCTGCACCTTCGTCATCCCCATCGGCAGGGCCGTCAACCCCGCAACGTCCGGCGGAGTAAACCCCTCCTCAATCGCATACAACACCTCAGACCCATCCACCGACTGAATATTCACCGCAACGGTAAAAGGCCCGCCCGCAGCCTGCATCGTGATCTGATAGTGCGTACTCGCTCCACTAACAACCTTCCCCGCCGTAGGCCTTCCAGCCAGCACACTATAGTTCGCAATCGGCATCGCCGCTCCTGGTCTCTATCTTAAACACCAGCCTCGTCCTCGACATCCTCCTCTTCATCGATTTCGTCGTCTTCCTCCAATGCCGCGGCGTCATCATCTTCCTCCTCCAACTCCTCATCATCGCCATCGACAGCCGTCGCCGCGTTTGTCGCTTCGCTGCTCGCGTGCTCCGTCGGATTGCTCGCCGAGTTATCAAACGTCGCAGTAGCATCCGGCCCAATCTTGCTCAAGATCTCATCGAAATCCTGGTCCCTGCCTACCTTTGCCATAAACAACCTCCAGCATTGAACTAAAGTTCGTTTCCTTTAGTTCCTTTGATGCAGCCCTAAACTCGAACGAGTTCAAGATCTCTCGCTGACAATTCCAGCGGCGGTTTAAACGCCTCAATCTACCTACTTAGAAAATTCACAGCAGACAGAGTGCTATCCTGAGGGGCGAAGGAAAGCCGAAATGCCAACCCTCATCCTCACCCTCCAAATCGTCACGCTCGCCGCCCTCGTCTTCCTTCTCGTGCGCAAATCCCCTGCCCCCCAGCAGGATCCCCGCCTTGTCCAACTCGCCAACGCTCTCCCCACACAGCTCGCCCGTCTCGATGCCCGCTCCGAGGCGCTCGATCACCATCTCCGTAACGAGCTCGCCCAACTCCGCACCGACAACGCGGCCGAGGCCAGCCGCACCCGCGAATCCGCAGCCATCGCCTTCACCAACCTCCGCAGCGAAATCACCAACAACATCGCCGAGCTCAGCAACCTCCTCAACACCGGCCTCAACGCCTTCCGCTCCGACAACAAAGCTTCCGACGAGATCCTCCGCACCGCCGTCCAGCAGAACCTCGACTCCATCGCGCAGCGTCTCTCCTATTTCATCGCCGAGGTCAACCGCAACCAGCTCGAGGCCCGCGAAGCCCTCCACAGCCGCCTCAACGAACTCTCCGGTGAAGCGAACAGCCAGCAAGAGAAGCTTCGCTTCACCGTCGAAGACCGCCTCACCAAGCTCAACGAGGACAACGCCGCCAAGCTCGAACAGATGCGCGTCACCGTAGATGAAAAACTTCACGCCACCCTGCAGACCCGTCTCACCGAATCCTTCGGCCAGGTGACCACTCACCTCGGCGAGGTCCAGAAAGGCCTCGGCGAGATGAAGGAGCTCGCCACCGGCGTGGGCGACCTGAAAAAAGTCCTCTCCAACGTCAGATCCCGCGGAGTCGTCGGCGAGTTCCAGCTCGGCCAGCAGCTCGAGCAGATGTTCTCCCCCGAGCAGTACATCAAGAACGCCCGCATCAAGCCCAACACCCTTGAGGCCGTCGAATATGCCCTCAAATTCCCCAACGGTGACGGCGCCGACTCTTACACTCTCCTGGCCATCGACGCCAAGTTTCCCAAGGAAGACTGGGAGCGCCTCGAACATTCCTATGAACATGGCTCGGCGGAAGAGATCGCCGCTGCTGGCCGCGCCTTCGAGCGCGCCATCCGCACCGAAGGCAAGCGCATCTGCGACAAGTACATCGACCCGCCCACCACAATGCCCCACGCCATCATGTTTTTGCCGACCGAAAACCTCTACGCCGAAGTCGTCCGCCGCCCCGGTCTCCAATCCGAGATCCAGTCCAGCTGCCGCGTCACTATAGCCGGCCCGTCCACCTTTATGGCCATCCTCACCAGCTTCCAGATGGGCTTCCATACCCTCGCCATTCAGAAAAAAGGCGACGAGGTCTGGCGCGTCCTCTCCTCCGCCAAAAAAGAGTTCGAAACCTACGGCGGCCTCATGCAAAAGGTCGAAGACCAGGTCGGCACCGTGCAGAACACCATTCAGAAGCTGGGCGTTCGCACCCGCGCCATCAATAAAGCACTAAAAAATGTCTCCAGCCCGACCTCGAATCTCGGCCCCGGCGCCGCCGTCTCCAACCTCATCGACTTTGACGACATAGCCAGCGTGGCCCCTCTTCTCGCCGCCTCCGCCGACGACGAGTAAAATATCCTCTCCACCAGCAGCCCCTAACACCCAGCCTCCCCTTTGCTTTACACTCACCTAGGCGCTCAGTATGCTTGATGTTGGCTGTGTGGGCGAATGCGCACGAAATTCAGACCTTGATTCCAGAGAAAAACAGGAGAACGAAATGGCAGCAGTAGACGAAAAGGTAAAACAGATTATTGTCGAGCAACTTCAGGTGGACGAGGCTGAGGTCACCCCCGGCGCAAGCTTTCAGGAAGATCTCGGCGCCGACTCCCTCGACGTCGTCGAACTCGTCATGCAGTTCGAAGAAGCCTTCGACATCCAGATCCCCGACGAGGATGCCGAGAAGATAAAAACCGTCAAAGACGCCGTCGATTACATCGAAAAGAACCAGAAGGCGGCAAAATAAAAAATGGAGCAACGTCGCGTCGTCGTAACCGGCCTCGGGCTACTCTGCGGGGTCGGCAAAACCACCCCTGAGGTCTGGCAAGGCCTGCTCGCAGGCCGCAGCGGTATGGCCGAGATTAAAGCCTTCGATCTCACCGGCCACCCCGTCCGCTTCGCCGCCGAGGTCAAGGACTTCGACCCCCTCCTCTTCGTGGACAAAAAAGAGGCCCGCAAGATGGGCCGCTTCATCCACTTTGCCCTCGCCGCCTCGGCCGAGGCCATGGCGCACTCCGGCCTCCAGGTCACCGACGAGAACCGCGACCGCGTCGGCGTCCACATCGGCTCCGGCATCGGCGGCTTCGACGTCATCGAGCGCGAACACATCAACCTGCTCAACGGTGGCCCCCGCAAGATCTCGCCCTTCTTCATCCCCGGCGCCATCATCAACCTCGCCGCCGGCCACGTCTCCATCAAGTACGGCGCGCGCGGCCCCAACGAAGCCACCGCCACCGCCTGTACCACCTCCGCCCACGCCATCGGAGACGCCTTCCGCCTCATCCAGCGCGGCGACGCTGACGCCATGATCGCCGGCGGCACCGAGGCATCCATCACTCCGCTCGGCGTCGCAGGCTTCGCCGCCATGCGCGCCCTCTCCACCCGCAACGACGACCCCCAGCACGCCAGCCGCCCCTTTGACAAAGACCGTGACGGCTTCGTCGTCGGCGAAGGCGCCGGCATCCTCATCCTCGAAGAGCTCGAATTCGCCAAAGCCCGCGGCGCAAAGATCCTCGCCGAGATCGTCGGCTACGGCCTCTCCGCCGACGCCTTCCACATGACCGGCATGGCCCCCGAAGGCGAAGGCTGCGCCCGCTCCATGAAGCACGCCCTCAAGGTCGCCGGCATCTCACCCGACCAGATCGACTACGTCAACGCCCACGCCACCAGCACCCCACTGGGCGATGCCCTCGAATCGCAGGCCATCGAAACCGTCTTCGGCGAACGAGCCAGGAACCACAAGCTCCTCGTCAGCTCCACCAAGTCAATGACCGGCCACCTCCTCGGCGGCGCCGGCGGCCTCGAAGCCGGCATCACCATCATGGCGATGCTCGAGCAGACCGCACCCCCAACGATGAACATCGTCGAACTCGACCCCCAGTGCCGCCTCAACTACGTCCCCAATAAGCCCCAGGCTGTAAAGATCGACTACGCGCTCTCAAACTCCTTCGGCTTCGGCGGCACCAACGGCTCCCTCGTCTTCAAACGCTGGACCGAATAACCTCGACCACCTTCACAATAATCAAAGGCTCGGACAGTGTCCGGGCCGCTTCATTTAACTCGGCGACCCACCCTCCCGCACGCACAATCCAAGCCGCGTTATAAAGTTAACCGCCGGAGATATCCATGAACCGTCGCCTCACTCATTGCGTCTTCACCATCACCCTTCTCCTCACGTTGTATTCAAGCGCTGAGGTCTCGCTTCCAAAACTCTTCTCCAGCCACATGGTCCTTCAGCGCGACATGCCCATTCACGTCTGGGGCAGCGCTGCCGTGGGAGAAAAGATCACGGTCGAACTCCACGGGCTCACCACGTCTACCTCTGCAGACAACGTTGGTCGTTGGAGCGTCTATCTCCCCGCCCAGTCTGCCGGTGGCCCCTTCACTCTCGTTATTCGCGGCAACAATACCCTCCAGTTTGACGACGTCCTTATCGGCGACCTCTGGTTCGCCTCCGGCCAGTCCAACATGGAGATGCCTCTCACCGGCTTCCCCAACAGCGCAGTCATTCAGAACTCAGCACAAGAGATCGCCGCCGCCAACTACCCCGACATCCGCCTCCTTCTCATCGAACGCGACGCAGCCGATTATCCTCTCGACGACGTCAGAGCCGCCACCGGCTGGTCACGCTGCACTCCGGAGACAGCTAAAAACTTCTCTGCCGTAGCCTATTTCTTCGCGCGAGATCTGCAGAAGGCCCAAGGCAAGCAACACGTCTCCATCGGCCTCATCGACTCCACCTGGGGCGGCACGCCCGCCGAAGCCTGGACTAGCCTCGACACTCTCGGAGCCGACGCCACTCTCATGCCCGTCTTCGCCACGCGCGCCGAAATGATGGATCGCGAATCGACCGAGATGCGCCTCGATCAGGCCGACAAGCTCGCGCACGAACAGGGCAAGCCGCCCACCCCTGGCCGGGCATGGCATCCCAACCCAGCGTCCTGGCGACCCGCCGCGCTCTACAACGCCATGGTCGCCCCTTTCACCCCTCTGCCGATTCGCGGAGTCCTCTGGTATCAGGGCGAATCCAACTCAAGCCACGCCGGCCTCTACGACCAGCTCTTCCCAGCCATGATTCAGGACTGGCGCAATCAATGGCACCAAGGCAACTTCCCTTTCCTGTTCGTGCAAATCTCCGCCTTCTCCAGCACCCCGAAAGAAGACTGGGGGACACTCCGTGACGCTCAACGCAAGTCTCTCCACCTCACCAATACAGGTATGGCCGTAACCATCGACATTGGCGACGAGCACAACGTCCACCCTGCCAACAAGCAAGTTGTCGGCGAGCGTCTCTCCCTGCTCGCCCGTCACCTCGTCTTCGGAGAAGATATTGTCTCTTCAGGCCCCCTCTTTCGTCTCGCTTACCCAAGCGAAGGCACCATGCACGTCTGGTTCGATAACGCAGCCGGACTCCGCTTCAAAGGCGGTGCGTTGGAAGGTTTCGAGGTCGCCGGCCACGACAAAGTATTCGTCCCGGCCAATGCTCAAATCGAGGGAAAAACCGTCATCGTGGCGAACCCGTCAGTACCGAATCCTGAGTACGTCCGCTATGCATGGCCCAACTTTCCCAAAGCAACCCTCTACAACGGCGCCGGACTACCCGCCGCCACCTTTACCTCGTTCCAGCCTCCATCGTCGCGTTAGGTAAAGTGACGACTAGCTCGTAGCGGCTGCAATCCCCACACTGATCAGCAGACCAAGCACCCACCAGCCCACTACCACGGCCGCAGCCTTCCCCGTCGACACCTTCGCCACAATCGCCATCCCAATCACCAGCAACACCAGTTGCCACAATCCGATCACATCGAAGAAGCCCAAAGCCGCCTTCAGCGCCGGTCCCGCGTCGGGCATGTAATATGCCAGGTTCGTCCCCACCGGATTTCGCATATCGTAACTGTCGGCACTGTTGCCGAACAGCAGCGTCACAATCGACAACAACCCCGTCAGCAGCCGCGGAAGCGAGGCATACATGCACACCGCGAACATCTGGCCAAACGTTGTCTTCGCCCCCAGCCCAAAGTTAAAACTGGCCCAATAAATCAGCGCGAAGATTGCGACGAACACCAGAATGAACGCAAACGAACAATAACTCGCATACCGGGAGATCGTCGCTGTAACCTGCATTCGGCTCGCTCTTTGCTCCGGCGTTAGGCTCGCCATCGCCTCCTCTTGCTTCGGATTCTGGTGGATCTGGTTCTCCGCCACCCGTCCCCACCCAACCTGCTTCTCCACCACCACGGTCGACCCCAGCGTCACCAGCACCAGCAGCAGAAACGGCAGCCACCAGCTTGTTCTCCGCAAAATATCCGTGAACGTCTTCGACGGAGCGACAAATGTATCCACCACCCGCTCCACCTGGCTCAAACCCGGTCCCGCAGACTGTCCTTCCACCGCAACGACGTCGCTCATACACCGTCTCCTCGCAGGTCTTTTAAATCGGCAAAAATAGTTATTAAGTACTGCCGGATTGTAGCCCGTCCCGCCGCGCCTCCCAACAGAAATCTTTATCCATCTCTGTAATGGTTTGCCCTTCCGGACACTTGAACCTTCTGCACAAGATCAAGCCTCTCGAATCGACTCAAAGATCCTCGCCAAATAGAACGCGCACGTCCCAAAGACCACAACCAGTGTCGCCGGAAGAAACCATCGCCCAATCCCCTCCTGCATCCCCATCCCATTCCGCACCATCGCCAGGCAGATATAAGCAAACATCCAGCACATCTCCGCCTTGATCCACCCCACCATCGCCACCGACTCCGCCAACACGGCCCTCTCCCGTTCCGGCGCAAGTGGCCTCTTCAAATTCACAACCCGCGGCACAAAGTGAATCACTGACAACGTCGCATACAACAACACCGCAATCCCCACCAGGAGCCAAAGCGTCGACCGCGCCCCAAACCCATTCGCCATCCCGGCGCTATTGAAGTGCGTCGCAATCCGCTCCGGCAGCCGCGAATAAAAGTCCGCCACCACCGCTCCCGCAAAGACCACTCCCGCCAGCGCAATCAACTCACGAACGGTCTTCACGCGAGCCTCCGGAAAAATCCACAGAAATATCTCAAAAAGTTGGCATAATTTTCGCGACCCGATCAGCTGCACTTAAGAACCACGTTGTGACCACAAATCCACCACGATCTACCACGCATTTCACCACGCTCTGCACCCCAAAAATCGCAAAACCCCCTGCAAAAACGCACCTGCACCTCGCTAGAAAAAATCCGCTAAAACAAACTCAGCTTCCGCGGCATCTCAATCCCCAGATGCTCATAAGCCAGCCGCGTCGCCACCCGTCCCCGCGGCGTCCGATCCAGAAACCCGATCTGAATCAAAAACGGCTCATAAACCTCCTCCAGCGCATCCTGCTCCTCTGCCAGCGCCGCCGCCAGCGTATTCAACCCCACCGGCCCGCCATCGTACTTCTCAATAATCGTCCGCAGCAGCCGCCGGTCCAGCTCATCGAACCCATGCGCATCCACCTCCAGCATCTCCAGCGCCGCCTGCGCCGTAGCCCGGTCAATCACGCCCGATGCCCGCACTTGAGCATAGTCCCGCACCCGCCGCAACAGGCGGTTCGCAATCCTCGGCGTCCCTCGCGACCGCATCGCAATCTCCGCCGCCCCATCGCGATCGATCGGCACCCCGATCACCTCCGCCGACCGCTCCACCACAAACCGCAGCTCATCATCCGTATAAAACTCCAGCCGCAGCAGAATCCCAAATCGCGACCTTAGCGGCGACGACAGCATTCCCGGCCGAGTCGTAGCCGCAACAAAAGTAAACGGCCGAATCTCCATCACATGCGTCCGCGCTGCCGGCCCCTGCCCGATGATGATATCCAGCTTGTAATCCTCCAGCGCGGTATAAAGCTTCTCCTCAAGCACCGGCTGCAAGCGATGAATCTCATCCAGAAACAAGACCTGCTTCTCCCGCAGATTCGTCAGAATCGCCGTCAAATCGCCCTGAATCTGCAGCGCTGGCCCGCTCGTCTGCTGATACCCAACCTCCAGCTCATTCGCAATAATCGTCGCCAGCGTCGTCTTGCCCAGGCCTGGCGGCCCGAACAGCAGCACATGGTCCAGCGCCTCGCCCCGCGACTTCGCCGCCTCCAGCGCAATCGCCAGCAGCTCCTTCGCCTTCGTCTGCCCGATAAACTCCGCCAGCCGCGTCGGCCGCAGCTTCAGCTCAAACGCCGCATCATCCTCGACCCTGCCGGCTGAAACCAACCGCTCCGCTTCAGCCGACCGCGCACCTTCTGGCGTTGCCCGATTCAAATCCATCTTCGCCTTGTTCTTGAAAGAATCCACTCAGGGCGATACTAAGGCGAAGCTCCCCGCGAAGCAACCACAACCCTACTTCTTCAGCGAGTACATCACCGACCCATGCGCCGGCAAATCCATCGTCACCGCATTTAACGGCCCCAATTCCTTCCGCATCCACAAGTCCCGCACGTTGTACTGCGCCCGGTCGATAAACCCATACTCCGCAAACGTCTTGTCCACATGCACTGGCGCATCGCCCAGATTGAACAGCGCAAGATAATTTGCCCCCCCAACCGTTGCCTGCGCCACCCACGCCACAACATCCCCGTCCTGCCCCAGCAGATGCCCCTCCACCGAGTGCTGATCGACATCGATCACCCCCGGATTCGTCAGCAGCGACTTCAACGCATCATCCATCTGCGTCAGATTTCCCCCGATAAACAACGGCGATCGCGCCATCGCCCAAAGCGCGATCATCGTCCTCTGCTCATCCTCCGTCAGCCTCGAAGCCCTTGGCTTGCCCTCTCCCGGCGTCGGCCGCAGTTGCCCGATCGGCAACATATCCGCATCCGGCCAATTCCCCACCCGCGCATACCTCGCCCAACTCGCAATCACGTCAAACTGTGCCTTCACACTCTGCGGCCAATCCTTCCCCGGCTCCTTCTCCCAGTAGTCCCACACATCGTCGGAGATGCGCCACATCTGCGCATTCTTCCCCACCTCCACCGCGTTCTCGATCGGCGTCGGCCCCGGCGAAAGGCTCAACACCATCGCCCTCCCCGACCGCCCGATCGCCTTATGAATCATCTGTATCTCGTCACCCTTGTATGGATGCGAAGCAATGCAATCCACCTTGATATAGTCCACGCCCCAATCCGCATACTGCTTCATCAGCTCGTCGTACCAGGCCTGTCCCGCCGCATTCGCCTTCACGCCAAAGTTATCCGGGTTCCACGGACACTTATCGCTCGTATCCGCTGCCAGGCTCGCGCGAAACTTCGTCGTCCCGATCCGCAGATTCGCCAGCACCGTCTGCTTCGGGATCCCCCGAATAATATGGATGCCAAACTTCAGCCCATTTTCATGCACCGAATCGCTTAGCGGTTTGAACCCAACCCCACCCTTCGACGAAGGAAACCGGTTCACCGCCGGCTCATACTGGCCCCGCGCATTCACCGTGTAGCGCAGCCGCTCCGGTATCGCCGCAAGCTCAGGGTTCTGCAGATACCACCCTTCGTCCACCACCACATACTGCCAGCCAAACTCCTTCAACTGCGCCGCCATCACCACCATATTGGCGCGAAACTGCGTCTCATTCACCGTCAGCCCATACGAGTCCCAGCTATTCCACCCCATCGGCGGCGTCGGAGCCAGCACCTGACCCTCACCACCCACCTGCGAAACCGCGAACAACAAAACTGCCGCCGCGCAAAGGCGCTTCATCCCCATGCGGATAAACATACCAAAATCACTCCATCGCAGGCGGCAGCAGCCCTATACATACAACGCAGCAAAATTTCTTCTCTCCTCAACAAGATGCGTCCGCAGGCCAGGAAGGTTATATGGACCAGTGCGATTGCAGTCAGAACGAATCCAGGATACGTGTACCAATTCCTTATTGATTTGAAGTCGTCATCCTGACCCTGAGCGAAGTCGAATGGGGAAGGACCCCTGTATTTCGTCTTTGTTCTTTCTCTCAGCGGCAAGGTACACTTTGATTCCGCCCTAGACTGGCCGCACCAAAGAAAGCTTCAGGAGTACGAACCTTTGCCCCGTATCCAGACCAGCATCCAGACCCGCATCCGTTCTGCCGCCGCTCTCGGCGCATCGTTTCTAATCCTCTCGACCAGCGTGCTCGCTCAGGCCATCCCGCCCGCAGTCAAAGCAGCAGAGGCATCCATCGACGGTGAAAAGATTCGCGCTCACGTCAAGTTTCTCTCCGACGATCTCCTCGAAGGACGCGGGCCCGGTCTGCGCGGCAGCGAGATTGCAGCTCAATACATCGCTACCCAGTTCGCGCTCTACGGCCTCAAGCCCGGCGGCGACAACGGAACCTATCTCCAGCAGATCAACTTCGTCGGCATGAACGCCATCCCGTCCAAAACCACCTTCTCGCTCGTCCCCAAGAAGCCCGAAGGTCCCTCCGTCGATCTCTACTCCATCGACCTCAAGTACGGTGACGATTACACGGTCAGCAACCGCACTCTCACCCCCACCGTCGATATTGACGCCCCCATCGTCTTCGTCGGTTACGGCGTCACCGCGCCCGAGTTCCAATGGAACGACTACGCCGGCATCGACGTCAAAGGCAAAGTCATCCTCTGCATCGTCGGCGACCCACCCTCGAAAGACCCAGCCTTCTTCGGCGGTGACGCCCTCACCTATTACGGCCGCTGGACCTACAAGTTCGAGCAGGCCGCGCGCATGGGCGCAGTCGGCGCGCTCATCATCCACCGCACCGACCTCGCCAGCTACGGCTGGGACGTCGTAAAAAACTCCAACACCAGCGAAAAAACTTACCTCCGCGACGACAAGAATCCCCAGCTCGAAGCCGCAAGCTGGATTCAACTCGACGTAGCCAAGCAGATCTTCAAATCTTCCAACCTCAACGCCGATGTTGAGATCGAAGCCGCCGGAAAACGCGGCTTCAAAGCGATCGAGCTTCCCGTCCGTCTCCACGCGCACGTCGAGAGCACCGTCCGCCCCTTCCAGTCGCCTAACGTAGTCGGCATCCTCCCCGGCGCCAACCCCTCCGGGAAAGATCAAGCCGTCATGTACACCGCCCACTTCGACCACCTCGGCTTTGTCCCCGGAATGTCCGGCGACAACATCTACAACGGCGCCGCCGACAACGCCACCGGCTGCGGCATGCTGCTGGAATTGGCCCGAGCCTGGTCCCAGTCCGGCATCAAGCCTCCGCACTCCATCATCTTCGCCTCTGTCACCGCCGAAGAGCAGGGCCTCCTCGGCAGCGAATACCTCGGCCAGCACCCACCCATCCCCGCCGGCCAGATCGCCCTCGACATCAACTACGACATGATCCTCCCCATCGGCGTCCCCCTCCAGGTCAACGTCAACGGAGCCCAGCGCACCACCTTCTTCCCCACCGTCGAAGCTACCGCGAGCCGCTTCAACCTTAGCATCGTCCCCGATCCGCGCCCCTCCGCCGGCAGCTACTACCGCTCCGACCACTTCTCGCTCTCCCGCGTCGGCATCCCCGCCTTCTCCATCGAAACCGGCAACCTCTACAAAGGTCACGATGCCGCCTGGGGAAAGAAGCAGCACGAAGACTTCACCGCCCACGACTACCACAACTTCAGCGACAACTACCACCCCGACTGGGACTTCGATGGCAACGCCAAGCTCGATCGCTTCGGCATGGAGCTGGGCTGGCAGGCCCTCACAGCACCAACGACCATAAACTGGAAACCCAACGACGAGTTCGAACCAGCCCGCAAAGCCAGCCTCGAAACAAAATAAATCGCACCGAAAAAATGCTGCGGCTCGAACCATCACGATCCACAAGGTTGCTTTGAAAGGATGCGAGCGCAACAAAATGGACGCGCAAAATCGATTGAATATGGCTGAAGAGGCTGTTGAAAGGGTGTTGTCTTAACGATACGTCTAGTGCCAACGACGTGGTTTAGCGCCAACGGCGCGTCTCATACCAGCCCAGGGCATCGCCCTGGGTAAGATTCCCAATCCCGGCAAAACGAGGGCTGAAGACCCGATCTATCGTTCTTTTTCAATAGCTTTTCGAAAACTAAAGATGACTACTACTGTTGCCCGATCGCGATCGTCGTCGACTCCACCACGGCAGACTTCACCCCCTTGGGTGAAAACTGTGGCTGCTGCTTCAAGGCATACATGCGTTGATCCGCAATCCGGAGCAGCTTGATCGAATCGTCAGCATCATCCGGATAGATCGCCATCCCGAGACTAGCCGACACGATCATCGATTGCCCCTCGATCAGAACCGGCTTTTCCAGAGCGCTCTGGACCGACTCCATAAAGTGGTCCAGCGACTGATCCACGCCGAGGTCCGTCGCCACAATGATGAACTCATCGCCGCCCAGCCGCGCCAGCGTATCGGAGGCCCGAACACTCTTCCGCAGATGCGTCGAGACCTCGCGCAACACCTGGTCTCCGGCCTGATGGCCCAACGTGTCGTTGATCCTCTTGAAGCCGTTGAGGTCTAGAATCAACAAGGCGAGCCGGCTGCCCATGCGATCTGCGCGCTCAATCGCAGTCGTTAGGCGGTCCGCGAACAACCGCCGGTTGGGAAGCCCGGTTAGTTCGTCGTGCAATGCCAGCCACTCGTTGCTCGAGACCTGCTCCTCCAGCATCACCAGAATCATGCCAATCGAAATCAGCGACTTCTGCATATTCCAGATGTGCGAGGCAATGTCGGCATAGGCGCGGTGCTGCACAATCCAGGGGTGCAGCAGCAGGCACACAGCCCAGATCGTAAATCCGGTCACAATGGCCAGCTTGCCCGTGCTGTTACGCGCCAGGCGGCGCTGAAAGTTGACTACTGCGATCGTGTAGACGCAGCATAGGCTCCAGTAGACGGCCTCCCGGTAGCCGGCGCGGTGGATGAGATACCCCATCGCCAGCCAGCCATAAACATGCAATGCCGCGTATCTCCAGTTGTGGCGCAGATAGAGCGAACTGGACACGCCGATCAAAAGACCGGCGGCAATGCAGGTAAAGAACGCAATGGCTGAATAAACATGCAGCCCATACAGCGACGTGATAGCCAGCAGGGGCAGCGTGTTCATCGAGAGGTAAAGCAGTTCCACGTTCCTCGAGAAGGAGTATCCGCCCGAGGCCCATACAAAGACCACTCCGGCCAGAAGATAGCAATCCATCACGATCAGGTGCAGGGACCTAGGCGGCGGCCCGCTCAATGGATAGAAGGTGTGAGCTACCGCTTCGACCAGGGTGAAAAACAAACCCAGCAGCCAGATATCCGCGCGCCCCTGTGGATGCCGCCGGCGCAACAGCAGCAGGATGACGATCAGAATCGCCAGGGCCAGCAGATCGGGTAGGAATGCGAAATTCATCAGGCTCCATGCTTCTCGACGGTTGGATTGGCCTGAAAGGAAAGGCCCGTGAGAGACACGTCTTCACCTTACCGGCGACAAACTAACATTTCGCCTTGAATCACGATAGAAAAACTCTCACTCGCCCGCCTGCGCTAGCCCGCGCAAATTGGCGTCTGCAACGGCTCCGGAAAAAAGATCCACCGGATGAACATCAAATAGCTTTAGGTACAGACCCCAGACTTGCTCGCCGGTCGCGTGCATCCATGGTGCCCAATCAATCTCAGCTCAGGAACTGGCCCACCATACCCGTCCAACAAGTGTAGGGCGTTCTACTATGCACCAATTATCCAGCATTGCGCAAGAAACCTGCATGAAAATCCTCCGCAAAGGCAGCATCCAGTCCAGCTATCTAATGCATGATCGGTTGTCACTTACCGCTTAAATCTCTTAGTTCGGCAAAGTCAGCGGTAACCTTTCTCTTGTCGCGAAATTTGCCACCATGCAGCTTGGACCGCTGCACGTAAATATGGCATCACCATCGAGTTGCACTAACTCTGCACAGTTCTGCTGATACGTTGCATCACCCTTTGGATAGCAGGAAGGACACTGTGGTCACCAGGACTCTTTATGATCACTAGCGCAATAGTGATAGCCGTCCTGCCAACGTTGCAAAAGAATTCAAAAAATATGCAAAAAAGTTGGCGTATTTTTGCGAATCCAATTGGCTGTCGTCTTCAACCACACTTTTCACCACAACTCCACCATGTCTTACCACGCATTTCACCACGTTCTGCACACCCGAAATCGCAAAACCCCTTCAAAAAACACCACTTCACCACGCCAGAAAAACTACAAAATATACCGCGAGAGGTCTTGGTCCTTCACGATAGAGGCAACCTGCTGCCGCACATACTCAGGATCGACCACAATCACCTTCTCCACCCCTGCAGCGGTCTGCCGCTCGATCACCGGCAGCGGCGGCGAAGGCTTCTGCGGCTCCGATGTAAGTGGTGCGGAGACATGGACTTCGCCCACCACTCCCTCCTCGGTAATCTCAGCCCGCGGACTCTTGAACAAATTCGGAGCCTGGAAGCTGATCTCATCCAGCACCCGCTCGAGGATCGTATGCAGCCTTCGGGCCCCAATATTCTCCGTAGTTTCATTCACTCGGAACGCAAACTGCGCCATCTCCGCAATCGCCTCTTTCGTAAACTCCAGCTTCAACCCTTCAGTCTCCAGTAACGCCGTAGACTGCTTCACCAGCGAAGACTTCGGCTCCGTCAAAATGCGAATAAAGTCATTCACCGTCAACGAGTTCAACTCAACACGGATCGGAAACCGCCCCTGCAACTCCGGTATCAAATCGCTCGGCTTCGACACATGAAACGCCCCGGCAGCAATGAACAAGATATGGTCAGTCGAAACCATCCCATACTTGGTATTAACTGTAGTCCCTTCAACAATAGGCAAAATGTCACGCTGCACGCCCTCCCGCGACACATCCGGCCCGTGCCCACCCTCGCGCCCGGCAATCTTGTCGATCTCATCGAGAAACACAATCCCCGAATCTTCCACCCGCTCCACAGCCAGCCGCGTCACCTGATCCATATCGATCAGGCGGTTCTCCTCCTCCTGCACCAGGTAGTCGAACGCCTCCGCCACCTTCATCTTGCGCTTCTTCGTGCGCTGCACAAAGAGTCCCGGCAACATGTCCTTTATATTAATGTCCATCTCCTCAGAACCCTGGTTGGAGATGACCTCAAAGCTCGGCTGATTGCGGTCGCGCACATCCAGCTCCACGGTGCGCTCATCCAGCTTGCCCTCGCGAAACTGCTGCCGCAGTTTCTCTCTCGTCCGTTGTTCGCGCTCGCCCGGCTTGTCGTCGGAATGGGAATGCGAATCCTCCTGAGGAGTCGCCGCAGGAAGCTGAATGACATTACTTCCCGGCTCGTGCACGGCCGCAGCAGCAGTAGCAGCGGTGTGGGTTGGCGGAAGCAGCAGATCGATCAGCCGGTCTTCCGCAGCCAGTTCCGCTTTGTCTTCCACCTCTTCCATCTTCTCTTCCCGAACCATGTCGATGGCGATCTCCACCAGGTCGCGCACAATCGACTCCACATCGCGGCCTACATATCCAACCTCGGTAAACTTCGAGGCTTCCACCTTGAGAAACGGCGAGTTTGTCAGCTTCGCCAGCCGCCGGGCAATTTCGGTCTTGCCCACGCCTGTAGGTCCGATCATGATGATGTTCTTCGGCATGATCTCGTCCGCCAACTCGGGCGAAAGCTTCTGCCGCCGCATACGGTTACGCAGCGCAATAGCAACAGCGCGCTTGGCCGCGTGCTGTCCAACAACGTACTTATCCAACTCCGCAACGATCTCGCGCGGTGTCATCTCATCGAGTGCAAGCGCCTGATCTTCTGCAGCTCCGGGTAGAAAAATTGCCATGGTACGGTACTCCTTGTACTAAAACTGCGATCGCAATAGCTGCGACGAAACTTCAAGGGTTCTACAAAAAATAGATGCTATTGGTTCGCAGAAGGCTCCGACTTCAGCTCTTCAATCGTCATCTGATTGTTGGTGTAGACACAGATATCACCCGCGATCTTCAAGCTCTTCACCGCGATCTCCCGCGCGCTCAGGTCGGTGTTTTCCATCAGGGCACGCGCACTGGCCAGGGCAAAGCTGCCCCCGCTGCCAATAGTCGCGATCCCCTCATCCGGATCGATCACATCGCCATTGCCGGAGAGCAGAAATGTCTGCTTCGGGTCGGCCACAATCAGCAGCGCCTCAAGCTGGCGCAACATCTTATCCGTTCGCCAATCCTTGGCAAGCTCCACAGCCGCGCGGCCCAGGTTGCCGGCATACTGCTCCAGCTTGACCTCGAACCGTGCGAACAGAGAGAACGCGTCCGCGGTCGATCCGGCAAAGCCCGCCAGAACCTTGTCCTGATAGAGACGACGAATCTTCTTCGCCGAACCCTTCATAATGGTTGCGCCGATCGACACCTGGCCATCGGCGGCCATCACGACCGAGTCGCCGCGCCGGACGCAGATCACAGTAGTCGAGCGGACACGCCGTCCATCCGCCAAATCAATCGGATGGGCGAGTCCAGGCGACGCAGGGGAGACAGCTTTCACAGGGGCGGACGACTTTGCAGAGCGAGAAAAAGACGGCTTCATGGGCAACTTCCAGTATATCGCCGATTGCCTTCCGCCCGCCGCCCGCGAGCAATCCCCAAAAAGTAGGAGCAATCCCCCAAAAGTACGTTACTCAGACAGTACCTATTCCCCGCTGAATCGCTCGCCATGGGCTATGCTTTCTGACAGAACACCGTGCTTTCGCTGATCTCAATTCATCTTCCACTCGTACTCCGCTCTCCGCGGGTCATCGCCGCAATCGTCGCCGGCGTCGCAACCGCGGCAGGGATCACCATCTACGCTCTTACACGGCGCAAACCCACTCCTGAAGAGGTTGAGCGCGAACGCCGCGACCTGCTTGCCCGCTCCGGGCGCATCACCGACGGCACCATCATGGACACCATGATTACCGAGGCGCGCAACTCCAGCGTCAGTGCTCCGGACGTCAGTGCTCCGGACCTCGGTGTTGCTGAGATGCCGCTGCCCGGCGGCAACTCTGTTCCCACGCCTCAGATTATTGTCTATAACTACCGAATTGCCGGGGTGACTTATGAGTGCGCCCAGGATGTCACCGCTCTGGCCGAGTACGTCCACGGCATCCGGACCGACCTTCCCATTCAGGTCCGCTATCTGCCACAGAATCCGGCGAACAGCATTGTGGTTGCCGAGTCGTGGAGCGGGCTGCGGCTTGGTTCCTCGCGGCCCAACCAGGCTGATTGAACGCGTTCCCCGCGCAGACTACACTGAATACTATGCACATGGTCGCCAGCCCGAACGGCAGGATGCAGCGTGTCCTCCAGGTTTCCATGGTGCTCACGCTGGCATACGTGGCCGCGACCTTTTACTTTGGGTTGCGGGCTCATTCCCTGGCGTTGATCTCCGAGGCCGGGCATAACGTCAGCGACCTCCTCGCGATTGCGCTGTCCTTTGTCGCGGTGTACTTTCAGGCGCGGCCGGCGACCGACCAGAAGACCTTCGGGTATCAGCGAGCAGGCGTTCTGGCAGCGTTCGTCAATGCAGTCACTCTCGTCGTGCTCTCCGCGTGGATCGCGGTCGCGGCGATCCACCGCATCAACGCTCCAGTGGCGGTTCAGCCGAGAGTGATGATGTATGTCGCCGCTGCCGGTGTGCTGATGAACGGCACGGTAGCGACGCTGCTCTGGCGCTTCTCCGGCGATGTCAACATCCGCAGCGTCTTCCTCCACATGCTCGGCGACACGCTGTCGACGGCGGCCGTCATCGCGGGCGGCGCGGCGATTCTGTTCACCGGCATGGCGTGGATCGATCCGGTGCTGTCGATATTGATTGCGGGGATGATTCTGTGGAGCTCCATCGGGATCATTCGCGAGACGTTGAACATTCTCCTCGAAGGCACCCCGCGAAACCTCGAACTCGGCGATATCCGGGTCGCCATGCAGTCGGTCGGAGGCGTTCTCGATGTCCACGACCTCCACGTGTGGAGTCTAGGCTCACAGTCTCACGCCCTCGCAAGCCACGTGACTATCGCCGAGATGCCTATGTCAGAATGCAGCAGCATTCTTGATGGAATCAACTGCGCGCTGCGCGATCGCTTTCACATCACCCATACGACAATTCAATTTGAAACAACGGGCTGCGAGACCACCCATGGATGCAGCGCGCCTCCGGAGTTGGAGACTGTCGGGGCGCACGGCCACCATCATGGGCATGACCATCACGGCCATGCCCACTAGGGCGATGAGCTAGAGCAGCGTTGCGTCGAGCGTGATCTCCGCAGCTTTGAGGACGCGGGAGACAGGGCAGCCGACCTCAGCATTGTGAGCCAGTTCGGCGAACTTCGCCTTGTCGATGCCCGGGACCTTGGCCTTGGTGGTCAGGTGGATCTTGGTGATGGTGGGCTTCTCGCCGTGCAGGTCGAGAGTGAGAAGAGCGGTGGTCTCGATCGAGGCGGCGGTGGCGCCGGCCTTGGTGATCTCGCCGCTCAACGCCATGGTGAAGCAGCCGGCGTGGGCCGCTGCGATCAGCTCCTCTGGGTTGGTGCCAACGCCATCGGCAAAGCGCGCCTTGAAGCTGTACTGCGTCTCCTTCAACGTGCCGCTCTGCGTCGAGATCGTTCCGTTGCCCTCTTTCAAACTGCCATGCCAGACTGCTGATGCGCTGCGATCCATCGTGTGTCTCCTCTTTTTCTTATCGTATCGACTACATCCAATAACGGTATCTTCTTCGATGCGTTGCCGGGACTAAAGGAAGTTGAAAATTGACTCCATGCGCTACTATCTCCTGATGCAGACCACCGCGCCGGATGTTACGACCGAACCGACTCCCTACGAGTGCTCGCTATCATCAGAGCACCACTCGCGCTTCTGCCCCACCTGCAGCTCGCGGCTGGAGGACAGCCGATGCAAGCTGGTCTGCCGGACCTGCGGCTACTTCCTGAGCTGCGCGGATTTTTACTAGCTCCCGGCCACCGGAGTTCTTGTTTTGAAAGGGGGTACCCTCCCCCCTTATTGCCCGCGCGTAAATCCTTTCTTTTTAATGGTTTACGAGTGGTGATGGTCTGCAAAAATGTCATAATAAAGGGGTTACGGCTAAATTTGAGCAAACAAAGGAGTTAGCCAATAGGAGGGGTGCCTGTATCCCTGCGGGCTTCGCTTGTTTTCTTTACTATTTTAAGTATAACGGTTTGAGGGTAACTAAATTTCACGTGGATGTTATTGGTTGGCAAAGGGTTAGGTGGTTTTGGGACTTGACATGCGATTTTTGGGCAGAAAACGCAGAAAAAAGATGCAAAGACAACAAACAGAAGCAGATCCCTTCGATGATGACAACAAAAACCAAGGCTACGACTTGGCGGCTGGTGGGCGGTTTGCATCCCAACCTTCGCAAAATGCGCGAAGGATGGGGCACCCGTTCTGTTGTGGCTGGTAGAAGAGGCAAAGACAACAGCAGGTCCTCTGCGGGGATGACAATAAGAAAGGCAAAGCGCGGTGGCTGACCGGCGGCGACAAGTCTTATTGGGAAGCTGCGGCGGCTGCAGATTGTCCTGGACGCAGTGCAGAAAAAGACCGCGCTTATCAAGCGCGGTCTTGAGTGTGCCGAATCAGTTGCGTTGAAGATTAGCGGGCTGCGGCGGCTGGTTCGGAGATCTCGCTGAGGCGCTTTTCCAGCATCGCTTCGAGGTCTTCGAGGGCCTTGGAGAAGCCTTCGATGCCCTCCTTCAGCTTGTCGTGGGCCATGCGGTCCTCGGCGTGCATCTTGTCGAAGGTCGCCTTGTCGATGGTGAGCTTCTGGATATCCATCTTCTGTGCGTTGGCAGGATCGAGCTTGCGCGGCAACGTGCCTTCAGTGGATTCGAGTTCCTCGAGCAGCTTCGGCGAGATGGTGAGCAGGTCGCAGCCGGCAAGCTCCTTGATCTCGCCCGTGTTGCGGAAGCTCGCGCCCATGACGACCGTCTTGTAACCGAATTTCTTGTAGTAGTTGTAGATCTTCGTTACGGACTGGACGCCGGGGTCGTCTGCGCCGACGTAGTCCTTGCCCGTGTCCTTCTTGTACCAGTCGAGAATGCGTCCGACGAAGGGGGAGATGAGGGTAGCGTGCGCCTCAGCGGCGGCGACGGCCTGATGAATGCCGAAGAGCAGCGTCATGTTGCAGTGGATGCCCTCCTTTTCGAGGATCTCGGCGGCGCGGATGCCCTCCCACGTGGAGGCGAGCTTGATGAGGACGCGGTCGCGGGAGATGCCGGCCTTGTCATACTGCGCGATGATGTCGTGGGCCGCAGCGATGGACTTGTCCGTGTCGTAGGAGAGACGGGCGTCAACTTCGGTGGAGACGCGGCCGGGAACAATCTCGAGGATCTTCTTGCCGAAGGCGACGGCAAGCGACTTGAAGGCCTGGGTCGCGACTTCCTTGTCGGAGGCGTTGGGGCCGGCGTCCTTGCGGGCCTGCTTCAGCACACCGTCAACGATGGGGGCATACTCAGGCTTCTCTGCTGCGGCGGCGATCAGCGATGGGTTTGTGGTGGAGTCCTGCGGCCGGAACTGGTGGATCGCGTTGATATCGCCGGTGTCCGCGACAACGGTGGTGTAGCTACGAAGCTGTTCGAGTAACGATGCCATAGTCTTGCTCCTTCACTGTGAGTGCGCGCTGTTCCTACTGATTTTATCAAGCTCTGAGCGGTTGCGCTGGCCCCATATTGGAGTCCAGTATGAGCCGCAGATGTTACTCGGCTGCGAATTCATTTTCGAGGATGCCCAGACCGTCTATCTCTACTTGGATGCGGTCGCCGCGCTTAACGGCTCCTACTCCTGCTGGGGTTCCGGTGGGAATGAGGTCGCCCGGTTCGAGCGTCATGACCTGCGTGATGTAGCGGAGCAGGTCGGCAATGGGGAAGATCAGGTCGCGGGTGGAGCCCTGCTGCTTCACCACGCCGTTAAGTCTCGTGATTACTGTAACCGGAGAGCCACCGACCGGATCGATCTCGTCCGAGACGATTGGGCCGACGGGGCAGAAGGTGTCGAATCCCTTGCCGCGGGTCCACTGGCCGTCGGACTTCTGGATGTCGCGGGCGGTGACGTCGTTGACGCAGACGTAGCCGCGAATGTAGGGGCGCACGTCCTCGTCGGGGCCTATCTTGTGGCAGCGGCGGCCGATGACGATGCCGAGCTCTCCTTCGTAATCGACGCGCGTCGAGATGGCTGGTATGCAGACGACGCCTCTGGGGGCAAGCAGGGAAGAGGGCGGCTTGAGGAAGAGCAGAGGCTCCTTGGGGACTTCGTTGCCAAGCTCTGCGGCGTGATCGCGGTAGTTGCGGCCGACGCAGAGGATCTTCGATGGAGTGACCGGCGGGAGCAGATGAAGATCGGAGAGTGGCACGGGCTCGAAGTTGACGGCAAGCGTGGGGACAGGAAGGCCGCCGAGGATGCGGGCGGAAAGGTCTTCCTGCGGGGCCTGCATGGGAAGCGTGGCCCAAAGGACGCCGTTGCGTTTCTCAACGAGAGCATAGCGTGACAGACTGGCACCGCTTTCAGACGACAAATACTTGCAGTAACGCATTTTTTATTGCTCCCTGAGGGTTTCCTGGACGGCGTCGCTAGGCGCACTCTCGTTGCCTGCTGAATCGACAGCAGTGACACGATAGGCGTACCGGCGACCGGCCACGGCGGTTTGGTCGCGGTAGGCAGGACCGACGACCGGGGTTGGGTTCAGGCGCGCCGCTGTGCCCGCGGCTACGCCTTTTGCATCAATCTCTTGACGATACACAATATATCCCGCGAGGTCGGGATCAGAGTTGGGCGTCCACGAGAGATCGATGGAGCGGTCGGACGCCGTCGCGCCTCCGGGAACCGCTTCGAGGCCCGAAGGAGCATGCGGCGGAAAGATGTCGCGCATCGCGACCGTCACGGGCGGGGATGCGAGGCTATGCATCTCCAGCGTGTGGCCGTTGAGAGAGACGGAACGGACTCGCGCCGCGGTGTAGCGGTAGGTTTCGCCCATCTGTGCCGTATGGTCGAGGGTTCCGCCTGGATCGGTGGACTGGATGGGCGTCCGCAGCTTGACCTCGGTTGGGGTGGGCGGGGTCATTTGAAGCTGCTTCGGCGCGGAGGCGGAAGGCGGCTTTTGGGGCTTAGGTTTGTCTGCCTGATTTTTGATCGTGAGCTTCGATGAGGATTTTGCTGCTTTGGGCGGGGCAGGCTCGATGACAGTTCCATCGGGGGCTACGGGAAGGCGGTCAAGCTCCACTAGCTCGACTACGGTGGCGGTGGCGTCCTTCGGCTGCCACTCGAGCATGGCGCCGTCGCGAGTCGGTGTGGCGCGGAGCTGCTCCACGGAGAGGGGAGCTGCGCCAGCGGCGGCGAAAGCCTCGAGTGAAGGGCCGGCTGAGCGGCCATGGAAGTTGAGTATCTGCACACGGTACGCGAGCAGAGTGGCGGGATCGATGGTTAGAGCCGGCGGCAATGTGTCGACCGCTTTCGTCACGCCAGACTGGACCGGTATGCGCTTCACCGAGGTGCAGGCGGATGATGGCGCGGCAGACACGGTGATGCGGCAAAGCTCCGCGGTCATGGAGCCCTTGATCGCGAGGTGGTCGGTGGTCTTTTCGGGGGTGGTCCAGTGCAGCCGAACCTCGCTGCCTACGCGTTCGGCGGTGAGATCTTTCACTGCTTCAGGGAGATTGAGTGACGGCGGCTGCGCCGGGCCAGGGCTGGCGCAGCCGGCTGCAAAGGCGATCACGGGCGCGGCGGCCAATGCCGTGAGCCATCTCCGGGCATGCGAGTGGCGGAGGCTGAGCGAAAACTTCATTGATTTTTGATCATACGGTGGTTACAAACCTGAGCGGGAATTATTGAATTTTCAGCTTTCTCTTCAGCCGAAAATAAGCATCCAATCCAAATAGCGCCGTGTTTCGTACAACTTTTGATCACATTTCAACATCTGTTGGTCTAGCAAACGACCCCTATGAGCAAAAATATCACCTCCCCAATAGCTTTGGTTTCCTCAGAGATTCCGTCGCAAGACGTTCTGTCAGACGACGAATCGAACGGACTTCGCAACCTGCATGTGGATGGCGAGGCCGCCGAGTCGTTTATCGCCGAGAAGCGCATTGGCGAACGCATTAAACATTTGCGACTGAAGAAATCGATGGGGTTGGTGGAGCTGGGGCGTCACACCGGGCTCTCCGCCAGCTTTCTTTCGCAACTGGAGACGGGACGGGTGGTGCCGACGCTGCGAAATCTGGCGCGCATCGCCATGGTCTTCTCGAAAGACCTGAGCTACTTCTTCGACCCGGAGCCGCAGACGCTGTTTCGCGTGCATCGCCGCAACGAGCGCGTGCGCCTGCCGCAGACCGGCGCCGATGACCCGACGTATTTCTTCGAGAGTCTGGGCTATCACGTTCCGGACCGGCAACTCGATCCGTATTACGCGGAGTTTTTGCCCATGAAGGAGGGCCGCGTGCCGCGCGCGCATCAACATGCCGGGTGCGAATTTCTTTATCTGCTGTCGGGGACGCTCGATGTGCGGCATGGTGGGGCAACGCACAAAATCGAAGCAGGGGATGCCATCTACTTCGACGCGAACACCATTCACAGCTACGTCTGCTCTGGCAAAACACCCGCCACGGCGGTGATTGTGACGCTGCAACATCCTTTGTTATTTCAGCTCGGGGGTTCGCGAGCAATCAATCTGGGGAATGGTAAGGTTCGAGGCGTGCCGGGGGTGATGCTGCCTGCGGCGGCCGTCGCGAAGAAGAACTCCGAACGGATGCAGTAAATCTATCTCAGACAGACAGCGACCAAGGCAGCGGTCTTAACGGTCTTACCTGACCGCCGAATCTCTCAGCGCCGTAGGGAGCCTGGGCAGATTCACTACCATCACATCCAGACGTTGCAGCGCCTTGCGAGCCAGCCCGGTTAGCGGCAACGAGCCGAGGCGGCTGGTCAGCACCCAGTGCAGGTCGCCCTTAGCGGTGGGAATGGCGCGGCGCAACCCACCGTCCTCCGGGCCGGGCGCGGCAAAGACCTGCACGTAGTAGTTTGTGTTCGTGATGGCATGGCGCAGCCGCAGCAAAGGCTCGCGTCCCTGAACGGCGTCCAGCGGCAGCGGCGGGAGTTCGTACATGCCCGGCATCAGGCTGGCATCGTCGGCACGCAGCTCCAGCAGCACTTCTGTGACCGTGCCGCGCTTACGCAGACTCAACAGATAAGCCGCCGGACGGCTGAGTTGCACCGCGCGCGGCGGAGTGATGTGTACGCCCCGGGTTCTGCACATGGAGTAGACCGGACAGTGCAGACAGAGTGGCGCCCGCGGAAGACATAGAGTCGCGCCGAGCTCCATCATGGCCTGGTTGTGATCCCCTGCGGCGTTGACTCCTTCGCCGATACGACGCTTCGGCATGAGAGTGCTCGCCTTCTTCTGCACGAAGGCTCGCGCTGCCGCAGTTTTGATCTCGGGCCGACCAGTCAGGCGCAGCAGTACCCGCTCCACATTGCCGTCGACTACGGCGATACTCTCGCCGAAAGCGATGCTGGCGATGGCGGCGCTGGTATATTCGCCGATTCCGGGCAGGGTGCGGAGCTCTATCGCTATGTTGGGAAGCACACCTCCGCGCTCACGAGTGAGGAACTGGGCTGTCTTGTGCAGCATGCGCGCCCGCCGGTAGTAGCCCAGACCAGACCAGGTCGCGAGCACCTCCGACTCGGGAGCCAGCGCCAGGGCAAGCATCGTGGGGAATTTTCGCAGGAAGTTTGCATAGTGGTCGACGACGGCTGCGACGCGCGTCTGCTGCAGCATCACCTCGGAGAGCCAGGTCCGATAGGGATCAGTTACTCCGCGCCAGGGCAGCTCCCGCGCATGGCTTTTGTACCAGCTCATCAGCTTGCGGCGGAAGAGAGCGACATCCAGCTTCGCATCCGAAGGAGCAGTCTCCTGCATCGGATTCTCGTCCGGATTTTCTGGTCTTGATGGAGAACGCATCGCAGCAAGTCTATCGCCTTCGCGTCGAGGAGCTAAACTCAAACAAACCATGCGGCTGCAACCTCACTCCAACCCGTCCCCTCTCGAGGGGTCCCTGCTGAAAAAGGACAGGAGGGATTTTTTGAAAATGACTGCGTTTGCCACGGGTGCGGCGCTGCTGCCTGAACGGGCTCAGGCCGTCCCAAATACACCGCCGCGGCCGACGTTTCCGAGCAACGATCCGCGCTGGCAGCGTACGTGGGACGCAGCACTCGCCGTTCTCGCCGGAAACGTCAAGACCGTTCCCCACTACGATCAACCTGTCCTGTTCGAAGGAGCCGTCTATCCGGGCATCTGGCAGGAGTGCGGGCCGCATGAAGGCCTCGTCTACGGTACGCTTGCACGCTACATCGCCGCACAGCAAGGCGAGCCCACCCCACTCGAGATCGCCCGCAACAACCACATGGCTTTCTTCGCCCTGCAACGACCTATGGGTCACGAATCGGCGGGCCAGCTTCCTGCAGCAATCAAGCTGTCGGACGCCGGCTACGGTCAGATCCAGATGGTCGTACCGATCGCGGCTACGGCGTGGGAGTTGGCGCAGCTCACCGACGACGACGAGTTGCTGGTGACAGCCTATAACGCCTGCAGTCGCTGGGATGCGTGGTTGCGCGAGTACCGCGACACCCGCAAGACGGGGCTGGTTGAAGGCTTCTGCACCTACGACACCGGCCACGACAACAGTCCGCGCTGGGCCGGCATTCCCAACCGTTGCCCGGACGCCGACGCGCGCAAGTGCCCGCTGATTGCGACCATGCCGCGGCTATGCCCTGATCTTTCCGCTACTGTGTTTGGCGCTCGCATGGCGCTTGCCCACATGGCCACGGCGCTCGGCAAAGGCGACGAGGCCAGCCGCTGGCACGATGACGCAGAAAAGATTCGCCTACTCATCATCGAAAAGCTCTACGACCCCAAGGACGCCGCCTTTTACGACCTCGACGCGCAGAACAACTTCGTCCGTGTGCGCTCCGATGTGATCAGCCGGGTCTTGGGCGAGCACGTCCTGATGCGATACGACGCGAAGGACAAAGCCATCTTCGACGCCATCTGGGCACGGCAGATTCACAACCCCAAGGCCTTCTGGGCGCCATATCCGCTGCCGTCGATCGCGATGGACGATCTGACCTTCGTCCGTCCCATTCCACGCAACAGCTGGGGCGGAGCGAGCCAGGCACTGACCGCACTGCGCGCTCCGCGCTGGATGCCCCACTACGGCAAGCAGGCCGAACTGAACCACATGATGCAGCAGTGGTGCGAGGCCATCAGCCGCCATACGGAGTTTCGCCAGCAGATGGATCCGCTGACCGGCGACTTCACCCAGGCAGACCCTAGCGGCTACTCTCCTGCCGCGTTGGTTTTTCTCGAATTTGTGCGACAGCTCAGCAATTCCGCGGCGTCAGTCGCTCCAGCAAAGCCAGCCCCCACGCCCTAGCAGTTCTGATACTTCCAATTGCGTTGCTTGCCTTCGGCGATCCAGTCGACCGCTTGAGCCACTCGTTTTTCTTTTGTCTCCGGACGCTTGGCCTCGGCGATCCAGTCGGCATACTCACGCTGGCAGGAGACACTGAAGCCCGCAAAGACTTTCGTTGCAGCCTTGTTCTTCTTGAGCGCGGCCGCCAACTCCTTGGGAATCTCCGGAGCGGGCTTCTGCGACTTCGGTGGCCGCACGACCGATTTCGTGCGCTGCCCGCTAGCGATGAATCCGGCCGCCTGCCGATAGTAGTTGAGCAACTTCTTGTTTGGAGGCAGATCTTTCAAGCTCTCGACTTTGCCAAGCGATCCCATTCCAACTCCCGAGAGAAGGCCGTCTTCTCTCAGAATCGCGTGCATCTCAGGACCCCAGAAGCCGATGGCGCAGTGCTGTTTGAAGCCGGCCATGTGACCGAGAACGACGCCCTGCAACACATAGAATGGCATGCCCCACTTGATCTCCTCTTCCACGTCGGGACAGGCCTGGTGGACGAGCTCGCGTATGTGCGTGAGGATCGGTTGCGCGAAGGGCTGCGACTTCGCGATGTAGGCGTCGACCTTCGGATTGAACTCCTGCTTTTTCACGACAGCAGTCTACACCAGCGCTATACGGTGTCGCCGGGCTTGGTCTCTGGCGCTGCCGGATAGGGTTTGACCGGGTAGGGCGGCCCCTTGGCGAAGACCTTCTGCATCTCCGCGTCGTAGCCGTAGATGTCGTCGAAGAAGTGGACCTGATCGTCTTCGGCAACGGTGGCCGTCAGGTAGAAGATCACGATCGGCAGCGGTGTCTTCAGACTGACCGTCTTATTATCAGGCCCGTTGTTCATCGCATCCTGCACCTTGTCAAGGTCCCAATCGCCCTGCCCTTGCAGCACCCAGGCAGCGAGATCGGCCGGCTTCTGCACACGGATGCAGCCATGGCTGAAGTCGCGGCGCGACCGCTCGAAGAGCGACACCGCAGGCGTCGAGTGCAGGTAGATATCGTACTGGTTGGGGAACATGAACTTGATCAGACCGAGCGAGTTCTTGGGCCCCGGCTTCTCCCGCACCATCACGGCGCCCTGCGCTACCTGCTTAGCGGTGTAGGCGGTCAGCACGATGCCTTTGCTATTGGTCACCTCGAAGTTGTTGCTGGTCAGGTAGCCGTGGTTCACCGCCAAATGCGGGACCAGTTCCTTGCGCGCGATATCGACCGGCACATTCCAGTAGGGCCGGAAGACGAGGTACTTCATCATGTGCGTGAACACCGGCGTCTCGTGCTCGCCAACTACCTTGCCCACTACAACACGCATGGTGAAGTCGAGCTTGTGGTCGGGGTCGTAGCCGCGCAGAACAAACTCCGGCAGGTTCACCATCAGGCGCGCGTGCAGGTACGGATCGGGCAGCCAGCGCCAGCGTTCGAGTGAGTCCTGCAACTGTGCGACGCGGTCCGTCATGGGAACGTTGAGGGACTTGATTGTCTGTGGCGTCAGTCTGCCGTCCTCGGTGAATCCGTGGCGATGCTGGTAGTTCTTCACCGCGTCGGACAAGGTGGAGTTGAAGGTCGATCCGGCAGTTGGGGCGAGCGTGGTGTCGGCCGCAGCGTCGCCTTCCAATTGCAACCGCGTCAGCAGAGCATCGGCCGCCGGATAAGTTCCACCAACGGCCACGGCCTTCGCCACCATCGGCAGAGGATCAGCGCCCGCCTGCTCCTGCTGTTTTGCGAGGTCAATATATTGCGCCAACGCCTGTTCCGTCTTCCGGTAGTCCTCCGAATCCGGCTCGACGCCGGCGATCAGCTTCGGCACGTCAGTCGAATCGACTACGTTGTCGGAGACGAATTCAGCAAGATCGTATTTTTTGTCGTTCACGTTGATGTCGAAGTTGAAGTGCTGCGGATTCACGCGGCCAATGCGAAGGTCGGAGACGTAGCGCATTACATTTACCGTCATCGCGACGTCGAAGAGCGAGATCGCATCCGCTGACTTGCCCTTCAGTGCCTCGACCCGCGCAGCCCAGCGCGGTGCGTCGTAATCCTCCGGAATCAGGCCCTTCGCTGCAGCGTCCTGAAACTGTCGAATGAATGCGGTGGCCGTTGCCGTGGGAACGCCATCGCGGGTCCAGGCGACCTCGTAGTTACGGTCGTCGTAGAAGGTCTGGATATACGATTCGTAGTCGGAAAAATTTGGCCATCGCAGATCAGGGATCTTGCTGGTGTCGACCTTCTCCGACGGCAGTGCTTTCTTCTCCACCAACTGGTGCAGATTGTTCGAGTATGCATCGGTATTGGGCGCGGACTTCGATTTGCGATGGCGGTGGCATCCGCTCGCGAGCAGCAGAAGAGTCAGGGCACACGCAGTGCAGGCGGAGCGTACAGAAGCTTTCATCATTGCAGACGGACCATCCTTCAGGCGCGACTATTGATCGGGGTTACGACTTATTATGCAGGAATTTGCTGCGGATTCGAGGTAAACCTTCAGAACCAGTGTCTATGCAGATGCAGACTAGCGCGCCATCTCCGGCAGGAGCGTCAGACAGAGCATCGCCTGCGTCAAAAGGATCGCTCCTGACAGAACAAGGAACAACTTCCGTTGCCGCGTCTCCAGTGCATCTGCGAACACTCCACCGACAAAAGTAAACAGAAATGGCAACGCCCACAGCCACGGCTTCGAAATCGTCTGCGTCGTCACCAGCGGGAAAAGAAGCAGCACCATTACCAGCGGAGCCGTATTGCCGAAGTAGCGGCAACGTCTCACCGTGACATAAAGCAGCAGGGCCACCAACGTCGCCACTGCGATCGGCCCGTTCGCCATGTTCAGGAAGAAATGGGAGGCCCCGTCGGGCGCGAACCAGAACCGTGCGCCGCCACCAGTGAAGACATAGCTGAACGGCGCGGGCCGGAATGCGTAAAACGCGAACAGGATCGCCAAGGCACCTACCGCGGAGAAGACCATGATCTGCATCACGTAGCTACGTCGCCGCTCCGCCAGATACATCATCCACACCACCGCAAAGATGAAGCCGATGATCGCCGCCAACAGATGCGCCGCCGCTGTCAGGCCCAGTGCGATCGTCATCAGCGCGATGCGTGGCTTCCACTTGCTTCGCGGGCCTTGCATCGCGTGGGCTACACCCATGGCCGCGTACACCAGCCCGTATAGACCCCACATCGCCAGAACATCGTTGTTCGGCGTTACAGCGTAGCGCACAACAGCTGGACAGAAACAGTACAGCCCCAGCGCGAAGAAGCCGCCCTCGTTGTCGAACAGACGCCGCGCGACCCACCACAGTCCGCCGCCCAGCCAGATCGCGAAAAAGATGAATGGCAAGTGCAGCAGATACTTCACGCTGAAAAGCTCGTGTCGTGCCTCCCAGGTCGAGCCGTGGAGCGTGCCCTCGGCATACAGTCTGTTCCCGGGCTTGCGCAGCTTGTCCGCGCCGAGCATCGCCAGCCGCTGGAGGGTCAGGGGAAGCCCCGCGATACGATAGGCGAAGGTGCCGTCGCCGTTCAGGTTGCCGCAGGTGGTAAAGTAGCCGGCCAGAGGCGAGGGGCGTTCCCACATCTCGCGGCCACACTCGGCGTAACGGTAGTCCTGTTGCGAGAGCTGCTGATGGTTCACCACCCACAGGCACTCCGCCAGAAAAAACAGCAGAAGCAACGCAGCCAGTCGCTGGGGTCGACCGATCTTGATGCGGGGAAGCTTCATTCGCTCGATTGCCGGCCTTTATCTGTCATTGGTTCTTATCCCGGATTCTTGTCTCGGATTTTCGCCCCGCATCTGGCTTCCATCCCGCGACGAGCCTGCACTCTCGTGAAACTGCACGTCCGCAGACAGGCAGCAGCCGCATCTTCGAGTGTATCGTGAGAGATATGCAGTCGCTTTCCTTCACCCCCGGCCGCGCTTTTCTTTCCTCGAACTCCACCACCGTTCCCTGGACCGTTGTCTTTGAAGACGAGGGCATTGCCGCCTACTTCTATGCCTGCGATCGCTCGCAGGAGAAGCACGAAGACAGCATCCTCGACGCGATGCTCATCTACAACGTAGCGGCACTGGCCAAGAGCGATGCCGAAAACGAGCGTCCCGAGCCACAACGCATTGCCTCCGTCGAATGGTCTCGTGACGGGTTACAGGCGGTTCTCTATCTCGATGGCACGGCCCAGGCACTCTACGACTTTCAGGCCCGCTGCGGCTACTGCCGCATGGACTTTCCCAACTTTCGCGAAGAGCGGGGCGACACCTGGCGCAAAACGACTCACGCGTGGTCCGACGCGGCGTTGCAGCGCTTCGAATCGGCTCTCTATGCCTAGCCTAAAAAAAACTGCTCGATCTCAAGCCAGTCGTTGACCCGCTTGTAGCCGGTGACTCCGACGTTGTGGGGCGAGCTGTACAAAATACCTTCGCCCTTAAAGCGCCGGAGTTGGCGGGGATTGTCGTCGATCAGATAGTCTGCGCGCAGAATGCTTTTGTCGCCGCAATAGACGATGTGCGAGGCGGGAATGAAGGGAAAGTGTTTCGCCAGCCAACGGTACTTTGCCTGAAACGACGTCGGAACTTCCATCGCCGCGGTCGCGATGAACACCTCGTAGTTCATCTGCAGCCGCCGCAGGACTCGCTGCGACTCCGGCATCACGGCCAGCACGTCAAAGAAATCCTCCGATCGCAGGTATGCTTCAAGTACCGCATGACGATCGGACGAGACCACTTCCCACAGCCACTTTCCCTGGAGATCTTCGAGCGTGATCTCCTCACCGAAATGTTGGTTGTAACGCAGCAGATGCTCCCCCAGAGCATCCGCCATCACCTCATCCATGTCTACACAAATCCGCTTCACGATTTTCCTAATCACCAGCTATTACTTCAAAGGGAACGAATAATCGACGCCGCGACGCTCTCCACCGGAACCGTCTTGCGCTGCGGAGAGTCGCGTGCCGGATCGTAGTAGAGCAGACGGCCGCAGCTCTCGCAGGTCATCATCGTCTCCTCCTCGTTGTTGCGATCGCGCAGATCGTTCCAGCGCTGCGGCCGTACCATCATCTGGCAGGCCATGCACTTTTGATTGAGGGCCTCCGCCACCGCCGTTCCCTTGGCTTTCGCGATGCGGTCGTAGGTCGAGAGCGCGGCTTCACCGATCTCCGCGCGCTCCGCTTTGCGTTTTTCTTCAACAGCAGTCAGCAGGGTCTTGTCCTGTGCGATTGTCTCCGTCGCTCGCACGCGCTCGCGTTCCAGAGTCGCCGTAGCGTCGGCCAGAGCTTCATCGGCAAGGCGTTTTTGCGACTCTAATCCTTCGCCGCGCTCCATGCTTTCGATCTCAGCGTCCTCAAGTTTGCTGATTTCTGCCTGGGCGAAGGCGATCTCATGCTCGAAGGCGGTAACCTGCACGGTGGTCGTCGCGAGGTCCATCTGTTTGCGCACACGTGCGATCTTCGCCTGGTGGTCCTTGACGTCGGACTCCTGTCTTCGCCGCAGCGCCTCTTCTTTGGCGATCAGATCGAGAACAACAGCTCGCTGCCCCTCGGTCGCTTTCGCCTTGGTCTCGAGCAACGCCACATGCTTCGGCAGCGCAATCATCTCTTCGCGCAGCCGCTTGGCTTCGACATCATGAGCCTGCAACACAATCAACTTCTCAAGATCCGGATGCATCGCGTCTCTCTTTCCCTCCGCACCGTTGCCGCCTCGATCCACTGCAGCGGAAAACTCGAAGTCCAGCACCGCTCGGGTGTCTTATGTTAAGTATGCGCCCTACGCCTTGCGCACGTCGATGTAGTAAAGGTCTGTCGCCACGTCGAACTGCTCCTTCGTCAACGGAGTTTTCATCGTCTGCCACTCCCTTGTGGGGTGAATCGTCTCCCAGTGCTCCTTCGAGCCGACGCGTACCGGCATGGCGAACGCCTTCTCATCGGCAACCCAGCGGTATTGGACTGTGCCCCCCGCGTCATCGGGCTTATCAAATTTCAACTCCAGCGTAGGAATCGCGGTGTGCCGCAGATACTGATCAAAGACCGGCGTCAGATTCATTCCCGTCTGCTGGTTGAAGTAGCTGATGATGTCTTTGGTCATGATGTTCTGATATTTGTACTTCTGGTAATAGCCGCGCAACATCGGCCACCATTTCGCATCATCATTCACAATGCTGCGCAGCGTATTGATGAAGAGGGCGCCTTTGAAGTATTGATCCTGCGGCGGCTCTGCGTTTGTCTCGCGCGCGGTGATGATCGGGCGATCGTTCTTCACCTTCTTCTTGTAGGCGTTGAGGTACTTCATCGCGTCGTCGTGGCCGTAGGTGTACTCGACGTAGAGGCTTTCGAGATACGTCGTCCAGCCCTCGTGGATCCACATGTCGGACTTGTCGGCCGCCGTAATGGCGTTGCCGAACCATTCGTGTCCGCTCTCGTGGATGATGATGAAGTCGAAGCGCGGACTGATGCCGACGCCGGTCCAGTCGCGGTTCAGGTAGCCATTGGCGAAGTGGTTGCCGTAGGCCACGGCGCTCTGGTGCTCCATACCCGAGTAAGGCACGTCGACCAACTTGTAGCCATCTTTCTTGAAAGGATACTCGCCGAGGTAGTGGTAGTAGGCCTTCATCATCCCCGGCACCTGCGCGAACTGCCGCTTTGCTCCCTCCAAGTCTTCGGGCAGCACGTAATAGTCGAGCGGCAAGCCCTCGAACTTGTCGTCGAAGTGGACGTAGTTCCCGATGTTCAGCGCGACGTCGTAGTTGTTGATGGGGTAATGAACCCGCCAGTCCCAGCGCGTGTACCCGTCGCCGAGGTCCTTCTTTCCCATGAACTTTCCGTTCGAGACATCCATCAGGCCGTTTGGCACGGCGACCGTGATCAGCATACCCTCCTGTGGTTCGTCGCGCCATTGTTCTTTGTTTGGCCACCAGACATATGCTCCCGTCTCCTCGCAGGCCGTGTTGATCCATGGATGTCCGGCGGTATCTTTCTTGAAGGTGAAGCAGCCGAACCGTCCTGTCTCAGTAGGGTTTCCTGAGTAGTGGACGTCGATCGAGTAGGTGTGGCCAGTACGCAGCGTCTTCGGGAAGTCGACGAAAAAAGTACCGCCGTCGCGTTCTGATTTCAGAGTCGTGGAACCCATGGCGATCTTGTCGATCTGCAGCGTCGGGTAAAGCTCAAGCTGGATGCGCGTGCCATCCTGCAGCATCTTGAAGCGGACTGTGTTCGTTCCGCTGATAAATTTTTTGTCTGGATCGACTCGCAGATCGAGGTGATAAAAGAGCAGATCGTTGTTGGCGCGATACGGTCCATAGACGCCGCGCAGAAGGTCGTCGTGGGTTGGCTCCTTCACCACGGGCGGCCTGGCTGCGGGTGTAGCCGGTTGAGATGTCTGCGCGGGAAGAGGGACAGCAGCACACGTCAACAAAACAAAAACACTGAATGGCCGATTGCAAAGACCTAATTTAAGCATTGGAGCTAGCCTACCGCGATTCGCCGGGAATTGCGTTGCAGGTTAATCCCGCTTCCCGACGAGAGCTTTCATCGCCAGACTCTCCGCCGTGTTCAACTCCGCCAAACCTTTCGCTACTCCCACGCGATCCTGCTCCGAGCGGTTCTGGCTAACCTTCCACTTGCCTTCGAGGCGCTCGATGGCCACCTCGAGACCGACGATGCCCTTCGTCATCGACGCGATATAGCCTGCCGGAGCGTCCTCAACCTTCCAAGGGACAGCAAAACGGGCTTCGTGAGTCTTGGTCAGGTTCTCAAGATGGGCCATCAACCATCCTCCATCCTCAATTACCTTCAGATACCCATAGGCATGAACCACCACATAATTCCAGGTAGGCACAACCTTACCGGTCTCCTGCTTTTCCGGGTACCACGATGGCGTGATGTAATGCTGCGGCCCGGAGAATATCGCAAGCGCCTCGACCGAGGGAGTGTAATCTCGCCACTGCGCATTGGCTCGTGAGATATGGCCTTTCAAGGTTCCCCTAGCGCCGTCCTGTTCCAGCACCATAGGAATATGCGATGCAAACAGGCCGGATGATCCCATCGTGATGAGAGAGGCGAACGGCTGATCTTCCATCAACTTGTGGAGTACCGAAATGCGATCCTCTTGATTTGCCCGGGGAATGTACATGCAGACTCCTCGAAATAGCCCACGCGGTGAACTTATCACCATGGGATTTAAATCATTCTAAAGATGGCAGCCTTTCCACAAAAAAACTCTGAATCCCGCCTCCCATCGCCACAATCAAATTGATCTACGCATGGCGGCCACAACACTCGAACTCCCCGGCGCGCAGCTTCCCGGCGCCCAAACACCCGATCCGCACCCCGCGGTAGAGAAGCCATGGCGTCCGCGCATCAACCCGTGGATCGTCGCCATGACGGTAACCCTGGCCACGTTCATGGAGGTGCTCGACTCCTCGATCGCGAACGTCGCGCTGCCGCACATTGCCGGCGGCCTCGGCGCCACGCAGGACGAGGCCACCTGGGTCCTCACCGCATATCTCGTCGCCAACGCCATCATCCTGCCGGCCGGCGCGTACATGACCACCTTCATCGGACGCAAGAAGTTCTACATGATCTGCGTCGCGCTCTTCGGCATCAGCTCTGCTCTGTGCGGCTTCGCGCCGTCGCTGCCGATCCTTGTTTTCTGCCGTATCCTGCAGGGCGTTGGCGGCGGCGGCCTCGCGCCGTCGGAACAGGCTATCCTCGCCGACACCTTCCCGCCTGAGAAACGTGGTCAGGCCTTTGCGATGTATGGCCTTGCAGTCGTCTGTGCTCCTGCTATCGGCCCCACGCTCGGCGGCTACATCACGGATAACTTCGATTGGCGCTGGATCTTCTTCCTCAACGTCCCCATCTGTCTCATCTCGCTTTTTCTCACCTCGCGGATCGTCGAAGACCCGCCCTACGTGAAGAAGCAAGTTGCAATCTCGCAGAAGGGCGGCATCAAGCTCGACTTCCTGGGCTTCGGCTTGCTTGGCCTGACCTTCGGTTCGCTTGAGTTTGTTCTAGATAAGGGCCAGGAGGACGATTGGTTCTCTTCGCACCTCATTGCCTTCTTCACCGTCGCCTGCGTCGTCGCCTTCGTTGTGATGATCTGGTGGGAGCTGAAGCAACTCCGCGAAGGCCACCGCCCCATCCTCAATCTCACCCTCTTTAAGCGCCGCAACTTCTCCATCAGCTTTTTGCTGATGTTCGTCCTCGGCTTTTCGCTCTATGGCACGACGATCCTGATCCCGCAGCTCGTGCAGACGTTGCTCGGCTACACCGCGGAGCTCGCCGGCCTTGTGCTCTCTCCTGCTGGCCTGATGATGATGTGCATGATGCCCGTGGTCGGCTTCCTTGTCGGCAGGGTCGATCCGCGGAAGCTTATCGGCTATGGCTTCGTCATGCTCACGGTGTCGCTGGTCACCATGCACACCATGGACCTTAACATCAGCTACGGGCGCCTCGTCTTTCTACGCTGCTTCCAGGCCTCGGGTCTCGCCTTCCTCTTCATCCCGATCAACACCATCGCCTATATCGGGGTGAAGCAATCGGAAAACAACGACGTCTCCGGCCTTACCAACCTCGCGCGCAACATCGGCGGCTCCTGCGGAACGGCCTTCATGGCCACCATGCTCACGCGTCGTACCGCCTCGCACGAGAACAACATGGTCCGCAACCTCACCACGGGCAACCCCGCCTTTATGAGCCAGGTAGCGCAACTCAAAAGTATGTTCGGCGGCCACAGCAGCGGCAACCCCATGACCGGCACAGGCTCCCACGCCGCCCAGGCCTATATCTACAACCAGCTTCATCGCCAGGCGGGCATGCTCGGCTATCTCGACGTCATCCAATACATGAGCATCTTCTGCGCCTGCATGATCCCTCTGCTCTTCTTCATCCCCCGCCCACCGAAGCACGCCAGCCCCTCTGCCGGCCACTAACGCTTTGCCCTTCACCAAGCGAGCGTGCGCAATAGAAGCGTCACAAATCTTTCCAATTGACATTCGCCCGTTCTAGGCGCAAGCTCTTCGGGTTACCAAGAATCAGCAAGTTGCAGCGTTGAACCGCTCTTAGGTTCAAGGCTCCCCCCATGCAACGATTCCGGCCCCGTCGTGAAAATCGGTCCCTATTCTCCCAGGGTCATCTGGCGTCCTCGATTCCTGTTCGCCAGCAATCTCTTTTACCTGATGCAGGCTTTTCAGCCAAGGAGGCTACTAATGAAAAAAACAACCGCGCTCTCTGTAGGATTGTGTCTTCTCTTCATCGGTTCCGGAATCGCATCCGCCCAGGAAAACATGGGTCCGCCAAAAGTCCTCGTCATCATGCGCGAGTACCTCAAACCCGGCAAGGCTGGCAGCACGCATGAGAAGACCGAGAGCGCGTTCGTCCACGCGATGGCTGCTGCCAAATGGCCCACTCACTACTTCGGAATGGATTCGCTCTCCGGGCCGTCGCGATCGCTCTTCTTGGTCGGCTATCCATCGTTCGCGGCCTGGGAGAAGGACAATCTGGCGACGCAGAAGAACGCCACCCTCTCCGCAGCGCTGGACCGTGCCAGCCTCGCGGACGGCGATCTGCTCACCGTGTACGAGTCGAGCACCTCTGTCTATCGTGAAGATATGAGCCTTCGTGCGACGGTGAATATAGCGCTGATGCGTTACTTCGAGATCACCCAATTCGTCGTTCGTCCTGGCCATGAAAAAGAGTTTGAGGCGCTCGCGAAGATATACGTCGACGGATTTGGAAAGGCAGTCCCCGATGCACACTGGGCCACATTCGAAAGGCAGTACGGAGCCTCTACTGGAGCATCCGTCGGCGACGTCTTCCTCGTCTTGAACCCGATGAAGTCTCTCGCCGAAGTCGACAGCAGCTTCGCCGACTCCAAAAAATTCGCCGACTCCCTGAGCGAGGGCGAGAAGAAGAAGTTGGCAGAGCTGTCAGCGGCCTCCATCGAGTCGGTCCAGACCAACTTGTTCGCCTTCAACCCGAAGGAAAGCTATCCACCCGACGAGTGGATCAAAGCCGACTCGTTCTGGAAACCAAAAGCTGCCGCTCCGGCAGCCAAACCCGAGCAGTAGGAACATGCGCACAATACTGCGAGAGCCCTGAAGCTCTCCGCTCGAGTCAGTTGGCCTTCTTTTCATTATGTGAAGAGAGGGCCACTGAACTGTGCGTTAGAACTTGTAGATCAATCCATCCCGAAGAAGTACTGATTCCGCGCCGTTCCATCCTCATATCAGTGAATCCCTCAAGTGAGCGAAGCGCAACTCCGGTTGCGACATCACTTTGCTGCCAATGGACCTGCCCCCTTAGCAGCAATCGCAGGTCGATCAGTCGCAAACATCAAAATATTCCTCCAGCAGACAAGTCCATTCACTGTCTTCCCGTATCCAAGCAACAGGTGCGGGTCAAATAAACAGGGCAACGAGAGCCTGCAGACAAGCAACCCCCTTTAGGGGCCTAGTCGACTGTAATGAACGACTTTAGCGCCATTATGGATTCTTTATGCATTCGTCACGAACTCTTTATCGTGCGCTGGCTAACTTGAGTAGTGGTTTGGTTCGCGTGCTCAAGCCGCGCGGAGGCCGCCAGAATGGAGAAGTAAAGTGGAAAAAACAACGAAATCGCCCAGTAAGAGACTTCGTCTGATGGGTTTGACCCTTGGAGTGGGGCTGACGTTCAGCGCAGGAGATTTACAGGCGCAAACCCAGACACCCAATCTGCAAACGGCGGTCGAAAATGCCCAGACACCTCAAGACCAGAAGATCCAGCAGTTGCAAGACAAACTGGAGGAGATCCAGAAGGAACTGATCGAGCTGAAGAAGGCCAATTCAGCCCAGCCGGAGACGCATCACACCACGACGGCAAAGGCCTCGGTTGCCGCGCCAAATCTCAGTGAAGCAGAGCCAGAGGTCACCGATCCCTCCAGTCCGCACTCGGAGCCGTTCGCCTTTGCCGACTTCACCTGGCTCAACGGCAACTCCCGCACCAAGGACACTCCCTACGCAACCAAATTCTTTACCCCGGAGATTCGCTCGGATGTGAGCTATACCTACGACTTCCGCCATCCGCAGGACGACACCATCGTCGGATCGAGCGAGGTCTTTCGATCCAGCGAGGTCACACTGACTGACCTTGGAATCGGTGGCGACTTCCATTTGGACAATGTGCGCGCCCGCGTTTTGACCCAGATCGGTCTTTACTCCACAGCCACGCCGCGCAACGATGCCAGCCCCGCGCGCGGACAGTGGGATCTTGCCAACGCCTATCGTTATGTGTCAGAGGCAAACGCCGGCTACCACTTCAACGTGCAGCACGGCCTCAACGTGGATGCCGGCATCTTCCTCTCCTACGTCGGCCTATTCTCGTTTTATCAGTTTGACAACTGGGCGTATCAGCCGTCCTACGTCTCCTCGAACACTCCATGGTTCTTTAACGGCGTGCGCGTGCAGTGGTATCCCACGGCCAAGTTGAAGATCGAGCCATGGTTTATCAACGGCTGGCAGTCCTACGGCCGGTTCAACGGTCGCCCTGGACTCGGTGGACAGATCCTGTACCGGCCCACCGGCAAGCTGGAGATTCTCGGCAACCAGTACGGCTATGGCGAGGATGCTCTTGGCGTACCCTCCCGCACCCGCTACCACACAGACGACAGCATCGAGTACAAGTACTACGACCGCCCCAATTCGCGCATCAGCAAGGCCGCAGCTACACTCACCGGAGACGCGGGTTGCGAGAGCGGCGGCGGTGTCAGCTGCTTCGGCAACGGCACGAACGGACCGAAGCAAAGCTTCCTCGGCTTCATGGTTTACAACCGCTTGTGGTTCGATCGGGATCGCTATGCCATGACGATTGGTGGTGGACGCATCAACAATCCCGGACGCTACCTGGTGCTGCTGCCGCCGATCAATGGAGCAACAGCTGCTTCTGGCACACCATACTTTACCGAGAACCCTGGAGACCCGTTCAAGGCATGGGACGTTTCGCTTACGGGAGATTACATGCCGAGCCAGTATTTCACTTACCGCCTGGAGTATAACCACCGCGCGGCGAACGTCCCATACTTCAGCGGTCCAGGAGGCGTCACGCCGCCGGGAGGAAACACCGGAGCGCCAGGATCTCTTGTTCCTGGCTGGAGTCCTGATCTTCGCACCAGCGAGAACCGGCTGACTGGCGCTTTCCTAGTCAAGTTCTAGTGAAGTTCTAATCGGCTAAACCAAATGAAAGAGCCCGCGGACCAGCGACCCCGCGGGCTCTTTCATTCCGTCAAGGTCTTTACACTGGTCTGGGGTTGCGCTCCTCAAACTGCCGCTGATGCCAGTACGGATACGCCAGCGCCACCTCGCTCGCCGCATCCAGCTTCGCAATCTGCTCTTTGTTCAGCTCCCATCCAATGGCGCCGAGGTTCTGCTTCAACTGCTCCTCGTTCCTTGCGCCCACAATGAGAGTTGAAACCGTAGGCCGGCGCAGCAGCCAGTTCAACGCGATCTGCGGCACCGTCTTGCCCGTCTCCTTCGCGACCTCATCGATCGCATCGACAACCTTGTACAGATACTCCTCCGGCACCTGCGGTCCAGTATCGGCTACTACCTTTGTGTTCAGACGGCTATCCTTCGGAATCCCAGTCGAACGCCGGATCTTGCCCGTCAGACGCCCCCAGCCCAGCGGCGACCACACCAGCGCTCCCACTCCCTGCTCGAGCGCGAGCGGCATCAACTCCCACTCATAGTCGCGTCCAACCAGCGAGTAGTACACCTGATGCCCCACATACCGCGACCACCCATAGCGCTCGCTCACGCTCAGCGACTTCATCAGATGCCAACCGGAAAAATTCGAGCACGCGATGTACCGTATCTTACCCTCGCGCACCAGATCGTCGAGCGCCCGCAGCGTCTCCTCCACCGGCGAGGTCGCATCGAACCCATGCAGATGATAGATGTCGATATAGTCTGTTCCCAGCCGCTTCAGCGATCGCTCGGCCGACTGAATCAGGTGATACCGCGACGACCCAACATCATTCGGCCCCTTGCCCAAACGGAACGTAGCCTTCGTCGAGATCATCAAATCCTCTCGGTTGTGCTTCGCCAACGCCTTACCCAGCGCCTTTTCGCTCTCCCCATCCGAGTAAATATCCGCCGTATCGAACAAGTTCATTCCCGCGTCCATACAGATATCGACGATCCGGTTCGCCTCTTCCTGCGTCGTCTCCGACCACGCCTTGAAGAACTCATTCGCCGCACCAAACGTTCCCGCCCCGAAGCAGAGCTCCGGCACCTTCAAACCCGATTTTCCCAATTGACGATATTCCATGAAAACTCCTTCTACCTAGTCTGATGTCGAACGACGCCGCGAAGCTTCACGCCTTATATCTGTGAAACTATTGGCCCGATTTTTTCGGCTGATTTGTCGTGTCGTCGCGAACGATCTTCCATCCGTCCGGCGTCTTCTCAAAGACGAGCAGAAAGTAACCGTCCGCGTTGCCCCCTCCGGCCGCTATGCGTTCCAGATGAAAATTTCCAGTTACCGTAGCGAAGCGTTCGTCGAGCGGCTGCACCTCAAGCCCCGTGAAGCTAAGCACACCCATCTTCTCCTTGGTGGAGTATGCCTTGCGATAGCCCTCCAGCATCTGGGCATAGCCTCGGCTCATCCTTGAGCCGATGAAGAGAATATCGGGCGAGTTCTTGTAGCCGGTCGCGAAGGCGTCCATGTCCCCGCGATTCCAGTCGACGACCTGCTTGTCCAGCACAGCGCGAATGGCCTGAGCAGTCGTGGTGCCCTGAGCCTGGAGAAAAGCCGACGTAATGAGAGCCGTGAAAGCAACGAACGAAATAACAGCGCGGAAAAGGCGCATAGAGAAGACTCCTTCAATCGACTGAACTGCTGCCATACTACCCGCGCTCCAGCCTCTGCCAAAGCCGACTGTGCCTCTATGTCTCCACCGGCTTATCCACCTGCGACTGATAGATCTCTTCGACTCGCTCAACCGTATCGATCTCGGCAACCGGCTTGTCCGTTCTGATGCGCAGAATCCGTGGAAACCGCAGTGCGAAGCGGCTCGCATGTCGCCCACTGCGCATGATGTTGTTGAACGCTACCTCCAACACCATCAACGGCTCGACCGTCCTGAAGAATCCTTCATCCTTGAGCGTGTGTTGCATCATCCACGCGCTCATCTCCGCAATCTCCGCATCCGTCAGCCCCGAGTAGGCCTTCCCGACATTCAGCAGCTCGCCTCCAGCGCCGCGCACCGCAAACGTGTAGTCGCTCAAAATCCCGGCGCGCTTACCATGCCCAAACTCCGCTCCCGTCACGACCACATCGAGCGTCGCCAGCTCGCGTTTCAGCTTCACCCACGCAAGTCCGCGCCTTCCTGGCTGATACACCGACCCCACCGCCTTCAGCATGACACCTTCATTCGAACGCGCTCGCGCATCGGCATACGCGCGATCAATGTCCTCCGCCGACTCCACCAGCCGCAACGGCGAGATCATCAACCGCTCCACGGCAACGCTTTCAGCCGCGGCGAACAACACCGTCTGCGGATCACGCGCTCGCTCATCCACGACGACCGGCGAGACCACCCTCTCCACCAGTTTCTCGACCACTGCCTCCAGCCGGTTGCGTCTCTCTCGCAACGGCAGGTCCAGCAGCAGCTCACCGCCCGCATACATCACGTCGAACGCCATGAAGATCACAGGCACCTGGCGTCTCCACTCGTTCGAGACCCGCTTGCGCCCGATCCGCTGACCCAGCACAGCGAACGGCAACGCCCGCGCCTGCTCCAAATCCCACCCGAGAATCTCCCCATCGAAAATCAAGCCGCCCGGTGCCCCATCCTGCTCCGGGCGTACCTTCGCAAACGCCTCCTCCAGCTCAGGAAAACTCTCCGTTACATCCTCCCGGTTACGCGAGTAGATCGCCACCCGCCCCGGCTGCCCTGGATCACCGCAATGCACCTGCGCCCGCATCCCGTCATATTTGTCTTCGAGAAATGCTTCGGCTCCACCTGCTTCCGAGGCTCCCGCAATTTGAAACGGCCCATTGTCCAACTCCGCAGTGCCGATCACATCCATTGCCGGAGCGTCGAGAAACTCCTCCGCATCCACATCGATGCGCTGCGCCGCGAGAGCCGCGCCCGTCGGCTCTCTTTCAGCCTCGACCGCAACGGCGACCTCTGTCTCCCGGTCGGGATCGCTCTCCAAGGCCCGCCGCAGGCTCTCCTCCGTTTGCGATTTCTTACCTTTCCTCGGCTTCTTCACCTTCACCACGGCCGCCTTCGTGGGCTTTTCAGTAAATCGCTCAACCGCCTCCTCCGGCGACTCCACGGGCGAGGCCAACATAAATCCGAGCGGATGAAACAGCCGCATTCGCGCCTCATCCAGCGTCCCTGCAAATGCCCGCCGAACTGCCCACGCCAGATCGGCTTCCAGCATCACCGCCCTTCGCACTGCCTCCACTGGCGCCCCAGCGGCAACAGCGATCGCCTCCTCCACCAGACTCTGCTTCACCCCGATCCTCATATCGCCAAGCATTAGTTTGAGCAGATACTTCGCCTCCAGCGGAGTCGCGCACCGCAGCATCCCCTCCACCAGTGCGGCACGAATCGCTGTCGTCTTCGCCGCCGCCATCGCGACAAATGCATCTGCCACATCCATCAACGTCAACCCAGCCTCAGAACTAGAGGCCCCATGTCCCGACTTTGGGACATGGGTCTTTGCCGCTGTTCTCAGCAGATCAAATGCCGCGGCCCCCATATCCCCATGCCGCCGATAGGCCGCGGCCAATGCGATATCACTTGCCCCGCTGACCGACAGCAACGCCTTCGACAACAACGCTCCACCCGCATTCAACTTCCGCGCATCGGCCTCCGCAAAAGGCGTCCCCGCCAGATACAGGGCAAACAACCCGGCATCCTCGCTCTCCGGAGCAGCCGCATGAACAGCAGAGATCGCCGCGGCAATGGCAGCCCGCCTCTTCAGCCGTCCTGCCTCTCCGGCAAGCTCCTCAGCCAACTCCGCAACTGCCGCAAACAAAGCCATTCCGCGCCAACCTTCTCCCAATACAGGTCCCAAACCGGATTCTGCACTAAAAGATGCATTCCGCATCATCTATGTCAGGAGTAACATCTAATTAGCTATGAACACAGCCGCAAATCCGGTGCTTACTTCCCGCGTGACCGGGTCCTCTCTCCAGAGTGCAGACCGTCACGATTTTGCCTAGCTGCGCCCACCCGCCTGACTCGAATTACCCAATCCTAATCACTGTCCTATCAATGGAGTAGTCATGTTCGACCGCCTCGACCAACTCGAAGCCCGTTACGAAGACCTCGGCCACCAGATGTCCGACCCCACGCTTGTCCAGGACCAGAAGAAATTCCAGTCCATCGCCAAGCAGCACCGCGACATGGAGCCTACAGTCGAAAAGTTTCGCGAATACCGCAAGATCAAGGACGGCATCGCCGAGGCCAAGGCCATGCTCGCCGATCCCGATCCCGACGTGAGAGAGATGGCGCAGGCCGAACTCGACACGCTCGAGCCTCGCCTCGCGCCCGTAGAAGAGCAGCTCAAAGTCCTGCTCCTCCCCAAAGACCCCAACGACGAGAAGAACGTCATCCTCGAGCTGCGCGCGGGCACCGGCGGCGACGAGGCCGCGCTCTTCGTAGCCGAGGTCTTCCGCATGTACCTCCGCTTCGCCGAGCAGCACAAATGGAAGGTCGAAGTCCTCTCCCAGACCGAGTCCGGCATCGGCCACGGCCTCAAGGACGTGACTGCCATTATCGAAGGCGACAACGTCTACTCACAACTGAAGTACGAGTCCGGCGTCCATCGCGTGCAGCGCGTCCCGGCGACGGAGACGCAAGGCCGCGTCCACACCTCGGCCATCACGGTAGCGGTGCTGCCCGAGGCTGAAGAGGTCGACATCAAGATCGAAGCCAAAGACCTCCGCATCGACACCTTCTGCTCCTCCGGCCCCGGCGGCCAGTCGGTCAACACCACCTATTCAGCCGTCCGCATCACGCATCTGCCCACCAACACCGTCGTCAGTTGCCAGGACGAAAAGTCGCAGATCAAAAATCGCGAAAAGGGAATGCGCGTACTCCGCGCCCGCCTCTACGAGGTAGAAGCCGAGCGTATCCATCAGCTTCAGGCCAAGGACCGCAAGCAGCAGATCGGCTCCGGCGACCGCAGCGAGAAGATTCGTACCTATAACTTCCCGCAGAACCGCCTCACCGACCACCGCATCGGCCTCACCAACCACCAGCTAGGCATGGTGATGGAGGGCATGCTCCAACCCACCATCGACGCACTCATCGCCCATTACACCGCGGAGAAATTAAAAGCAGAAACGCAAGCTGCCTGACCCGCGCTTCGCGTCCACACGGCAGAGAAACTCAAGCAGAAACACAAGCTGCCTGATTGATCATCTTTGGGAGCGAGCCAGCTCGGCCTCAGAGCCGATGAAACCCCAGGAATTCCAGGCCTGACCCTTCACCACCTCTTTGAACAAATCCATCGCCTGAGAAGTTTCGTGATGGTAGAGGTGCCAGTTGCCTACGCCATAACTAACCGTATTAAAGGAAAGCTCCCCCTCCACGTCATCCGGCTTCGCGGGTGGTGGCGGCAATACCTCTTTTTCCGTGAGCTTTCCCTGATAGAAATGCAGAAGCCGCAGGTAAAAATATAAGTGAGGCTCAGTATTCTTCACTTCCGGCGTAATGCGGGCCAGCGCCTCGTTCGCCCGTGCCTCCTGGCCGGCCCGGCGCAGCGAAACATAGAGCCAATTGGAACAGTCGATCAAGCTGTCGTTATTCTTCGCCAGCGCCCGCGCAGCCTCAAAGGAAGTCGCTGCCGCACTGAACTCCCCCAGAAAGTAATGGGCCAAACCCAGGTGATAGTGCGCATCAAGATTGTTCGGAGCCAGCTCTGTTGCCCGCTTCAGGTCTTGCGTCGCCTGCCTAAACTCGCGCAGACCCAGCTCGCGATGGCCCCGCTCAACATAGAGATCAGCATTTTGAGGCGCAGCAGACAGCCCTTTCGTGCATGTAGCCACAGCCTCTTTGTATTGCCTGCGTCCCGCCTCTGCTTTCGAGAGCGCCAGCGCCAGCGCCGCATTCTTGGGGTCGGCAGCAAGCTTCGTGTGGGCACTTCTCACACTGTCATCATCCGAAAGCGAATATAACTTCCGGCCAAGGGCAGAGGTGACCTCGACAGATGGCTCGCCAGCCTTGACGTCCGCCTGCGCGTGAAGCGAAAAAACTGGATACGTCCCAGATCCCAGGAGACATACTGCAAGTGCAATGAGGTGACCCCTGCTTCGAACGATGCGATCTACCAGTGTGCCCATCTCTACTCCTGTCACGTAAGAAACTAATTGAGGACAATCAAGTCCTACCAAGCCTACTCGAAAGCCGCCGACAAAATAGAAAGAACGACCTGCTCCGCAGGAAATATTCCACTGAACTTGGCATGCCTAGGCCAATCAGAGACAATCCTATCCAGAACCATCTATCGAGAATTACCCATCGAGAGTTGCCATCGCGAATCAAAGGAACAGCGAATGAACGTACAACCGGCCCGTCGCGGCAGCATGATCCAGGCACGCAACCTTCTCGTCGCTTTCCTGATCACCCTCCTCGCCTCCTCTGCACACGCCCAATCCGACACTCACACCCCGCCTTTTAACGGCATCGCCCACGCGGCCATCCGCGTCCACGACCTCGCCGCCTCCGTCGCCTTCTACCAAAAGCTCGGCTTCGAGCAGGCCTTTGATCTCCGCAAGAACGACATCCCCTACGAGTCCTTCATCAAGATCAACGACAGCCAGTTCATCGAGCTCTATCCCGCTACCGACCGCGATCCCGCCATCGGCTTCCTGCACCTCTGCTTCGAAGGCGCAGACCTCAACGCCATCTACGACGACTACATCAGCCACGGTCTCACCCCTACCGCCGTTCGCAAAGCCGGCGCGGGCAACCTGCTCTTCACCATGGCTGGCCCGCAACAGCCGTCGGGCCCGCAGAACATCGAGTACACCCAGTACATGCCCGGCTCGCTCCACAGCAACGACGAGGGCAAACACCTCGGCGCCGATCGGGTCGCCACAAAGCTGATCGCCGTCGCGCTCGCCATGAAAGACCCCGCCGCTGCACGCGATTTCTACATCAACCAGCTCCACTTCAAGCCCATCGCCAATGATCAGATGGACATGCACATGCCGGGAGAGTCCGGTCAAGAGGTAGAGATTGTATCCGCCGCCACCTTTGGCACGAAAGCCCGTCTTACCCTCGGATCGGAGAATCTCGGCAAGGCCGCCCGCCATCTTCATAAAGAAGGGGTCGCCGCGGTTAAGAACGGAGAGACCTTGACCATCACCGATCCCGATGGCAACATCCTGTTGCTTGAAAACCGTTGACCATCGAGATGACCCTCCGCCAGGCCCTCACCGCCGCCGTCACACAACTCGCCGTCGACCCGCATCTCGAGGCCACGGCCACACGCGATGCTGAACTTCTCCTTCTTCACACCTTGCGTATCCCCCGTGCCACTCTCCTCGCCCATCCCAACCGCGAGTTCACATCCCATCAACAATCCCTCTACAAAAACAACATCGCCCGCCGACTGCACCACGAACCCATTCAATACATCACCGGCCAGCAGGAGTTCTATGGCCTCACATTAAAAGTCACACCCGCCGTCCTCATTCCGCGCGCTGAGACCGAGCACCTCGTCGAAGCCGTCCTGAAACTCCTGCCCGCAGACAAACCGTTGAAGATCGTCGACGTCGGCACCGGCTCCGGAGCCATTGCAATCGCTCTCTCCGTCCACCTTCCCCACGCCGAACTCACCGCTCTCGAAATCTCCGCCGAAGCCCTCGCCGTCGCTGCAGCCAACGCCCACGAACACAACGTAGCCAACCGCATCAGGTTCCTCCAATCCGATCTGCTATCCGCCCTTGATCACGAAGCCCGGGCCTTTGACGCCATCGTCAGCAACCCGCCCTATGTTTCCGAGGCCGACCGCGCCCACCTGCATCCCCAGGTCCGCGACTATGAGCCCGCCGCTTCACTCTTCGCCGGCGAAACAGGCCTCGAAATCTACCGGCGTTTCATCCCCCAGGCCTACAGCGCCCTCAAACCACGCGGCCTGCTCGCCCTAGAGATCGGCCACGGCCAGCAGGAAGCCATCGCCTCGCTACTCCAAACGTGGCACAACGTCTCCTTTATCAACGACCTGCAGCAGATCCCCCGCGTCGCCCTCGCCCGAAGGCCAGCCGTTCCCACAATTCGATAAAATCCCTTCACGGCACGGCCCCCTCTGAAACCCGCCGCCCCGCCATTCGTATTAACAGTTGGAGCGCATGGCATGACCAAACCTCAACTTCAAGATCATCTTTACTCTCTCGAAGAGCGTCTCCTCCACCCCGACCGCGAGCGCGACCGCACCGTCCTGATTCCTCTCTTCGCCGAAGAGTTCAAGGAGTTCTGCGTCTCCGGCCGCATCTTCAACCGCCAGCAGGTCATCGACGCCTTGCTCAAAAGCGAACCGCGTCCAGGAACAATTAGCAACTACTACGTCGAGCCTCTGGCAGAGAACATAGCGCTGGCTACCTATTCGGCGAAAACAGCGCTCGTAGTCTCCCACCGCTCCTCGCTTTGGATCTTCCGCGACAGCCGATGGCAGCTCTTCTTCCATCAAGGCACCGTCGCCGCCTGAACGCGACCAACCGTTGCAAGCAAAAATCGCGCAGTCCAGATATCACATCTGCTACCCTCCCTTCATGCGCCCACAGCACCTTCCTCTGCTTCTCGCCTGCTGCCTCGCCGTCCCTTTCACGCACTCCCTCCACGCCCAGACCGCCTCCGTCGACTCTCGTCTCGCCACCCAGAACGCTCTCTTCGAGGAGCTTTATCAGGCCGACCTGAAGAACACCCCGGAGCGCGCCACCGCCTTTGGAGACTATCGCTACAACGACCAGCTCTCCGACCGCTCCCTCGCCGCCATCGACCGCCGCCACACCGCCGACGTCGCCAACATCGCCCGCCTCAAAGCCATCCCCACCACCGGCTTCCCCGAGCAGGACCTTCTCTCTCACGACCTCCTCACCCGCGTCCTCCAACAGCGTCTCGACGACTACGAGCTCAAAGACTACGAGATGCCCGTCGACCAGATGAACGGCGTTCACACCGGCCTGGCCGACCTTCCTCTCAGCATGCCCTTCGACTCCGTCAAACACTACGAGGACTACATCGCGCGTCTCCATCAGATTCCGCGCGTCCTCACCCAGACCACCGAAGTCCTGCGCGCCGGCATGAAAGACAACCTCATGCCCGTCCGCTTCCTGCTCGAAAAGGTCCCCGGCCAGTGCAATGGCATCATCGAAGCCAACCCGTTCCTAATCCCCACAAAAAAATATCCCGCCAGCATCTCGCCCGAAGACCAGAAGCGCCTCACTGCTGAGATCACCGACGCCATCAATAAAGACGTCATCCCCGCCTACCGCAGCTTCGCCGCCTTCATCGCAACCGACTATGCCCCGCACGGCCGCACCAACATCGCCGTCACCTCGCTGCCCGACGGCGCCAGGCGCTACCAGAACGACATCCTCGGCCGCACCACCACGCACCTCACCCCGGACCAGATTCACACCATCGGCCTCAACGAGGTCGCCCGCCTCACCGCCGAGATGACCACCCTCGCCCACAAGGCCGGCTTCAAAGACCTCGGCGCCTTCCGCGACTCCATCAACAAAGATCCCAAGTGGACTCCCACCTCAGCCGAGCAGATCCTCGACGACTACCGCCGCTACATCGCACAGATGCAGCCCAAACTCCCGCAGCTCTTCACCTTCATCCCCGGCAGCCCTGTCACGGTGGAAGCCATTCCAGCCTTCCAGTCAGCCGACGCGACTCACTATCAAACCGGCACACCCGACGGCAAACGCCCCGGCCGCGTCGTCGTCGCCACCAGCGATTTCGCCCACCGCACTCTGCTCGAAGACGAAGCCGTCGCCTACCACGAAGGCATCCCCGGCCACCACATGCAGCTCTCCGTCCAGCAGCAGCTCAAGGGCCTGCCAAAGTTCCGCCTCCATACTGGCTTCAGCGCCTACTCCGAAGGCTGGGCCCTCTACGCCGAGCAGCTCGGCAAAGAGGTCGGCTTCTACCAGGACCCCGTCAGCGACTACGGCCGCCTCAACTCCGAGCTCTTCCGCGCCGTCCGTCTCGTCGTCGACACCGGCATCCACGCGCAGGGCTGGTCACGCGACCAGGTCGTAGACTACATGCGCAAGAACGACGTCAACGAGCCGCTCATCCAGTCCGAAACCGACCGCTACATCGCCTGGCCCGCGCAGGCCTGCTCCTACAAACTAGGCCAGCTCAAGATCATCGAGCTCCGCGAGCGCGCGAAGAAAGAGCTAGGCCCCAAGTTCGACATCCGCACCTTCCACGACGAGATTCTCAGTGGCGGCGGCCTTCCTCTCGACATGCTCGACGCCCGCACCACCCAATGGATCACCGCACAAAAGTCGAAACCAAACCAAATCGTAAGCACAGGCGTACCGGTCGCACCTTAGAGTCCGGCGTACCAGTCATACCCCAGCTTCGTCCAGTAATCATCGGGCTGCATATCCGTGTAGGCGATCAGCCCGATGCGTTTGATCTGTTTGTAACCGTATTTGATCGGCATATGTAACCGTATCGGTGCGCCATGCCACTGCGTCAGCGGCCGCCCCGCCATCTCGGTCGCCAACAAACTCTGCGGATGCTTACACGCCTGCAGACTGAACCCGCAATAATAATCCCCATCCGGCGTCTCCATGTAGACATACTTCGGCAGCGACCCATCCGCCCCACGCGCCGGAGGATACTTCGCAATCAGGTCCGCCAGCCGATACCCACCCCAATGCACCACCTGGCTCCAGCCTTCGATGCACTTGAACTCGGTCACCAGCTCATGGTGAGGCAAGGTCGTGACATCATCCATCGTCAACAACAGTCCTGGCGTCCCTGGATCAAGCGTGTTGTCTGACATGCCCGCCTCCTCCTGCCCGCGCGGCCGCTTGTTCCCTTGCGACTTTTTTAAATCTGCGAGCGCTTTCTCAAACGCCGGAGGTAACTTCGTCTCCTCCTTCTTCTCGCCACTCCCACCAAACATCGTGCTTGCCGGCCCACCCTGCATCATCGGTCCCTCACCCGCCCCGGCATCGCTGTTCGGATCGACCTTCGCCTCATTCTTTGGAGCCACTTTCGTATCATGCTCCACCGGCCCGGGCTCCTTCTTCACTGCGTACTTGTACTCCCAAGCCGTCACGTCATCGACATACTGCGGAAACCGCGTCGCATTCTCCACCCCGACTATCTGCAGCCGATAGCTCTCCGGCACCAGGTCCATCTTCAACCCATAGTTCCCATTCGTCCGCAGCTCCATCGACTTGCTGACCGGGTACGTCGGCGCAAGCCCACGCTCATCGAACACCCCGCGCGCCACCTTCGCATTGAAGTCCAGGGTCTTGCGCAGCGGCCTCGGAATCAACTGGTCACCGGGGCTGCGATCGATCCATCGATAAAACCCATACCCACCGGCCGCCGCGGCAGCCGCTACCAAAAAGCTCCGCCGCGTCCGCCGCCCCGACTCCGCCCGCACCTCCGCATCCGCTGCCAGCGAATCAAGTCGTTCCCGCTCCCCCTCTCTCTCCCAATCACGGTCTCGTTCATCCTGATGACGGTCAGGATTCTTCCGCTCCTCCTCCCATCTGCGCCGCTCTTCCTGTTCCTTGCGTTCCTCGCGTCCATCGCTCATCGCGCGCTCCTCTCTTCTTCGAGCGTTGCCTTCGTCGCCCGCACAATCTCATACCCGCTCACCATCGACCGAAAGTTGTTCCACCCTGCAAGCGCTACCTGAACCACGTGCACCACAAAAAACGCGCAGAACCCCATCGTCAGCCAGAAGTGCTCCCACCGCGCCATCTCATACCCACCGAGCAACGAAGTAATCCAATGCACCTGTGTCGGCTTATAGATCGAAAGTCCCGTCACCAGCGACCCCAACCCCATCAAGATTACAGCGCTGTAGGCAATCCTCTGCGCCCCGTTGTACTTCTTCTGCGGCGGCAGCCCTTTGCGCAGATGCAGATCCACCAACGTCACCTGAATCGCATCCTGCACCGACGTCCGCTCCGGCACCAGCACCCGCCACTCACCCGAGATCAACAGATACGACACATAGAGAATTCCGTTGATCGCAAACAGCCACATGAAGAAGAAGTGGTACCCCAAACCCTCAGTCACGCGGTAAGGAGCATTGATCGCCTTCCAGAACCACGGCGGAAACATCCGCGCCAAAGTCAGCGACCCCACACCAACGCGATACACCGCATGCGGATGCTGATACGCATTGTCCGAATCATTCCAATAAATCAGCAGTCCACTCCAGATCATCGTGAACAGCACCGGAAAGTTCACCCAATGCATCCAGCGAATCGCCAACGGATGCTTCTTCTCCAGCCGGATCGTTGCCGCCGCAGGCACTCTCGCTTCCGGCTCCGTCGCGACCATCACAGGAGCAGGCGCAAGTACGGGAACGGGTGCGGGGCCGACTGAAACAACATCGGCCGCAACTGCCTTTTTCGCAACAGGCAAAGCCTCTGTAACGGCCTCAACACCCTCCGCAGATGGCTCAACTATCGGCCTAACCGGCTCAACCGGCCCACTACCGTCCATCGGATTCTCTGGATCCTCTGGCATTTGAGCTCCCATCCTGCGCTCCCGCGCATAATGTCTGTACTCAAGTATCGTTCGAATCCTTAGATTGGATTTACCCTCGCCGGTTACGCCCTATTTTTGCACCGAATCGACCCTATCGCAGCGTCACACTGACATCGGCGCCCGATTCGTCCACGAACGTAACTGCCTTTGCGCTCATCACCGCACGCGTTCTGCCGCCCACACCATCCACAGGAAACACCGCCGCTCTGTCCGCATCCGTCCAGCACATCAGCCCAGTCAGGCAAAACAGATGCTGCGGGACCCCAGGCAGCGCATTCCACTCCTGCACGAGAACAAACTGGTGCCGCGCCGAATCCTCTACCAACACATCGTTCGAATAATTGATATACAGCCGCGCCCTATCCTGCGCGACCCCGTTCCGTTCCACCTTGCCCAGCGGATCCCGCACAAAGATCCGTTGCCGGAACACCGCCACGAAGACCACCAGCAGCAATGTCCCGACGATGAGGATCTTCTTCAAATTTATTTCTTCTCCTCGTGGTACTCCTGCTCGGTGTTGATCCCCCACAACGCAGCTTTATCGACGTGCCCGGCGACGATACCATCCACAGCGGTCATCGCGGTCAACATGCTGTGGTCCTGGTTGTTGTACTTATGCATCCCGTTTCTTCCCACCAGAAACAGATTCTCAAACCCGTCCGTAAACTCCCGCAGCTCATCGAATCGGTCGTACGTCCCGAAGTAGGCCGGATACGTCTTCGGCACCCGCACCACATGCGCGTCGGACACATCCTCAGCATTCAAAATTCCGATCTTCGCCACCTCGCTGATCGCGAACTTTTTCAACTCCTCGTCCGGCATCTTCCACAGATCGTCCGTGTCGTAGCAGAAGTATTCCAACCCAATCCAAACCTTCGTCGGATCGGAGACCAGGTAAGGACTCCAGTTATTGAATATTTGTAACCGTCCCAGGATCACATCCGGCTCCTGCACATAGATCCACGTATCTTTCAGCAGACCACCGTCCGGTTCCCGCACCTTAAGCTTATCGACCAGCAGCCCCACGGTAATAAAGTCGCGATACTGCAGACCCGCGCTTACCTCACGAACATTCTCCGGGATTGGAGCGTCCATCGCCTCTACCAACTCGCGCATCGGCATCGTCGAGAAAAAATAATCCCCGGCAAATGTCTGCCGCTCACCATTCTCATTCACGGCATCGATCGAAGCCACCCGCTTTACACCGCCCGCAACCGAGCAGTGAATCCGATCCACCTTCCACCCCATGTGAATCTCCCCACCCTTCTGGCAAATCTGGTCCGCCACATGCTCCCACAGCTGCCCGGGACCGAACTTCGGATACATAAAACGCTCAATCAAACTCGTATCCGTCCCCTTCTGTGCCAGATCGCCGGCACTACCGGTCTTCTTCTTCCCGAAGGCCTTCTTCAAAAAATGTTTTACCGCCGTTGTCAGGCTCAACCCCTTAATCCGCTGCGCACCCCACTCCGCCGAAATCTCATTGCACGGCGTACCCCACACCTTCTCCGTATAGCTCTTGAAGAATGTCAAATAGAGCTGCCGCCCAAAGCGATTGATCAGAAAATCCTCGAGGCTCTTCTCCGGAGTAATCTGGCTTACTCGCGATTTCATGTAACTGGTTCCCACGCGAAACGTCCTCATCAGCCCAAGGTTCTTCAACGTGGTTCCGGTCAGCGTAATCGGATAATCAAAAAACTTCCGCAGATAGTAGATCCTGCTCTTCCGCGGACGAATCAGCATTACGAGGTCAGGGTCGTGGGGCGCCACGGTCACCAGTATCTCTGCGGCCTCCGGGTTGGGTTCATCCTCCAACTCAACCTCATCAGCGGCATGGTGATCGATAGGCCCGGCGCCGCGCAGCACAGGCTCTTCCTGCAGATGTGCCGGTATCGCAACCACGCGCTTCTTCCCCTGGTAGCTGATCTCCGACTCGGAGCCCACATCGCCCACGTCAGGCGGCATCAGGTCGACCCACCACTGCATCACCCGGTCGCTCTTGGAAAAAAAACGGTGCCCGCCGATGTCCATCCGGTTGCCTTTGTACTTGATCGTCCGCGAGATCCCGCCAATCTCCTGGCTCGCCTCCAGCAGAATCGGCTTTACGTCGGATCGCCTTAGCAACTCCAGCCCCGCCGTCAATCCCGCAGGCCCCGCCCCAATAATCACCGCAGTTTTGCCCATCGAAAGAGACCTACTCCTTAGAAAAGACGCTCCTGCCAGTATACGTATGGCGTCATCCAGCCGACGCACTCTCCTGCCGCAACAACGCAAGATTCCTTGTTGCCTGACGAGTCACAACACCCGCTCCCTCATCCAGGTCCAACTGCTACACTCATGTCACATTTTCTTTCTTACTGGTCTCGAGCTTTTTTATCGCGGTCTCTAAACCAAAACAAGCCGTTCGCGCACCGTCCCCTCAAACCATATCGACCGGAGATCCCAGTTTGAATTCCGCCGAACACCTCACTGACTCACCCGCTGCCGCAACCACGACCCAGCCCACCCGCTCCTCCCTGCTCAAGCCCGCCGCTTTCTGGTTCGCAGTCGCCGCGCTCTCCCTCGTCGTTCTCTATGCACGACTCCTTCACCTCAGCTTCGATGGCGACGTCCAGGGTTGGGCCAGCGCCAGCTGTATGACCATGGCCCACTCCTTCAACCAGCTCGGCGCTCTCCACACTCACTTTGTCCCCATCCAGAACAACCTTCCCCTCGGCTCCAACCCTGACGTCTATCTCCACTGGCCTCCCCTCTTCCCACTTCTGCTCTCGTTCGTCACCCGCATCCTCGGCGATCACGAATCCCCCGCCCGCCTCTTCGCTCTCGTCATCACGCTCGGAACCGCCTGCATTGTTGTGGCGATCACCCGTAGGCTCTACGGAACCCGCGCCGGCCTGCTTTCAGGCTTCTTCTTTCTCACGGCCCGCGCCACCTTCGAAGGCGGGCGCGCAATCCTCCACCAGCCCCTCGCGATGTTCTTTGGCTCCGCCATCGTCCTCTTCTTCCTCCTCGCGGTCGATGCCCCCTCCGCCGCACCACACTCTGCCGCGCCATCTTCCGCCTCGCGCAAAAGACTCTTCGCCATCCTCGGCTTCGTCACCACGATCTGCACGGTACTCAGCGCATGGGACCCCATCTTCATCCCCCTCGGCCTGCTTCTCGCCTCCATCTATCTCCGCCGACGCTACGCCGCACGACTAGCCGCCCTCTATTTATTTGCGGCAGTCATCACGTTCGTTGTCGTCCAGGCCGACTACATCCTCTCTTACCCCGCACTCTTCAAAAATCAGTTCGCCACCATCGCCTATCGCGCCGGAATCAGGTTCAACGCCAACTCCTCCATGGGTCTCCATACCATCGTCGATAGCGTCCACTACGGCCTCAACCAGCTCTCCTTCCTTGGCACCTACTCCCACATTCTGCGATGGATCTTTCAGGACTTCGACACCTTCGTCCTTCTCGCGGCCTTTCTCTTCCTCGCATTCTGGCTTCAATCCAACCGCCGCAAAAACGACGCCGCAGTTTACATCATGGGCGGCCTTTGCCTTCCCTGGCTCCTCTTCTACATCCTCATGCGCAACTACGTTGCCATCCACCCATTCGCTCTCGTCCTTGGAGCTCCCTTCCTCGCCATCGCCAGCGGATTCGTTCTGGACCGTATCTGGGAGCTGCTCAACACCGCAGACGCTGCCGGAAGCGGCCGCAACTACCTCCTCCAGGTCATGATCGTTATACTTCCGCTGCTCACTCTCTACCCACTCCTGGTCAATATTCGTGATGCGAAGATCCCCAGCGATGTCCCGCAGTTCCACGATCTCTCCGCCCTCATCCAACGCAACACCCCGCCCAATGCCGTCACCCTCTCCGCGACCGAGTCCGCCGTTCCCATCTACTACTCCAACCGCCACATCGTTCGCGGCATCGAAACACCCGATCTCCTCCGACTGGCCATCCCTCAGGCACGAGCCGACTTCCCCGGCAGCCCGCTCTTCTTTGCTGTGCAAGATATAGACCGGCCGGCCTTCTCCGACACGCTGCAACAATTCTCCGTCGTCGCCAAGCAGGGTGACTCCACGCTCTACACAATCCCCAATCCTTAAACCTCCCTAAACTCCCGAGGCCTGCCAATTGGCTAACTTCACTCTGCTGGATATCTCCGGAATCATACGGGTACTACCGTTCTTTGCGCTGATTTTTCTCGGGCCGGGCTACTGCGTGGGCCGTGTATCCAATGTGCTCGACTTTCGACGGCGTAGTCCAGCAGGGCAGTGGCTCTGGTCGATGGGCATCTCCATCGTCGTTGCGCCCATCCTCCTCAATCTGCTAAGTCGCTGGCTCTCTATTCACGTCACGATCGCGCTTTGCTGGCTACTCGCCGCCGCTGCCGCCGGAGACCTCCTTTGGCGCTGGCGACGCAACAGCTTTGCCGTCAGATTTCGCATTTGCCGCGCAAGCGCCATCGCATGCGGTCTCGCGGCATTGTGGGCTGTAATCTGTCTTGTATCCCTTCCAGACCTTCAACTCGCCCACGGTCTCTACTCCAACGCGGCTGTCGCCGATCTCGGCGTTCGAAGCGCCTTCGTCGCATCTGCCATGCACGGTGGTTCACCGCCCGCGAATCCGTTCTTCTTTCCAGGCTCGCCCGTCAATCTACGCTATTACTACTACTGGTACGTGATCACAGCCATTCCCGGAGCCGCAGCCCGGGTTGAACCACGAGCCGCGCTCTTCGCCAGTTCTATATGGAGCGGCTGGCTTCTGGCCGCGGCCGCAGCGCTCTTTCTGAAGCATTTCTACGGGGTCCGGCGGAATATTCGTACAGCCAGCGTTGTAGCCATGGCGCTGCTTGGCGTCACCGGCCTCGACGTCCTCTACGTGCTTGCGCTCTATCTCAAATACAGAATCGTGCTCTCCGACATGGAGGTGTGGGACACCGACCAGGTAACCAGCTGGACCAATTCATTGCTCTGGGTGCCCCATCATGTTGCAGCGACGACCGCCTGCATGCTGGGTTTCGTGTTCCTGTGGCATGCTGGCCGCAGTCAGGGGCAACCGCTACGCCAACGCATCCTGCTCGCTGTGCTGGCAGCAATGGGCTTTGCCAGCGCGGCAGGCCTCTCCGTCTACGTCACCTTTGCGTTTGCTTTATTCCTCGTAACGGCCGCTCTGTTCTGGCTCGCCACGCGAAGATTTAACACATTAGCTCTCTACATTCTCGTGGCGATGCTCGTGGTCCTTCTTTCCGCAGGCTACCTGCACGATCTACGTGCTACAGGCGCACACAGCGGAGATACAGCGGGAGTTGTTACACAGCCTCTGTTCGCCAAACTCGCCCTTCGTCAACTCCCTCCAACGCTTATGCCTGCATTGCGACACGCGGTTCACGAAAACAAGCTGGCCAACATCCTCGTCCGTCCCTTTCTCCTCATCCCGATCATGTTTCTGGAGTTCGGGTTCTTCTTCCTCGTTGCAGTGCGCCAGGGCCGCCGCGACTTGGGCAAAGACTGGCCTGAAGATTTGCGCGAAGGAAAAACTCACACCGTCGATACATCAGCTTCAAATCTCCGCGACTTTCACGACATTCGCTGGCTAAGCTGGCTCATGCTCCTCTCGGGATTATGGGTTGCGCTCATGATGCGTTCGACGGTCATCCTGAATAACGACCTCAGCTATCGAGGTGTCGAGATTGCACAATTCATCCTGCTCGTGTGGGGTGCCGCACAACTCACAGACGCTCGGCCGCAGGTTGACGTTCTCGCACCGCAGACGAAAACTCCGAGAATCGGCTGGCTGGCCGGCTCGCTGCTTTTCATCGGTGTCATCAGCTCAACCTATCAACTCGCCATGCTCCGCTTTTATTTGTATGGATCCGATCGTTACAACTGGACCAACCCAGTCATCCCGGAATCGGAGTTCGGCGGCCGCTTCGGCGCCATCAATCAGGAGCTCCGCAACGCCTATGCGAGCCTCGATCGTCTTCTTCCACGCTCCGCTAAAGTGCAGTTCGGCGCCGCCCCGAAGCTCGATCTGCAACATCTCTTCTACTCCCGTTACCAGGAACTTGACGGCATGTTCCCCGGCTGCGGAACCTCCTTTGGCGGCAGTGAGGCCGAGTGTTTCCAGCTCGGCACGCGCATCGCCCCTATCTTCGGCATTGCCGAACCACCACCAGGCACCGATCCCTCTACGTCTAAAGTCACCTACGTTCCAACATTGAAGACTGCCAGTGCCGTTTATTCCTTGTGCCGCGATCTTGGCATCGACGCTTTAGTTGTCACCGGCGAAGACCCGGTCTGGAACGAGCCGAATAGCTGGCCTCGCCAGATGAAGCCCGTGTTCGCCTCGGACTTCGTCGCCGCATACACCTGTCGTTAGGACAGCTTCAAAAATGCTGTAGAGGTAAGAAAAAAAATCGTCATTCTCCAGCGGAGCGAAGAACCCCTGTATTTGTCTTTGCCTTTGTTGTTCCTTTGTCCTCTATACCAGCTCCAAAAAAAATGCGGCCACGGCAATCGCCGGACCGCACTCCGAACCACCTCTGCGTTCAGTTCAATTACACCTCGGCTGGCACCGGGGCGCTATTCGGAGTCCGGATCGCCTCGAACTCCAGCCCGTTCTTGCCGGCCTTCACTACTACGTGGTCACCGTGCAACACGCTGCCATCCAGGATCTTCACCGCCAGTGGATCCTGCACCAGCCGCTGAATCGCCCGCTTCAACGGACGCGCGCCATAAGCCCGGTCGTAGCCGGCCTTGAAGATCGCCTTCCGCGCACTATCCGTCAGCTCCAGCGTAATCTTTCGATCCGCCAAAAGCTTCTGCAGATCCTTCAGCCGAAGATCGACAATGTGCGCCAACTGTTCATCGCCCAGCGGACGGAACACCACAATGTCATCCACACGATTGAGGAACTCCGGCTTGAAGTGTTTGCGCAGCTCATCCATCACGCGAGCCTTTGCCTCTTCAAAGCCTTCCTCGCCCTGCGCCCACGCCGTCGACAACTGCGCCGCGCCAACATTCGAAGTCATAATCAGCACAGTGTTCTTGAAGTCGACAGTCCTACCCTTCGAATCCGTCAATCTTCCATCATCGAGCACCTGCAGCAGCACATTAAACACATCCGGATGCGCCTTTTCGATCTCATCGAACAGCACAACCGAGTATGGCCTGCGCCGCACAGCCTCAGTCAACTGCCCGCCCTCGTCATACCCGACGTACCCCGGAGGCGCGCCGATCAACCGAGCCACCGCATGCTTCTCCATATACTCGCTCATGTCGATCCGTACCATCGCAGCCTCGTCATCAAACAGAAACTCCGCCAGCGCCCTCGCGGTCTCGGTCTTTCCTACGCCCGTAGGCCCAAGAAAAATAAACGAGCCAATCGGTCGCTTCGGATCGCTCAACCCCGCACGCGAACGCCGAATCGCATTCGCCACCGCGTTTAACGCCTCATCCTGCCCGACGACCCGCTCGCGCAGGCGGTCCTCCATCTGCACCAGCTTCTGCATCTCGCCCTCGAGCATCTTCGCAACAGGAATCCCAGTCCACTTCGACACAATCGCCGCAACGTCCTCCTCGTCGACCTCCTCCTTCAACATCCGCGACCGCCGCGACGATTTGGGTGCCCCATAGCCTGCCCTGAGCTTGTCGAAGGGTCCCGCTTCTGGGACATGGGCTTTCGCCTCAGCCGCATCCTCGCGAACCGCCGCGTCCTGCTCCGCCGTCAGCTCACGCAGCTCCGCCTCCAGCTTCGGAATCTCGCCATACTGCAACTCCGCAGCGCGCTGCAGATTGCCCTTGCGTGTCTCCTCCTGCATCTGAAACCGCAGCGCCTCCAATTGCTCCTTCAACTCCGCAATCTTCCCAATCGCACCACGTTCCTTCTGCCACCGCGCGCGCAGCCCCGCCGCCGTCTCCTTCACCCCGGCCAACTCCCGCTCCACAACTTCCAGCCGCTCCTTCGACGCAGAATCCTTCTCCCGCTTCAACGCCGCGCGTTCAATCTCCAGCGAAGTCGCCCGCCGTTCCAAATCGTCAATCTCCACCGGCACCGAGCCGATCTGAATCGCCAGCGCCGCCGCAGCCTCATCAACAAGATCGATCGCCTTGTCCGGCAAAAACCTATCCGAAATATACCGATGCGAAAGCGTAGCCGCCGCCACAATCGCCGAATCCTTAATCCGAACCTTGTGGTGCGCCTCATACTTCTCCTTCAGCCCACGCAGAATCGCAACCGTGTCCTCGACATTCGGCTCACCGACATACACAATCTGAAACCGCCGCTCCAGCGCAGCATCCTTCTCGATGTACTTCCGATACTCATTCAGCGTGGTCGCGCCAATCGCCCGCAGCCCGCCGCGAGCCAGCGCCGGCTTCAGCATATTGCTCGCATCCATCGCTCCCTCGGCCGCCCCAGCCCCGACCAGAGTATGTAACTCATCGATGAACAAAATAATCTCGCCGTTCGAGTCCTCAATCTCTTTGAGGACAGCCTTCAACCGCTCCTCAAACTCCCCACGAAACTTCGCTCCGGCCACCATCGAAGCGAGGTCCAGCGCACACACACGCTTATTCCTCAGAATCTCCGGCACATCGCCCAGAAAAATCCTCCGCGCCAACCCCTCCACAATCGCAGTCTTCCCCACACCCGGCTCCCCAATCAACACAGGATTATTCTTCGTCCGCCTCGCGAGCACCTGGATCACGCGCCGAATCTCCTCATCCCGCCCAATCACCGGGTCGAGCTTCCCCCTCCGCGCCAGATCCGTCAGGTCCTTCGCATACTTCTCCAGCGCCTGAAACTTGCCTTCAGGATTCTGGTCCGTCACTCGCTGCGAACCGCGAACCGCGATCAGCGCCTTCAGAATCGCATCGTGAGTCCCCCCAAGCGCCGCCAACGCGAGTTGCACTGGATCGTTCTTCGCCTTCGAGAGCGCCAGCAGCAGATGCTCGGTCGAGACGTAGTCGTCCTTAAAGTTCTCCGCCTCCTTGAATCCCTGCTCCAGAACCTTCTGCAGCGCCGCGCTCATCCCCGGCTGCCCACCCCCCTGCACCTTAGGCAGTTTCGCAATCGCCCCATTCACCCCCGAGAGCAATTGCTCCACCGGCACCCCAACCTTCTCCAGCACCGGAATCACCACGCCCTCGCGGTCCTCCAGCAGCGCCGCCATCAAATGCAGCGGCACCACCTCCGGATTGCCATTCTCTGCGGCATGGCCACTGGCCGCCTGCACCGCCTCCTGCGACTTCACCGTCAACCGATCCCATTTGATCGCCATAAATACCTTCTCCCTCATCAATTTTGAGCTTTTCAGCTAATTAGACGCTCAACTGCCGCAACAAGATGCGGAAATCTGATAACAAGTCACTCATATTCCCGAAAAGATCCCCGTCAGCCCCATCCACTATGCTGCATCAGGATCCCTCGACCCTCACGCTCCCCAACACCAGTTGGAACACCTTCAGCCCTCGCTATATTCGCTCCCAAAACCGCACGCAACTAACACGCTTCCGCCATCAACGCTGACACCAAGGTCGTACGCTCCAATCTCACACAAACTGCTACGCTTACCTCACTTGCAGCACTCGGGAGATCACACCTTTGCCCCGGTCATCCAATCTCTGCCTTGCGTTCTCTCTCCTCGCCACCGCCCTGCTGAGCGGCTGCGGGGCGTTCAAAGAACAACCAGTCTTAGCCGGTACCACAGTTATCTCTGCCCCCACTGCTCCTGCCACCACCCCAGGATCGGCAATCGTAGGCAACGTCCATGGTGGCGAGCAGCCCGTCGTCGGCGCCCACATCTACCTCTTCGCCGCCAACCCAGCCGGCTATGGCACCCCCAGCGTCTCCATGCTCAATTCTGCTCAGCCCGGCATCGCCAGTGATGTCATCGGCAACTATATCCTCACCGACGCCAACGGCAGCTTCAGCATCTCCGGCGACTACACCTGCACCGCCGGACAGCAGGTCTATCTCCTCGCCCTCGGCGGCAACCCCGGTCTTCCCCCCGGCGAAGTCAACCCCGCCCTAGCCCTGATGTCCGCCTTCGGCGCCTGCCCCGAAGGCCAGAACAGCTTCGCCAGCACCGTTCCCTACGTCGCCATCAACGAAGTCACCACCGTCGCAGCCGTCTACGCCCTCTCCGGCTTCATGACCGACGCCACCCACGTCAGCTACGCAGCTACTCCCGGCGCTCTCCAGGGCATCGCCAACGCCTTCCGCACCGTCACTAACCTCGTCGATCTCGCCTCCGGCGTCGCCCGCATCCAGAACATCGGCGGCAACGGCGACGTCCCCCAGCCGGAGATCAACTCCCTCGCCAACCTGCTGGTCACCTGCGTCAACTCCGACGGTACCTCCGGCTGCGCCCCGCTCTTCACGAATGCTCCTGGCCTCAACGGCAACCCACCCACCGACACCATCATCGCCGCCCTCAACATCGCCCACAATCCCGCGGCCAACGCGGCCGCTCTCTTCACCGCCAGCCTCACCAGCCCAGTCTTTCAGCCCACCCTCGCCGCCGCGCCCAGCGACTGGTCCCTCGCCCTCACCTTCTACGCCGACAACATGGTCGGCCCCTACTTCCCCGCGATCGACTCCCTCGGCAACGTCTGGGTCCCCGGCTACGTCGGCAACAACCTCACCGAGTTCGACCCCACCGGCAGCATCCTCTCCGGCAAAACCGGCTTCACCGGCGGCGGCCTCAACCTCCCCTTCACCATCGCCATCGACTCCAGCGACAACCCATGGGTCATCAACTTCGGTCCCATCAACGCCTCCACCGTCTCCAAATTCTCCACCGCCGGTGTCTCCCTCATCAGCTCCCCCTTCGCCTGCGACACCGCCTGCTTCTTCCCCGCCTTCGACGCCGCCCAGAACCTCTGGATCTCCGGTTCCGAACGCGCCACCGTCCTCAGAGCCGATGGCTCCGTCCTCAAAAAGTTCACCACTCCCGCCTACGACTCCGGCATCGCCGTCAACAGTACCGGAACCGCCTGGACCATCGGCCAGCCGCGCAGCCTCTACCGTATGACCCTCCCTGCCACCCTCTCCACCACCGCCGAAGCCGCCACCGCCGCCTCCGGAACCGACCTCACCGCCGTCGCGATCGACTCCGCCGACAACGTCTGGTACGCCAGCAACAAAAGCAACGCCATCGGCGTCTCCGACAAGAACGGCGCCCTCGTCTCTCCCGCCAACGGCTACACCGGCGGCGGCCTCAAAGGCCCCGCGCAGATCGCCATCGACGGCTCGAACCGCGTCTGGGTAGCCAACCGCGACGGCAACTCTCTCTCCGCCTTCACCAACACCGGAGTCCCAATCTCCCCCACCACCGGCTACCAGGCCGCCGGCATCAGTGGCCCTCGCGGCCTCGCCATCGACGCCTCCGGCAACGTCTGGCTCACCAACTTCACCTACAACTCCCTCACCGAGTTCATCGGCATAGCCACCCCCTCCGCCACCCCGATCTCCCCCACCACCCACGGCCAGCGTCCCTGAGGCTGAAGAGGAAGCCAGGAATTTTGCGTTATTTTTTTCTGGCAAGGTTTACCCGCTTTTGCTGGGGATTTTGGCAAAAACGGGTGCAGAACGTGGTTTTTTGATGGTGAATTTGTGGTGGATTGCTGGTGAAAGCTGGTAAGTTGACGGTCATTTTTCAGGTTCGAAAAACATGCCACTTTTCGCGGATTTATTTTGAAGGATTCCCATTTTGGGAATTGGGTTCTCGCTCCTGCTCCTAATCGGTTCGTGAGAGAAAACCCTACAGTTTGAATCAGATTGGTCCTAGCGACATGGGCTAATTTAGAGTATCGGGATTTTCGCGGCCGCGAAAATGGCCCACCTTAGCGACGATGAAACCGTCGCGAAGATGGGGCACCCGTTTTGTGGCTCTAATGAGACCTGGGCCACGCATTATAAAAGGGCGCCCCTTTCTTGTAAGCTGCGGTTGCTGTGCTGAAGCAGTCAACCCCAGCCACAAGAGAGGAACACCCAGATGAACAGTGTGCGATATGTCGGTCTTGATGTCCACCGTGACACGATTTCGGTGGCAGTTCTCAACGAGGGCGGCCGTCTGATTCAGCAGTCGGTTCTGGCCACCCGTCCAACCCAAAGAGCCAAGCCCCCAGTGGAATTGAGATCTGTGTTGGATACAAAATCGCTCGGTTAGGATCGGCCCGACACAATTTCGAGCAGTTTTACACCTTGCTCGAACGGGGTATTCCACCGCACAATCACCGGCTTTAATCTATCGTCTCCGGCAACACCGGACTTAGGTATCTATCTTGAAAGATCGTGTTGGAGTGCTTTTGATCGTCTTGTGCCTGCTGCTCGGGGGCACGCAGGTTGGCTCGTCCGAATCGCCCAAAGTACCCACAACCTGGTGGCCCGACCCATCGACGGGCCTCATGTGGACCGGACAATCTTCTTTCCAACTGCGAGGTGCCATGGCCTGGGACGATGCCGGCAACTATTGCTCATCCCTCATGCTTGGCGGCTTCTCCGTCTGGCGGCTGCCCACGCTCGACGAGATGCGGGGGGCCGAGTACTTTTTTCCGGTCACCGAGACAGATAAAAACGGCTTCGACCAAACCGTCGATTATCTCGCGATGAAGGGCGGAATTTCGATTTCTTATGCCACACGTGTCTGGACATCCACTCCAGCAGGCGATCAACAATACGTGTCGATATTCATGGGCCCTCCCGATGTGTTCGGAATACTGTTCAAGCCAAAGCAATGGGGAACAATTCTGGATCCCGCCCGGGCTAACGCCCATGAACGCGTGTCGAAAGTATCGGACCGAAATGCAGTACTCTGCGTGCGACCAATCGATCCCGATCTTCTCCAGATTGCCAAGGAAGCCCAGGTTAGTCAGCCGGTTCCGGACCTCCTGACGCTGAAGGCCAATGTCCCCCTGAATAAGGCACGCCAAGCATTCCAATCCCGCGACTATCAGGCCGCTATAGCCCAGGCTCAGAGTGCGCTCGCAATCAAACCCGACGTGGCACCGGCCTATTGGGGCATCGGTATCTCCTACGGCAGCTTGGGCCAGTGGGATCAGGCCATCTCCAATCTCCAATCCGCTCTTGCGATCGACAAAAACTACAGGGATGCAAAGACCGGCTTGCAGTGGGCCAAAGATGGACTACAGGCAGCAAAGAAAGGGAAGCAGCCCAAAGGGCCAAGCCCCAAGTGGAGTTGAGATCTGCGTTGGATTGATTTAGGCCCAAATCTTTGAGATTTGGTAGCGCTTGAACTTCTTCCACAACAATTCGAACCCAGTGTTTAACGGTGCAATAGCTATCGATCGACAGTGCACTCAGGAGAAGAGCATGTCTGCTTCAAAGTCGTCTGTTCGTGCTGTACTGGAATTTTTATGCCTGATTTTATTCTGCACGCAATGCTGCCTGCCCCAGGGGTGGACAAAAGACCCGACGACATGGTGGCCGGATACTTCGACAAGCCTCATGTGGGCCGGGCAAGTACACGGGAATCCCCATCCGAATCCAAAGGACCGATTTGCGTGCTGCCAGATGGGGTCGAGTAACGGACTGAATTGGCAACAAGCAAACGATTATTGCGCCTCCCTCCAACTCGGCGGGTTTGCTGGCTGGCGCCTCCCAACCCTGGACGAAGTGAAAGCGGCTACTGTAATCAGGAAGACTGTTGGCCCCTACCCCACATCCTACGGTGCAGAGAACAAAGCGATGCGGGAGTTGGACGACGCGGTCTCTCAAATGCCATACGATGCACTTTTCTTTAAGAAGGGCGGAATTGACACATTTGGTCCGATGATGATCTGGACCTCGACTCTATCTCAAAGTGATGCCAACTCTGCATGGGTAGTGGGAATCGAGGCCTACAATCCGTTCTTCACATCGCTGATGGTATATGCGTCTGTGGGTGCAGAGTGTGTACGCCCTATGGAAGCAGACCTTCTCCTAACCGCCAAGGCGGCTGAGGTGAACCACCCCGTACCAGACCTCCAAACACTTCAGACCTTCATCCCTCTCAACAAAGCGCGTTTGGCATACCAGGCTGGCAATTATCAGGAGAGCCTCAGTCAGGCACAGATCGCCGTTTCTCTCAAGGCGGATCCCGCTACAGCCTATTGGGGCATTGGTATCTCCTACGGCCGGCTGGGCCAGTGGGATCAGGCCATCTCCAATCTCCAATCCGCTCTAGCGATCGACAAAAACTACAGGGATGCAGAGACCGCCTTGAAGTGGGCCAAGGATGGACTAAAGGCAGCAAAGAAAGGGAAGCAACCCAAAGAACCAAGCCCCAAGTGGAATTGAAGATCTATGTTGGGTGTAAACCGCTCGGGTATGAGAACAACCCCGCACGCCTTCGGCGTGCGGTGCCGCAGCCGCGGTTCGATCTGGACGTGGTCGGAGCCAGACGCCGGAGAGTAAGGTGCAGTTTGCCGAACATCCAGAAGCGTGAGGAATTTTGAGGGAGCACGACCCCAGCCCCACAAGATTCACGCTTGCGCATGGCACTGTCTCGCCAAATGATTTCCGAGGCACGATAACGGGAATATGGTGCCTCGGAGAATATGCTTCCATCAACCGCCGTCTTATTCGGCTCTCAGTGCCTGCATGGGTTCGACAAAGGCTGCCCGGCGCGCAGGGAGCCACGCTGCTAACGACGAGCAGATGAAGAGCAAGATGATCGCGCCAACCATCACAGGGCCGTCGAACGGCTTCACGCCGTAGAGCAGACTGGTAAGCAGGCGGGTCAATCCAAGCGATGCCACCACTCCTATCGCTGCACCGATTGCTGTGAGCGAGAACGCTTGTCGCAGTATTCGCAACAAGACGCCTTCACGAGTTGCACCCAGCGCCATTCGGATCGCAATCTCACGCGTCCGTTCCGCGACAGAATGCGCCATAACCCCATAGATACCGAGGAGCGAAAGCAGGAGCGCGATTCCAGCGAAACTTGTCAGGCCTATAGTGTTGAAGCGGCGTGAAGACTCTGTCGCAGCCACAATTTCGTCCATCGTATTGACGTTGGTGAGAGCCAGCAACGGATCAAGCTGATGGACGGTCTTGTTCAGGGCGGCTTCGAGTACTGCCGGATCGCCTGCAGTGCGGATGACGATGTTCATATCGCCAGCTACGCCGATCATTGCCGCGAAGGACCCGAGATCTCCCGCGGCTTGCGACAGGGGCTCATACATCTGCGGCACAGTTGCTTCGTCGCGAGCACCTTGTTTTATATCGCCCACGACTCCAACCACCGTCATGGCAGGCATGGACGAAGCAAAGTCCGGGCCGACCTTGATCCGCATTCCTATCGGATTCTTGCCGGAAAAATAGCGACTTGCCAACGACTGGCTGATTATAGTCACGAGGGGCGCGCCGGATTGGTCATCAGACGCAGCGAAGTAGCGACCGCGGACCAAAGGGATACGAATGGCATCAAAGTAGTTTCCCTGTGTGAGGTAGTTCGACGCGATGATCCAGCCTTCGCCGGATGATTTGATATAACCTTCAGGTGCAATCAAGCGTCCCGATCTTTGGCCGACGATGGGAATATTTGAGGCGAATCCAACCGATTTCACACCGGCTTCGGCTTCGAGTCTCTGTTGCAGATTCGCGAAAAACGCGCCCACCTTCTGCTGTGCCGGATAATCGCGAGCCGGTAGAGAGACAGAAGCTGTCAGTACGTGCGAGGCTTCAAATCCGGGATCGACCTCCAACATCTTCGCAAAGCTTCGCAACAGAAGACCGGAGGAGACAAGCAGGACCGTCGCCAACCCAACCTCCAGCATGACCATGCCGCTCCTCAGTTGAGATTGCCCCTGGCTTTGACCTGCATCATGGCCACCGTCTCGAAGCGAATCCAACACGTCTCCACGCATGCTTTGAACGGCGGGCGCGAGTCCGCAAATCAAACCGGTTGCACCGGTCAGAACCACCGCAGAAAGCAATAGCGGCCAGCTTACTTCGATCTCCGAGAGCCTCGGTAACGAGTCAGGAAGCGTGGCTGCTGCCGCATGCACCAGAACAACGGCCAGAGCTGCGCCTGCCACACCACCTAGACAACTGAGCGCCAGGCTCTCGGTCAACAGCTGCCGGAACATCGTTCTTCGGGCAGCACCCAATGCGAGACGAACTCCAAATTCGCGTCTGCGCCCAGCAGCCCTTACGAGCAGCAGGTTTGCCAGGTTGACGCAAGCGCTAAGCAGGATCAGCCCGACCGCGCCCAACAGGATGCTCAGAAGAGGACGGGCTTTGTGGATCACTTCCTCTCTCAGAGGAAGAAAATAGCCGTGAAGCTTCAGGCCACTACCTGCAGGATATTGGGCCTGAATTCCTGCAATGATGCGATCTACATCTTGCTGCGCTTCCGGCTTTGTGACGCCAGGTTTCAAGCGGGCTACAGCGCTATAGTCAAAATTATCGCCTTCGCTCTTCTTTTCTACAGGTGTGAAGCTCATCGGCACCCACAAATCACGGTGACTCAGGCGGCCAGCGTCCAACGGAAACTCAAAACTGCGCGGCATGACTCCAATGATGGTGTACGGCCGCCGGTCGAGGTCAATGGTGGTCCCCAGCACGTTCCGGTCGGAGTGAAAGCGCTCCTTCCACAGTGCGTAGCTGATCACCGTCACGGGTGAAGCGTTTTCATCTTCCTGCTGCGTAAATATACGCCCGAGCAGGGGTTCGATCCCAAGCAAGGGGAACAGTGAAGAGGTAACTCGTTCCGCCCCGGCCTTGAACGGAGCACCCGCACCGGTCAGTTCGTAAGCCGATTCGATGAAGCCGCCCACCCCTGAGAAAGACTTGCTCTCGCGCTGAAAGATCAACACATCAGGGGCGGACATACGCAGTTCGTGCGAATCCTTCTCAAAGCTCTCATGCAGGCTAATCAATCTTCCTGAGTCTTGGTATGGTAGCGGCCGCAACATCACAGCTTCCACAATTGAGAAGACCGCCGTCACCCCGCCAATTCCGACTGCCAACGTGAGAACAGCCGTCAAAGCAAACCCGGGAGCCTTGCGTAGCTGGCGCGACGCGTAATGCAGGTCCTGAAGCACCGTCTGCATGGAAACCTCCTCACACACAATAGAGTGCATGTAACAATGCACTTCTCCAGCCAAAGCGCCCAAGTGCAAGCTGTTTATTTACATATAGATAGAGCAATAACAGACTATCTCGATTGCGGGCTATGTTCGAAATCGTAAATTGCCGTCCGTTAACGAACAGCTCGAACCCGTGTTTGCCCATAGGTGAGTCCGTGCCCTGCCCTCCAATTTGGATGGATTAGGGGCAAACCGCACCTTACTCCCTGTTGCTCCGACCGGAGTCGCCATGCCGCCGCGGGGCGCTGGATTCGGCAAGTGGCAAGATTGGATTGCACCGGCGGCAGGATTTCACCGTATCGGTGGCAGGATAATAGTGCATCGGAAATGCACTGCAACCAGCACTTGGGGGTTTTCAAAGAGGCCTAAATTGAAATGGGCCCGACTTGTCCGATCAGACCCGGGACTTCTTGCCTTCGGAGACCACAACATAACGGTACTCTCGAGGCTTGAATACCTGGTTCAGGTAGGTTCCCTTCGACTCGGCCGTCATGAACGCGGCATATTCTTCCCCCGGTACATCGAAGTAGCGATACACATCGCCGCTGGCGCGAAACTCGATTTCGAGCTCCCGTTCCGTTGGAAGATATCCGATCGAAGCTATGCTCGTCGAACGAACTGGAATTCGCCGCATCGTCAGGCCAGGTTGAAGCCGGCAAGTTATCTGATGCATAAGAGTGCTCCGCTACCGATCATGAAGACGACTGGGAGCAGGTCCTCGACGTGGCCCAGAGCGACTTGGCTAAGGGCGAGGTCCTAGCCAGCGGCGACAAGCAGGCGACGTAGATCCGTTGATTTGATTCTTCTCCATCGCAGCTCGCCACCACTTCTATTGACCACCTCATGAGACCAGGGCAGCCTCACAATGCTGTTGGGGTCAGAAATGTAGGACATTCTGGGCGGAGCGAAGAACCCCCTGTATTTTGTCTTTGTTATCGCTTGTTCTCTATACCAACTCCAAATTTGCTCTAACCCGAAGCGGCCGATCCTCAACTCCCGGTTCCATAACCGCGGTTCCCCGGAAGCACCACATTAGCGACCACGTTTCCACCATCTTCTCACCACGTCTTATCCACTTTTTTGCCATCGTATTTTCGTGTTCGCTGTCGCTCAACTCCCAAAGACACCCTGCAATCAGCCGAAAACGAACCCAAGAAAACCCGGAAACTAACCACAATTCACCACAAACCCAGAAGACTCGTTTTATCCACCGCGAAGTGGTCTATCCACCGCTATTGACTTTGATCTTGCCTGGAATCACCCCGATCGCCGGATCGAACGTGAGTGGAAACCGAATAGTCGGGCCAAAGAAAAAAAGCCCCATCCTCGAAAGGATGGGGCTCAAGAATATGCCGGCGATCACCTAATCTCCCACACACTTACGCGTGCAGTACCATCGGCCCAACGAGGCTTAACTTCCGTGTTCGGGATGGGAACGGGTGTGACCCTCGCGGTAAACTCACCGGCAAAATTTTGAAATCTCGCTCACGCGATCTTCCACAACTGAATAGATTGGGAGTAGACGTATCTAAATTATCTACATTAGCATCAAGCACATAGCTTGAAATCAAGGTATAACTACAGGGCTTGTATTGAATGTGCTCAGAACAGTGGACTCGTAGTGGTTCCTACGATATCAACCTGCGCAGAGTAAATTCTATGGACAAGCCGAACGGGCGATTAGTACTGGTAAGCTACACGCATTACTGCGCTTCAACCTCCAGCCTATCAACCAGGTGGTCTTCCTGGGCCCTTCATTTCCCTTTTGGGTTGGGAGATCTCATCTTAGAGCGTGCTTCCCGCTTATATGCATTCAGCGGTTATCACAACCGAACTTC
>Ga0185299_10000519_pt1 | contig 101032 bp, 92 predicted proteins | sample PaiPotPPA55metaG_FD_128002 | JGI IMG/M metagenome (GOLD analysis project Ga0185299, IMG submission 128002) | Iron sulfur acid spring bacterial and archeal communities from Banff, Canada, to study Microbial Dark Matter (Phase II) - Paint Pots PPA... ... | reverse complement strand
TTGATCCGGATGTCTGGCGATTCCCGCCACACTGCCCCGGCGGCTTTCCAAATGAAGAAGAACAACACACAGTAGGTCACCAAACCCGGCCAGCTCAGTACTTCCACGGTGAAGAAGTCAGCGCCGGCCAGGATATCCATATGTGCAGTGATAAAATCCTTCACGAGGTCGTCTGGCTTCGCTTGGGAGCCGCAATGCCGTGGCGGCGCAGAATGTTTCCTACCGTCTGATCGGACAAGCGGTGACCATTGGTCAGAGCTCCGACGATGCGGTCATATGCCCAGCCGTTGTTCTCTCGCGCCATTCGCACCACCAGGCTTCTACTTCCGGCGCAACCGCAGGCCGGCCCGGATACTGCCGATGTTTGGAGCCATCGAACTTCTTGGCGACGAGCCTTCGATACCAGGCCAAGATGGTGTCGGGTTTGGCGACACAGGCGACCGCTCGGAGTGCTTTTCGTCCCAGGCGTTTCCCGATCTCGGCGAGTGGCGCGCTCGGGATCGCTCAACCGCAATCTCGATGGCAGATTCGCCCTCACAATACGGTTCTCTGCCGTCAGATATTCATTCTGCGGGAGAAGCTCCTGGTTCACGTACGCCAGAAGCCGCGCCCACGTGTTGTTCCTCATGGCGACTGCCTATCATACTCTGCGGCGAGCGGTTTGGTATTTTGACCATACGGGGACAATAGATGCCTCTATCAGAGCCGGGCGCGTTGGCGAGCGTTCCCCTCCCGCATCGAGAAGCGCTTGCGATAGGCCGTGGGAGTGGTTCCGAGCACGCGGCTGAAGTGCAGGCGCAGCGTGGCCGCCGTCTGCAGCCCGACCGCTTCGGCGATGCGATCCACGCTCTCGCCGGTCTTCTCGAGCATCCTCTGCGCGGCAAGCAGGCGCTGGTGGATCAGCCATTGATGCGGCGTGGTTCCATTCTGCCGGAGGAACTGGCGGGCGAACGTGCGCGGCGACATCGCAGCCCTCTTCGCCAGCTCTTCGACCCGGAGGGCACATGCCAGGTGGTTCTGGGCCCACACAAGGACTGGCGCGAGTCCCGCGGAGGCGTCGGGCCGGATGGGGTCAGGCACGAATTGCGCCTGGCCGCCGTCCCGATGCGGCGGCATGACCAGGCGGCGCGCCACCGAGTTGGCAATCCCGGCGCCATAGTCACGGCGGACGATGTGCAGGCACAGGTCGATTCCCGCGGCGCTGCCGGCGGAAGTGAGAATGCTGCCCTCGTCGATATACAGCCGGTCGGACTCCACGCGGATGCCTGGATAGCGGCTCGCCAGGCGCGCGGCGTATCGCCAGTGCGTGGTGGCGCGTTTGCCGTCGAGCAGTCCCGTTGCCGCCAGGACAAACACGCCGGAACAGATGGAGACCAGGCGCGCGCCGGCGGCATGCGCCGCGCGCAGCAGCCGCAGCAGGCGCTCCGGCGCCGGCTCTTCCACATGCCAGCCGGGAATCACGATGGTGCCGGCGGTGCGCAGCACGCCCACACCGTGCGGCGCCTCGACCCGGATGCCACCGGTGGCGCGCAGCGGACGCCGGTCGAGCGAGAAGACCGACAAGCGGTACCAGTCCACGTCAAGCTCAGGGCGGGAGAGGCCAAAGACCTCGGAGACGATGCCGAGCTCGAAGGCGCCCATGCGGTCGTAGGCGAGTGCAGCTACCTGGCGGAAATCGCGGAGGGCCATTGGCAGGATTTTAGCGCATATTGGCATTTCTGCCTCTGGACCCGTTCGCTGGAAAGGCGCAAATTGAGAACAGCTATGCCGACACTCACTCCCTCTCCCGTCACTGGAATCGCGGCCGCCGATCCGGCCGCCGCGCTCGATCACTTCGAGAAGCTGCTGGCCTTCGAGACCGACTGCTGGGATGTCCACGCCGTTCTCGCCGCCGGCCAACAGGATTTCGTACTGCTCGACGTCCGCTCCCCCGAGGCCTATCAGCAAGGGCACGTGCCAGGCGCCGTCAATCTACCGCACCGCCGAATCGTGGAGCGCACCCTCTCGGATTTCCCGGAGGACGCGCTATTTGTGGTCTACTGCGGCGGGTCGCATTGCAACGGCGCCGACCGCGCGGCGGTCCGACTGTCGCGTCTCGGGCGCAAGGTGAAGAAGATGCTGGGCGGCATTCACGGCTGGCAGGTGGAAGGGTTCGCAACGTCCGCTGGGGAGCTCTGAAGAAGAAAGTGGAGCCCAGCGCAGACTCTAGTCGAAGTGCCGGTCCCCTTCATCCTGGACAAAGTTCGCCGTTGCAAGGAATTATCTAGGACAAAAGACTAGGAGTTCCGTTCGTCCTTTGCATTTTATTGCTGGGGTCGGTGGTGACGCACACAATGCTGGAGCACTCGCGGCATGGGCGGTATGCGTTCTCAATCGGCAGCAACACCGGATACGGCGTTTTATGCCGTCATTCCAGTGAAATTCCAAACGACGGTCGTGTATGCGGTAGCGGGGATGCTTACCGGGCTTTCCGGAATGATCGACGTATCGCGGCTGATGACGGGCCAGTCGACCGGAGGACGAGGCCACGAGCTTACAACGATCGCGGCGGTAGTGATCGGCGGCGTGATCATATTGGCGGTTGCGTTCGATGAAATGCGGAAAAGGAGAATGGTGAAGGAAGGCTGACTATGGCACAAGATTCGAATTTTCGATTGTTCAATCCCGAAGGGCTCTCGAAGCCGACCAGGTATGGGTATTCACACCTCGGCGAAGTTCGCGGAGGGCGTACTGTCTATATTTCCGGTCAAATCGCACTGGATGCGTCGGGGAACCTGGTAGGCAAGGGCGATCTTCGCGCACAAACGCAGCAGGTTTTTGAAAACTTGAAGATCGCGCTGGCTGCGGCAGGAGCGACTTTCAGGGATGTGATCAAGATCAATACCTATTGCGCCGATAGCGTGGACGACACGGGAATCGCGCTAATCCTGGAAGTCCGCAGCCGGTATCTCAACCAGCAGAATCCGCCGGCCAGCACGTTTGTGATAGTCCGGCGGCTGGTTCGTCCGGAGTGGCTGATCGAGGTGGAAGCGGTGGCGGTGGTTTGATCGGATTTAATCGATCAGGCCTGGCGCACAGCAAAGCGCACCAGTTCGGTCGTGGAATGCAGACTCAGCTTCTCCATGATTTTGCCGCGATTGGCATCCACGGTCTAAGCGCTCAGGTTCAGCGCCGCGGCGATTTCGCCTCGCGCCGGCTCACCTCTTGCAGCCTTGCCAGCGCGCGGTGGGCCGACGCGCTAAATACCCATGGTGCCGAGCGTGGTACTGGTGCAAGAAGGCCGCGATCGGGGATGATAACAGAATGCAACCGTTTCGTTCCGATCGAAGCACTGTTCGAGGGATGACCGTTCGACGGGCAGATCATCATCCTTTGTGTCAGTTGGTACACGAGTTTTCAAATTGAGTTTGAGGGAGTTGGCGATCATGATGGAGGATCGAGGCATCACGCTGACGCACACAACGATTCTGCGTTGGGCCCGGCGTTACCTTCCGGAATTCGAGAAGCGTTGGAGCCGATTCGCGCGGCCGGTCCGCGGATCCTGGAGGATGGATGAGACATATATAAAGGTTGACGGACGTTGGGTCTACCTATATCGGGCCGTGGACAAGGCCGGCCGGACCGTCGATTTCCTCCTGAGCCGAAATCGCGATATGAACGCAGCAAAGAGTTTTCTCCGCAATGCGATGAATAACACGCGCACACCTACATAAATCGCTCTGGACGCCTATGCGGCATCGCATCGCGCGGCGCGGGAAATGAAGGACGGCGAACTTTCCCAAGGAGTGAGAGTTCGATCCAGCCAACACTTGAACAACCTCATTGGACAGGACCATCGGCGAGTCAAACAGCGAATTCGACCGATGCTGGGGTTCATACGATTCGAAAACGCGGCGGTCACCATTAGCGGAGTCGAGTTGGCGGAGAAGATCAAGAAGGGCCAGTTCAAGACCGGCAAGCTCGGTGGACGCAGAGCGACCATGTCGGAACTGTGGAGTGCCGCGCTCTCCGCTTGACCCATCGCGGATACTTAGTGCGGAGAAGCTCAGCCAGCCTCACGCCTCGCTCGAGTTTGCACCAGAGCCGGGAAGAGCACGGAGTCGATACGGCCCGTTGGCGAAGACAGCAACGCCCTGGTGCGGGTTGTGTCCAAACCACAGACATTGGTCGTTTACGCAGGTGGGCTTGGCGCACTCTTGAATTACCGCGATGTCCGGCGCCAGTGCTTCCAGGAACGAAGTCTTCAGATATTGGCCTCGGCAGCAGTTCCAAGTTACTAAACGCATGATTGAAGCCGGGCACCGCGTGCCAGTATTCTAAACGTCGGTTTTGGCCGCCGTGTGTGTGACAGTAGCGGTGTTTCTTCGGCCTGTCGGTGCGGAGGAGTTGGCGCCGGTATCGTTGCGACGGCCGGAGGCGGAGCGGGCCGCCTCCCGTGCCGCCGTTATTTGTTCCGGTGTTCTGAGATCGGGTTCCGATAACTTTACGTGCTCTTTGGCGCGCGCAACCTGCCGCTTGTGGCGTTTTTGTAATCGCTTGTCCATCCCTATATTTTACAGGGCCGCGGGCGTATCTTACAGGGCCGGCGGGCGACCCTAATTGTCCTCTTCCACAGCCGAGCAGATCATGGCCTCGGTGGTAAGCATCAGGGAAGCGATCGAAGCCGCGTTTTGCAGAGCAGTGCGAGTCACCTTGGTGGGATCGATTACTCCGGCCTTTACTAGATCTTCATACTCTTCTGTAGCGGCGTTGAAGCCGAAGTTAGGATCCTTGTGGTTTTTGATTTTTTCCGTGACCACGGCGCCCTCGGTCCCACAGTTCGCCACGATCTGACGGACCGGTTCCTCACAAGCGCGGCGTACGATGGTGACGCCGAATTGCTCGTCGCCAGGGAGCATCAGCTTTTCGAGTACGATCGATGCTCTAAGAAGGGCTACGCCTCCGCCCGGGACGATGCCTTCCTCGACAGCCGCGCGAGTGGCATGCAGGGCATCCTCGACACGGGCCTTTTTCTCCTTCATCTCGGTCTCAGTCGCGGCGCCGACTCTGATGATTGCCACGCCGCCAGCTAGTTTCGCCAGCCGCTCCTGCAGCTTCTCGCGATCGTAGTCGGAGGTGGTCTCTTCCACCTGGGCCCGGAGTTGCTTGATCCGGCCTTCGATATCCTTCTGTGTTCCAGCGCCGTCGATGAGAGTAGTGTTGTCCTTGTCCACCGTCACGCGCTTCGCCCGGCCCAGATCCGCGAGTTGGACGCCTTCCAGCTTGATGCCGATCTCTTCCATGATGGCCTTGCCGCCGGTCAGGATCGAGATGTCTTCGAGCATGGCCTTACGGCGGTCGCCGAAGCCAGGCGCCTTTACGGCACAAACATTCAGCGTGCCGCGCAGTTTGTTGACGACCAGCGTGGCCAGCGCCTCGCCCTCGACATCTTCTGAGATCAACAGCAACGGCTTACCCGCGCGCGCGATTTGCTCGAGCAGCGGCAATATGTCTTTCATGCTGCCGATCTTCTTCTCATGGATCAGGATGTACGGCTCTTCGAGCACGCACTCCATGCGCTCGGGATCGGTTACGAAGTAGGGCGAGAGGTAGCCGCGGTCGAATTGCATACCGTCCACGGTGGCCAGCTCGGTGGTCATGGTCTTCGATTCTTCGACCGTGATCACTCCGTCCTTGCCGACCTTCTTCATGGCCTCGGCGATGATGTTGCCGATGGTGGAGTCGCTGTTCGCCGAAATGCTGCCGACCTGCGCGATCATGTCGCCAGAGACGGGCTTAGACAGCTTCTTGACTTCCTGGACGGCCGCTTCGACGGCCTTATCGATGCCGCGTTTAATGGCCATCGGGTTGGCCCCCGCCGTCACCGCCTTGACGCCTTCGCGGAAGATCGCCTGCGCCAAAATGGTCGCTGTGGTGGTGCCGTCGCCGGCGACGTCCGAGGTCTTGGACGCCACTTCGCGCACCATCTGTGCGCCCATGTTTTCAAGCGGATCCTTTAACTCGATCTCTTTCGCCACCGTCACACCGTCTTTGGTGACGGTCGGTCCGCCGTATTTCTTTTCGAGAACGACACAGCGGCCGCGGGGGCCGAGAGTCACCTTCACGGCGTCGGCGAGCTGGTTGACGCCGCGCAGGATCGCCTGACGGGAATGATCGCTATATAGAATTTGTTTTGCCATCAATGGTTTCCTTTGTGAATCGAATGTGAATTAGGCTTTTTTGGTTGCTTTGGCAACGGAGTCCAGAATACCGAGAACATCGTCCTCGCGCATGATGATGTACTCAGTGCCCGCGACTTTGGTCTCGCTGCCTGAGTACTTTCCAAAGAGGATGCGGTCCCCGGCTTTGACATCCAGAGTCGCCAGTTTGCCGTCCTCGAGCCGCTTGCCATGACCGACGGCGATCACCTCGCCCTCTTGCGGTTTCTCCTTGGCGGAATCGGGGATGATGATTCCGTGGCTGCTGGTTTCCTGTTCTTCAATCCGCTTTACAACGATGCGGTCGTATAAGGGTCGAATATTCATGGTTTCCTTATTCAGAGTTTCCTATTGCTCCGTGCCGGTTGGCACTTCTCGATGCTCGTGGCGCGAGTACCGGTTAAGCAGGCCCATCAACTTCTCGGCCGACCGGGGTGCGCGCACGCCTCCTGTGACGATGTGGCGATTTTCCAGTTTCTTCCCGTAGAGTGCCTGGTTGTCATCCAAGTCCTGCCGCAGCGTGGCGCCTTCCAGCGCGATGCCGGCGAACAATCCCTGCGACCGCGACCACGAAAGAATTTCGGCGTGCATCTGGGCATCGGTTTGGGCCGTGGCAGTGCGCCCGACCGGACCTGCCGCTACAGAGCCTTCAGCGCCCAAAGTGAATTTACTGGACAGCAGTTTATCTTCACCGCGCTCATTCATCACCAGCATGATCACGTCCGTCTCTGATCCGCCGATCTGGAAGCCGACGCTGCCGCCTTCAACGCGAACCGTTCCTGGTGCCGACCAGCCCGCACCGCTTTTGTTCCGGCAGGACAGATAGCCCTTGCCATATTTGGCGCCAAACACGAAAGCCGCGGTCTTGAGCCCGGGCACAATCACGATACAGTGGGCGTTCTCGAGCAGCTCTTGCGGGATGCCTTTGTCGGGCGTATCCATAATTTCTGAAAATACGGCAGCGGCCTCGTCCAGGCGCTTGCCGTTGTCGTTATCTTTGGCTGCCAACGGCGCGACGGCTAAGGGCACCAGAGCTAACGTAGTAACCAGAATCAGCTTCATTTTCCACCTCTTTCGATACCTTCCGCAGCACGCCTTGCACCAACGCCGAGCGGTGTTGAGCCGAATCGTTTCACGATGAGTTGCGCGCCGCTTTTCGGTTTTTAGAGTAACGATATGCGGTCAAGTGACCACGTATGGTCAAATATCGCCTTGAAACCTCTTCGCCCTGGGGTTCTGAACCGCCATCCAGCGGTTCAGCCCTCGGGAGGACGCTTGCACTCCGATAGCAACCGCAAACCAGGCTTGCCAGTGCGATAGAAACCCACTGGCTATGAAGAAGTGGTTGGTCCATCCGGGGTCCGCGCCAAAACGCCAGCAGCCCAGCGCCCCGGCCAGGACTGTGACCGGCGCCGGAAGCACAACCAACACCCGCGATCCCAACGTCATCAATTGCGCGTTGACGATTACAGCTTGATAACGTCGTCCCTGAGCGGCGCGGTCTGGCATAATCTAATCCCTGCACTTGTTCCACCACTCGCCACCGGGGTCGACGCTAGCCGCACTCCGTGAGCCGGACCAGGGCGGACTTGTCCGCCCCAGCACCGAAAAAGCTGTTTAGCTATGGACCGCAACTTGGGCGGCAATATTATGGAAGGTCGAATTGCAAACCTCATAAGAGCGAACCTGAGGAGTGCCTTCAGTTACTTTCCCTAGTGTCTTGAGGACTCCTGCATAAGAATCCCGGCCGTAGGCCTCCGCGTTCTCTTTGTTGTCCCACAAGCTGATTCCAAGAGCTTCCGCTCCCCCTGGAAGAACAAATGTGAGTTCGTCCTGGAAGCCTTTCTGCTTTCGAAGTACGGGCAGGGATTCATTCTCGATCAATCGCGTAAACTCCGCAACGCTATTGGGTTTGAGGCGGATGGAGATGCTGCGAGCAAACATGGCAACCTCCTTAAGGTTGGGTTTTGACTAAGAGGAAGGAGTAGATGACCTGACTTAGTTCAGATGATCTGCAGAGTGAGCAGAAATGCTCAGGCATCAACTACTGTAGGTACATTCGTCTGACTTGTCAAGCTGCTAGACCGCTCGCCAAGTGGAAGCCGAGGCCAGCCGCTGTGGTAGCCTTGCGTTTTCATGGCTCACACCGGATTTGATCTTTCCGCGGCCGCCCATCAGGAGATGATAGACCGGGGCTTCGATCCCGATTTCTCTCCGGCGGTCAGCCAGCAACTGGCCGCGCTAAAGACCGCGGCGGCGCCCAAACCCGAGGATGATGTGCGGGACTTGCGCGCGCTGCTGTGGTCTTCCATCGATAACGATACCTCCCGTGATCTGGATCAAGCCGAGGTTGCCGAACGAGTAAGCGCTGGAATTCGCGTTCTCGTCGCGGTCGCCGACGTCGATACCGACGTGCCGATCGGGTCGCCCATCGACAAACACGCCGCCGCTCAAACTACCAGTGTCTATACCGGCATCCGAACTTTTCCCATGCTGCCGGAGCAGCTATCGACAGATCTGACTTCGCTGAACCAGGACGTCGATCGCTTAGCGATAGTAATTGAAATGGTCGTAGCGCCCGGCGGCGCGATCAGCTCCGGCAGCATTTACCGGGCGCTGGTGCGCAATCAGGCGCAACTCGCTTACAACGGCGTCGGAGCCTGGCTGGAAGGAAGTTCGGCAGCGCCTCAAAAAGTGGCCGCCTCGGCGGATCTGGCCACTCAACTCAAATTGCAGGATGAAGCGGCGCAACTCATGTTCAAAGAGCGGCAGCGCGAAGGCGCCTTGGACATCGACCGCGTAGAGGCCGAGGCCATTATTTCCGACGGCCAAGTCCAGGGCATTAATACCCGCAAGAAAAATCGCGCCACTGCGCTAATCGAGAATTTCATGGTCGCGGCGAATGGTGTGATGGAGCGCACTCTCATGCAGGCCGGTGTCTCGTCCATCCGGCGTGTAGTGAAAACGCCCGAGCGCTGGCAACGGATCGTCGACCTCGCCGCGCGCTACGGCGATAAACTGCCGCCCGATCCCGATTCGGGCGCACTCAATCGGTTTCTTCAGAAAAGAAAGACGGTCGACGCGGTGCACTATGCCGACGTCTCTCTGGCAGTGATAAAGCTGATGGGGCCGGGCCAGTACGTGCTCTCGCGCCTAGGTGATAAGGATCAGGGGCACTTCGCATTGGCCGCGCCTGACTACACTCACTCCACCGCGCCGAACCGCCGCTTCGCCGATACGGTGACCCAGCGGTTGATCAAGTCCGTCCTCGCCAAGCAGCCGGTGCCGTACTCGGACCAGCAGCTGGATTCCATTGCGCGGAATTGCACCCTCAAGGAAGATGCCGCGCGCAAAGTGGAGCGCGCCATGAGTAAGCGCATTGCGGCTGTGGCGCTCCGGAGTCGAATCGGCGAGACCTTCTCCGCCGTGGTGACCGGCGTTACGCCCAAAGGAACTTTCGTCCGCATATCAGGCCCGCCCGCCGAAGGGCTTCTCGTACGCGGCCAGCAGGGCGTCGATGTGGGAGATCAGCTTCAAGTGAAACTGATGAGCACCGACCCGCGGCGCGGCTATCTGGATTTCGCCAGATAAATTGGGGACCGATTCCCGGTCAGTTCTCAACTTCCACCGATTCGTCTTGTTGGTCCCGCGTCGGAACGCCGTGGAATCGGACCACCTCCACCCGGAGCTGGGCTTTGCCGCCGGCGGGCGAGATGTCAAGCAGCAGGAAATGGTGAAACCCGCCATCGGCTTCGGCCAGGCCTTTGACCAGCGGCGCTCCCATGCCGCCGGTCAAGCGTGTCTCGACTCCGCCCTGGTTGTAGGCGGCGTACATATGGCTGTGACTCACGAACAACATCGCAACTCCGTACTGCTTGAACAATGCGAGGGCGGCGTCCGAATCCCGGATGGCGCTCGGCCCGTCCTCATCCATCGCGTGGGTCGTGATTGGATTCTTTGCGAGCGGCTTATGCATCCCGACCAGGATTATGCTCTTGGCCGCACTCGCAGCCTGCAGGTCTCCGGCCAGCCAGGAAAGCTGCGGGTCGCCGAAACCCTCGCCCCTCCGGCTGACGTTATCCAACGCGATGAAGTGAACCACTTTCCCGATCTCCGCGCTGTAGACTACTTGCGGGAGCGGCGCCAGCCGGACACCAGGATTACGCAGGAAATCCTCCTTGAATTTATCGATCGCGTGCCGCCCGCTGGATAGGCGCACTGCTCCGAAAAGCTCCACTTCATGGTTTCCAATTACCGGATAGAACGGAATCCCTGGCAGATCCCGGAGTCGCGGCATAAAAAACCGATCCGCAAAGCTGGTGATCTCCATGTCGCCGAGGAACACGAACGTCATCGCTCCGCGCTTGCCGGCTTCCTGAAAGGCCCACGGAACAACGTGCGATCGGTCGTCACGGGAGTCGCCGCCGACGGCCAGCCGAATTACGCCTGGGTCCGGCTGATCCGGTAAATGGTCCGTATGCTGGAAGGCCGAGCAGCACCTGGCGCTGCGGATGCTGCTGGAGCGCCCGCTTTTGCATGCGACCGTCCACAGTAGCAGCCAGGCAGCAGCCGATACTATCGCACAGGTCCTTAGTTTCACCGTCCCACTGAGGCTAGCAGGTTCTCTCGTAACCGATGTGGGTTCTGTCGTAACCTAAAGCCTTAGACCAAACTATGGCCGAATCCCCCATCACCCCCCGCGCCCAGGACTTCGCCGCCTGGTATCAAGACGTGGTCATCCAAGGCGACATGGCCGAACCCGCCGAAATCGTGAAAGGCTGCATGGTGATTAAAGCCAATGGCTATGCGGTCTGGGAAGGCATCCAGCGCGAATTCGATCAGCGCTTTAAAGCCACGGGCCATCAAAACGTCTACTTCCCGCTTCTCATCCCGCAGAGCTTCCTGCAGAAGGAGGCCGAACACGTGGAAGGTTTTTCGCCCGAGCTCGCCGTGGTCACCATCGCCGGCGGCAAAACGCTCGAAGAGCCGTATGTCATTCGCCCGACTTCTGAAACCATCATTGGTCATTTTTTCGCCAAGTGGATCCAAAGCTACCGCGACCTCCCGGTGCTGGTCAACCAGTGGTGCAATATCATCCGCTGGGAGCTGCGGACGCGCATGTTCCTTCGTACCACCGAGTTCCTTTGGCAGGAAGGCCACACGGCCCATGCCTCGCACGAAGAATCGTTGGCGGAGGTGCTGAAGATTCTCGATGTCTATGCCGACGTCGCCGAGAACATCATGGCGATGCCCGTAATCAAAGGCATGAAAACTCTCGCCGAGAAATTCGCGGGAGCGGTCCGCAGCTACGCCATCGAAGCCATGATGCAGAACGGGCTGGCGCTGCAAGCCGGAACCAGCCACGACCTCGGCCAGAATTTTGGCAAGGCCTTCGACGTTCGCTTTCAAAGCAAAGAAGGGCAACTTGATTACGTCTGGCAAACCAGTTGGGGCGTCAGCACGCGCTTGATCGGCGGGCTGATTATGAGCCACTCTGACGACAAAGGACTGGTGCTTCCGCCCAAGCTCGCTCCTGTGCCGTCTGTGCTGGTTCCGATCTATCGCAAGGACGAAGAGAAAGGCCGCGTACTGGAAGCCGCCCACAGGATCGCCAAAGACGTCGGCGCGAAGATCGACGATCGAGAAGGGCAGAGCCCCGGCGCCAAGTTCTTTCACTGGGAGCGCCGCGGTGTGCCCGTAGTTCTTGAACTTGGGCCGCGCGATCTGGCCGCCAACAGTATCGTCCTGAAACGCCGCGACACAGGAACCAAGGAACCTTTGCCGCAAGCCGACCTGGGCGCGCGATTACCGGCAGTACTCTCTCAAATGCAAACCGATCTCTATCGCGCCGCCAAAGAGCGCCTCAAATCCAACACTGTACTCGCAAATTCGCTGGACGAAGTAGAATCGATTCTCAAGGATGTGACCGCCGAAAAGGGTGGCGGCAAATTCGTCATGGCGCATCTGAAGGACGATCCGTCTTGCGACGCTCGCCTTAAAGAGTTCAAAGCCACGGTGCGGTGTATTCCGATGGTCGATGAATACGATGGCCCGGGGAAATGCATCGTCACGGGCGAACTGGTCGACCGCCGCTCCGTGATCGCGAAAGCGTATTAGATGAAATTATTCTACTGGGCCGTTCTACTCACCGCTGCGGCGTGGGCCCAGGCTCCTGAGCAGATCCAGATCAATCCGCCTTATGTTCGCACTCCGGACAAAGTCGTGAACGCCATGCTCAAGCTCGCGGGCGTCAAGGCTAGCGACGTTGTGTATGATCTCGGCTGTGGGGACGGCCGCATCGTAATTGCTGCAGCTAAAGACTACGGCGCGCACGGAGTGGGAATCGATATCGATCCCGAGCGCATTCAGGAAGCCCGCGAGAACGCCAAAAAGGCCGGCGTCGAGACGCTGGTGAAGTTCGAAGTGAACGATCTTTTCGCCAGTGACATTCACAATGCCACCGTCGTCGCGCTCTATCTGCTGCCTGACGTCAATCTCCGCTTACGGCCGAAGCTGCTCAAGGACCTCAAGCCAGGCACGCGCATCGTCTCGCACGATTTTCATATGGGCGATTGGAAACCTGACAAGCATGAGCTGGTCGACGCCAGCAGCAACATTTATCTTTGGAGAATTCCCGCCAAATGACGAAACCCTTGCGCATCGGTCTTATCGTTCCATCGTCCAACACGGTGATGGAGCCGGATTTTCATCGGCATCTTGGGCAGGCGGCCTTGGTAAGCACGACGCGAATCTTTCTGGAGAGCGTGACTCGCGACGCGGAAACCCGGATGCTCGAAGACGATCTGACCAAAGCGGCCGAGCTCATCCGAACCACCGCGCCGGATGTTGTCGTCTTCGGCTGTACCTCGGCCGGCGCCCTCGGAACATTGGCCCACGATAGAGCGATCGGAGAGACGATAGAAAAAATAACGGAGACGCGGGTCATCACCGCGCTTCAAGCCGTGCTGTCGCAGTTGCGCGTCATCGGACCACGGAAGCTGGCCGTGTTCACGCCCTACATACCAGACTTGACCAATGGCGTCGCATCCTCGCTTACCGAAGCCGGATTCCCGCCGCTCAAAGCCGCCGGGATGGGGATCCAAGCCAACATCGAAATCGGCCGCGTAACGCCTGCCGAGATCGTCGACTTTGTAGAATCTCAAATCGAAGGCAGCGCGCCGGATTGCATTTTCCTGTCATGCACCAACTGGCGCGCCATCGAGGCGATCGAGCCGCTGCACAAAAAGCTTGGGATACCGGTCGTCTCCAGTAACCAGTCGGCTATTGATGTGGTCCGGAAAGCCATATCTAAACCAGATTCTTCAGCGCTTCCCGCTTACTCAGGGGACTAAGCCGCCCTTCGTGCTCGGCCACATAGCGCCTCACTTCCTTCCCATCCGTCTTGGCCAATTGCCGCAGTGCCCAGCCGATCGCTTTTCGCAGGAAGAACTCTTTCTCGCCAATCGATGGCCGGATGCAATCGTACAACAGATCAAGATCGGTCTCGCCCTTGAAGCCGAGCTGCGCCAGGATCGCGCTGCGGCGCTTCCACATGTCGTCCGATTTCGCCCATCCGCGCAATACCCGGCCCATTCTCGCGGGATAGAGCCGCAGCAGCTCGCCGATTCGATGCCCGGCGATCGAATCGACGTAGTCCCACCATGCGCCGCTGGTGATCATCTCTTCGTACATCGGCAATGCATCCAACGTCCTAAACTTGCGATAGGCCGAATAACCCGCCAGCTCGATCGCCAGATAGCGCTCTTCGCGGTAGCGCGCCCCGCGCCACAACTCGAGCACCGTATCGTGCCATTCGGAGCACGATTCGAGCTTGTGCGCCGAGAAAACCGCCTTGGCGGCTTTCCTCAGAGGTGTCGCTTGAATCCCCAGATACGGCATCGCCGACTTCATGTAGGCCTGCATGATCGGCGCTTTCTCAGTATCCGCTAGGTCGCGAAGCGCCTTCCTGGCAGCTCGGATCAAGGCGCGCTTGGGATCATTCTTCATTGACGTACGACCCTTGCGGCCAGCCTTTTTGGAGCCACCATCCGATAACTGCCGATCACCAGTTCGCTGACTTCTTCCCAGTCGATGTCCCCCCGGTCTAATCGCAGCGACACCCAACCCCTCGATCCGATATAGGCCGGGATGTAAAATTTCTCCGGACTCGCGGCGGCCAGCACCTTGTGGTCCCCCGGCAGAACCTTGCAAGTGACCGCCACGATGCCGTCGCCATGATGGTCATTGAGGAAGTACGCGAAAGTCCTTTTGCGGACCTGGAAGCCTGCGTGTTGCCCGTTGTAATCGCGCGCGGCTTCTGGAAGCGCGAGACAGATCTTCGTAAGCCGGACCAGACGCCGATCTTCTCTGGAAGGCTCTGTAGACATTGCTTTAGAGGATATTATCTCAGCTCACCGCGATCGGCTTTCTCAAATATCCCAAGTGTTCGGGATCGCTTTCAATCAGCTTTTGAAGGACTTTCCCCGCCGGCTCCCATTCGCCCACGGGCGGATATTGCAACAGGGCCATCTGGGCTCGTTCCGACGAACCTTCGACCGCTGCCTGGATAGCGGTCCGCTCATATGCTTTTACGGCCAACACTAGGCCCTTGACCGCATCCGGAAGCGTGCCCGCTCGTTGCGGGGCGATCCCTGCGCGGCTGGCGAGACATGGCACTTCGACCACATCATCGGCTGCGAGACCTTCAATTGCTCCCTGATTTCGAACGTTCACAACAATTTGCCGAGGCGTGGGGCTGCTCAGGGCTTCCATCACCTCCAGCGCAATCCGATGATAGCCAGTCGCGCTAGCGAACGGATTCTCATGCGTCTCTGGGACCGTGGCGAAAGCGGAACCGGCGTTGGCCTCGAGTTTCATGTAGGAACCGGAGCGCTTCTTCAGGTAGTTCTGGTAGGTCTGGAGTGCTTGGGTGGGTTTTTGCGACTGAAGGTCGGCCGATAACTCGGAGAAGAGCGATTCGTTCATACGAGCGATCTCTTCGCCGCGAGTAGCCCGCGCGGTCCGCTGGTTTGCGAGCGCCCGGCTCCGCCCGTAGTAGAAGAAAAGATACTCGGTGGGGATCAGCCCGAGATTGCGAATCAGCGAAGGATCGAAAAGATTGGTTGAGTAAAGGCCGCGGAGGACTGCATCGTTCTCGAGAATTCGAGCGGTCACATCGTCGCCGCGCAAGCGCACGCGCTGGACCCAGCCCAGGTGGTTTAGGCCGAAGTAATCACATTCGACGTCGGCGATGGGGGCTTCCAGCGCCAGTGCGATACGGTGAAACAACTCTACTGGTGTGTCACAGATCCCAACCACCCGGACACTCGTTTCGCCGGTGAGAGCTTGCGTGATGAGCCCGGCTGGATTCGCAAAATTTATGAACCATGCCTGCGGACTGTGCCGCGTCACGAGACTGGCCTGCTCCAAAATAACCGGAATCGTCCGCAGCGCCATCGCCAGGCCGCCTGGGCCGGTCGTTTCCTGGCCGGGAAAGCCGCATTCAAGCGCGATCCGCTCGTCACGAGCGCGCGCTACGATACCGCCCACCCGGATGCTATTCAACACGAACGAAGCGCCGTCCACTGCGCTGGCGAGATCCCGCCCGATGCCGATGCGCAGGCCGCCACCAGCGCGCGCGACAACGATTTCGCCGAGCTTGGCCATCATCACTGCGCGGCTCAGATCGGTGTCATAAATCACCAGTTCGTCGATGCCGATGGATTTGCGCGCTTCATTCAAGCCGTACATCAGCAGCGGCGAGCGGACACCCCCTCCGCCGATGAGCGCTACTTTGCCCATGAACGCGCCCGCGCCTCCAACTCTTCGCGTGTGGGCAACGCCTGAAGCGCTCCGGCTGCACGAGTAGACAGAGCGCCGGCGAGACATGCGATCTCTAGGCATCGCTGTGGTGGCTCGTGATCCAACAGGGCATGGATGAAGCCGCTATTGAACGCGTCTCCCGCGCCGGTAGTGTCCACCGCCTCGACTTCAAAGCCGGAGCATTCGTACCTGACGCCCGCTTGAACCATTACCGCGCCCATCTTTCCCAGTTTAATCACGACACAACCCGCGCCGTGCTGGGCAAAGAAGTCCAGCATCTGCGCGGGATCTTTTGAACCCGTCATAGCTTGCGCTTCCCGCTCGTTCGGAAAGAATACGCTGCTTCGCCGGATTACCTCCAGATTTAATGGATCATGTAGCCAGTCCTCGTGCCAACCGGTGTCCAGACTGACTGTGCAATCCGCGCTGCGCAACTGGTCGAACACGGCGATGGCTGGCTCACGCTCGGGCGCGAAGGCGAAATGCACGTGCTGCGATTGTGCCAGCCGCGCCGGAACTGAGGGATCGGTCAAAAGCTTGTCCAACGCCGCGTTCACTCCGCGATAGGTAAAGAAGGCGCGTTCTTGGGGCGCGGAAACGGAGACTGTGAATCCAGTGGGAAGATCGCCGCGCAGCATCTGGGACGTTTCCACTCCGAAATCCTGAATCCGATGAATCAGCCAGTCCCCCTCGTCAGGACCGGCGATGGAAAATAGAGCCGGTTTGCGTCCCAGGCGCGCCAGCCCGCAAGCCGTGTTTATGGCGCCGCCTCCGGCCTCGCGAAGATAGTTCTGAGCAAAGGCCTCCTCGCCTGGCTGGGGCCAACGAGGGAAACCGCTGAGTACGTGGTCGACAAAGCTGTCCCCGAAGAGAGCGACCTCCCAACGGCGGTTCATGCCGCGACAAACGGCCACTCAGCCCGGCGGCGCGCTCTCCAAAGATAAGCAATGATCCCGACGGCCGTCAGCAGCAGTCCGGTCACGACATACACTACACCACTTGCGATGAGAATAAACAGCCAGCCTGCCAGCGCCACGACGGCCGGGATGGGATAGAGCCACATTGAAAACGGACGAGTGATATCGGCGCGATATCTTCGGATCAGGACCACGGCGACACACTGCGCCATGGACTGTATCAAGATCTGGATGACCGTCAGCGCCTTGATCAATTCTTCCAGGCTAAGGACACAGGCGCCGGCCGAAGCAACTCCGAGGCTCACCAGCGAGAACGATGGGAATCTGCCTTTGGGATGCAGCCGAGCGAAGACCGCGAAAAATCTTCCCTCGGCCGCGGCTGCGTAGGGGACCCGGGAGAAGCCCAGTAGAATCGCGAAGACGGAGGCCATGGCCGTCCACAGAATCAGCACAGTTACTAAATTAGCGGCGCCCCGGCCATAGAGCCGATTCATAAAATCCGACACGATGGCAGTGGATTTCATGGCATCGCGCCAAGGAATCACACTAATGATGGAAATGTTCATCGAGAGATACAACACCGCGACGACACCGATGGAAATTAAAATCGACCGAGGAATAGTCCTCCCTGGATTCTTGACTTCGCCCCCGAACAGACAAACGTTGTAGTAGCCGCCGTAGTCGTACATTGCGATCAGCATCGCGCCTCCGAATCCCGCGAAAAATTTGGTTGATAGGTGAAACGCGCCAGGCGGAAAATCGACGATGCGGCTGGCCTGGAAATTTGTGAAGCCGCCGAAAAGAATCCAGGCTGCTGTGCCCATCACCACCGTCCACATGGCAACGGAAAGCCGGCCAATCGAGCGAATATCGCGATAGAGCAAGAGCGTCATTAGCAAGCAGCTTCCAGCAGCGAGCGCTTTCATTTGCCCCGGCCCCAGCGAGGGAACTAGAAATTTCGTGTACTGCGCGAATCCGACCGCGCCTGACGCCGTGGACAGCGGTGCAACGAACACAGTCGACCACAAAAATAAGAAGCTCATGAGACGCCCGAGGCTCTTGGGCCCGAAAGCTTGCTCTAAGTAAAGGTACGGTCCGCCCGCCCCTGGCATCGCGGCGCCAAGCTCAGACCAGACCAACCCGTCGCAAACTGCTATGACTGCCCCGGCGATCCAACCTAGCATTGCCTGAGGGCCGCCCATGGCTGCGATAGCAAGTGGGATGGTAAGGAAAGGCCCCACGCCGATCATGTTCAGCATGTTCGCCGCGGTGGCTTCCAGCAGGCCGATTCCCCTGACCAGACTGGCGTTTCGATCACTCACTGGTGTTCATTCACTGGTGTTGGCACGGCCTCGGTGGACGCGGATAGTGCCTATTTTGCCGCGAATCAGCGCTCGGCCGTCGCCGCGGGTTTCACCGTAACCTTCACTTGAGCGCTCGACCAGCAACATTGGAAGCCGCCGCCGCCGGGTCCGGATAGATCGTTGGCCGTAACTTCCAGCACGTAGTCGCCAGGCTCGCTGAACGTCGCGCTGGTCGCCGCTTTTCCGGTATACGCGGTATTCGGCGGCGCTTTGAATTCCAGCTTCTCCGCCTTCGGCTTCTCACTCGCGAACTTCACTTCGCCGGGTCCGCGGAATTTGTTCCACGTCACCATCACCGCCGGGATACTTTTGGCGAAGGCCTGCAGCATGGGAGGGACATTGGCATCATCGGCAACCCATACTGCCAGCGGGAGTGGATCTGGTAGCGACGTCGTCAGCGAGTTGCTGATGCCACGCGGTGGCCCCTGTAAAAAAGGACCATTCTCCGCGAAGCCGATGAATGGTGGAGTGTTCTTGGTCGCGTCAATGAACGGTGAGATGACCCACAACGGATTGAGGCTAAACGGCACTGCCGTGGTCTTACCATTGGAGACGATGGTCCAGGTGAGTTTGTTATCCGCGCCGAAATCCTTAGGCACGGTAAGGCTGAACACGCCCCACTGCCGGCCAGGCACGAAGTGGGTTGGCTGGCCTCGATCGGGACCGCCTGGCTCAACCCGGTTGTTGGGCCCAATCGGAATATCCAGAGCTTCCTTTTGATTCCGATTGTAGTAGCCAATCAGAATTACATTGCCCGCGCCGTTCGGGTCGGGATACCAGCCTTCAAACGCCGCCGTGATGGCTTGCCCGGCAGTGTGCGGAGGCTCCATCGATACTTGCGGCGTCCCCTGCGCGAGCGCCGTGCCCGCGAACAGAATCGTGCCAATCAGACCTCGAGGCATCCACCCGTGCACTTGCATTAATTATTTAAACTGAACAACGAGCGCGGCTTCCGCGGGTGCTTGGCCAACCACGCGTTGTAATCCTCGTCACTGATATAAGTGACATTCACCCAGGCGTGCGCCATTTCGTCCACCGTACGGTCGCCCCATCCGACCCATTGGTTGGGATCGGGATTAGAGGCTTTGGCGGTGGTGTTGTCATGCCACGCGCTCACGTGGATGATGGTTCCTTTGGGCAGAACCGGCGCTGCTTCTTCCGCGTAGATGTAGTTGTTCATCCAGTTGAAGTTGAAATTGTTGCAGTAGCTCAGGGTCTGAACGGTGCCATCCGGCAGGACCGCTTCGAGCAGCATTGCTTTGCCTCGCAGATGCATATGCGGCTGGAAATTCTCGAGCCGCGCGGCTTGCTTCAGTACATGATAGCCTTGCGTCTCGGCCACGGTATTGGGCGGTATATCCAGCGGGCTCCCGGCGTTCGACGATGCTGCATTGAACATCGTCAAATAGGTCCTATACTTCGGTTTTTCGCCCTTCGGATAAAGATAAACAGCCAGTTCGACGTGGTCGCGAATCTCGTCTCCAACCGCATGAAGATGGATGTCCCACCACACCTTGGCACCAGGCAATAGCAATTTGCCGGTGTCAGGCCGGTAGATATCGTATTGCTTTCCGACCGCCCACTCCATGAGAATTCCGCCACCGGCCAATGCCGTAAGGGGATCGTCAGACACTGCGCTCTGAGTCTTCGGTTCAGTCTGTATCAGGTATGCGATCGCGTGATGAGTGATCCTGCGGCCTCCCTTGGTTGCGGGGCGCATTTCCACCGCTCGCACCCAGCGCTCCTCAGTGATTGGAATGTCGGTCATCGGGCGCCACCATTGGTCCTGATTCACTGCGGGCATGGTGTAAGGTTCCGACTTGATTACCAGATCCGGTTGCCCATACTGCCTGGCCAACTGCCACTCGCCTTCATTAGGGAACTGCTTGGGTGGCGGCATATCCTTGGGATTGCCCATGGGCGCGCCCGCATCCACCCAGCGCGCTATCATCGCGACCTGCTCATCGCTCAACGATCGATCGTTTTGAAACTGCTGAATTCCCACCGTCTTGTCGAGATGCCAGGGCGGCATCTGATGCGTGACCACGCGCTCTTTGATGGATCGCGCCCATGGCCGCGTTTCCTCATAAGTCACCAACGACATAGGCGCCATGGAGTCCTTACGGTGGCACGCCTCGCACTTCTCTTGAAAGATAGGGGCGATATCCTTCGTAAATGTGACGGGTTTAGCAGCCGGATCGCCGGTTTTCGCGGGCTCGCCGGCCATGGCAGCGCCTGAAACAGCGAGTAACGCGACAACGGCGACATGGAATTTGGATCGAATCATGGATCGCTCCTTGGGCTGTACCTTTACTTGAGTGTCGGACTAAGCGGCAGGCCTTGTCAAACCGCCGCCTCGACCTATGCATGGGCCGCGGGCGCTTCAAAGGTGCGCTAATCGAAACGGCTTTATACCGATTTAGCCGAGGCAGCGCCTGAGCCAGCTGAGAAATTCCGCTCGGCTTCTTCCGCAGTAGCAAAGCAAGGCAGTACCGTACCGACTTTGGTCAGATTGAACAACACTTGGACGCGTTCGCAGATGCCCACGACAGCGAATTTGGCTCCGGTTCTCTGCGTGTGCGCCCAATGGCTCAAGATCACACCCAGGCCGGCCGAGTCAATGTAGGGCACGCCCCCGAGATCAATAATAGTGTCTCCTAGGTCTGTCTGACGAATCGCACTTTGGAAATCGAACAGCGTCTGCAGTGTCAGCGGGCCTTGAATACGAAGAATTGTAGCCTCGCTTCCAGTTCCCGCACTGCGCGCAATCTCGATCTTTTCCATAACTTCAGAGTTTACTACGAGCGGGTTACAGTCCTGTAACAATCACGGGAAGCTACAAAGATTCCAGAACCATGAACTGCTCGAACTTTCCGTCGGGCGTGATATACACGCTCAATCTCACCATCTTCTTGGTGAACTCTGCCCGATATCCGCGATAGGTCATGCCGCCCCTCAGAGCTTCATTCGACCTGGTCACTGTTTTTAGCGGACCCAGGCTGGCGAGCGAAGTCCGGATATCCTGCAGAGCTTCCGCCGTGAAATAGCCGCGCGCATTTTCGGTAAACTGATCTGCCTCGATTTTTCCACGCCGCAACCCCTCCAGAACCGCATGGACGCGCGCCGTATCCGCCGCCGACTCCGGAGGCTGGCTGGCAAGAAACACGAGCTGCGCCAGCTGATCCACTAGCGGTTCGATAAGACTGATGCCGTCTTCATTCGACAAAATGATGACAGCGCCATTGCGCGTCGGGAACATTTCATCAAGTGCGAGAAAGCCTGAAACTTCGCCCCCGTGTGAGAGCATCGGGATGCCGCGAAAATCGCGAACGCTCAAGCCCAGAGCATAGTGAGTCGCGTCGCCATTCTGGAGAGGCACTTCTCGCGTGAATTCCCGATAAGAGGACGGCGACAGAATCTTGTGTTGGAGAAACGCCAGGTCCCATTTAGCGAGATCGGGCGCGGCCATACATAGCTCGCCCGCCCCGTCATACCAGCCTTTGGCTTCGCGGCCGACGGGACGCGGCGGACCTAGCGCGAATCGAGTGTAGGCGGTGGCATCGGCTGCGCTGCGATCGTTGCAATCACCCGCGGAAGCCATGCCCAGAGGATCTAGTATCTCTTCGCGCAGAAACGCGACCAATGGCTTGCCGGATGCTTTTTCAACGATCGAGCCGGCCAGCACATATCCGGTATTGCTGTACTGCCAGCGCGTGCCAGGATCGAAGTTTAGCGGCTTCTTGGCCCATTTTTCCAGAATCGCAGCCGACGTCGTAGGATGTGTCCATTCGGGGATGAGATAATCCTGGGGCGCGAAATCCTCATACCCCGCGGTATGCGAAAGCAACTGACGAATGGTGACTTGATTGGCCTGCGTCAGATCGGGAAAAAACTTCCCCACTTTGTCGTCCAGTGAGAGCCGGCCCTCTTCCTGGAGCAGCAAGATCGCTGCAACCGTGAACTGTTTGCTGATGGACCCGACCGCGTAGCGGGTGCTCGGTTCCGCGGAGCGGTTGCTCGCCAAGTCCGCTTTGCCGAATGCCTTGGAGAAGGCGACGTTGCCATCCTGAATGATCACCACCGAAACGCTGGGCGCGCCCGTCTTCTTGAGCGCTTCCGCGATATCAGCCGAAGCCTTTGGCTCCCAGGAAGGCTGTGCCAGCGCAGGAATCGCCACCAGCATGGAGATGCAAATCAGTTTTAAAGGATCCACACACCCAGTTTATACGCGGCGAGTTCAATTCACGGGACACGTCGCGAAAGCATACAATTGCGAGAGTGCAACGCTCCACCACTAAGCGCGGCCCGCTTGACGGCCTTCTGGTCCTCGATTTAACGCGGGCCGTAGCCGGACCCTTCTGCACCATGCTTCTGGGCGATCTCGGCGCGCGAGTCATCAAGATCGAAGAGCCGGACGGCGGTGATGAAACTCGCCACTGGGGGCAAGCTTCCGAGGGCGGTGAAAGCGCCTATTTTCTTGCGTTGAATCGAAACAAAGAAAGTATCGCTCTCGATCTGAAACAAGCCAGCGGGCTCTCCGCGCTCCACCAGCTGGCGCGGCAAGCCGATGTATTGGTCCAGAACTTCCGCCCCGGAGTCGTCGAGCGCCTGGGCGTCGATTACGAAACCCTGCGAGCGGATAACGCCGGTTTGGTTTACGCATCGATCTCCGGCTTCGGACTCACCGGAGCCTACAGTGAACGCCCGGGATACGATCTCATCATGCAGGCCATGAGCGGGATGATGCTGGCCGGCTCCCGCCCCGGAGAGGATCCGGTGCGATGCTGCTTTCCGGTAGCCGATATTTTGGCTGGTCAGTTTGCGAGCCAGGGCATCCTGGCGGCGTTGTTTGAAAGGCAGAAAACGGGGCAGGGAACTCATGTTGAAGTTGCCTTGCTCGATTCGCTGCTCTCAGCGATGTCGTACCTCACGGCCTCCTGCCTGCTTACCGGAAAAAATCCTGAGGCTCTATACAGCGGTCATCCCAGCATCGTTCCTTACCAAGTGCTCCGCTGCCAGGATGCCTGGATCGCGGTCGCAGTCCCCAATGACCGGATCTGGCAGCGTTTTTGCAAAGCCTTGAACAAGCCCGAATGGGCGGAGGATCCTCGCTACGCCACCAATCAAAGCCGCATCGAACATCGCGCCAGCCTGCTCGCTGAACTTGAAGGAGTCTTGTGCAAGCGCTCATCCGCCGAGTGGCAGACGATTCTGGAAGAGCATCGCATTCCAAGCGGACCCCTTCTTTCCGTCGCCGAGATACTCCAACATCCGCATGTGATTGCGCGAGATACTGTGGTCACGGTGGATCATCCGAAGCTCGGACCGATAAAGTTGATCGGAAGCCCGATGCGTTTCGTAGATCGGACCACGGTATACCGGCCACCACCCACACTGGGCGAACATACCAGCACAGTCCTGGAGGAGAAACAGTTGACCTAGGGAGGAAACATGTCGTCCACTCGTCGAAAGTTTATTGAGGCCGCGTCGACCATTCCCGCGCTCGCCTCCGCTGCGCAGGCTATTCTTTCAGTTCCAGCCAAAGCCGCAACAGAAGGCTATCAATCCAGCTTGCTCCCATCTCAAAAAGAGGTCTGGGATTGGCAAGTGTGGATGGCCAAGCTGGGCCCCAAATACACCGGCAACCGAGCGCACCGAACATTCATCGAGTTCCTCGCGAAGAGTCTCGGCGCCGCCGGTCTGGATGTGAGCCGCGACCATTTCTCGTTCCCCCGATGGGAAGCACGCCGCTGGGGAATCCTGGTGACTCCGCAAACTGGCTCATTGTTCGCCGCTCCCGTGACCTCGTATTTTCCATATTCTGGACAGACTCCGGCGTCTGGTGTTACCGGCGAACTTATCTATGCCGGAACTGCTCCCAAGTTCGACCTTTCCGACAAGCTCAAAGGAAATATCGCGGTCATCGACTGTCCAACGTCCGAGCGCCCTTATAGCGAGTGGTACAAAGTGTGGGGAGTCTATCCGGCCGACCTGAAGTTTCCTTCGTCAGTTCGCCCCGCGCGATCTTCGGTGAACCAACTGACCGAGTTTCAGAAAGCTGGCGCATTGGGGGTCATATTGGGATGGTCGGACATCTCCGATGCCAACGCTGCCGATCAATACACTCCATTTTCGCGGCCAATTCAGAACATCCCTGGACTTTGGGTCGGCCGCGAGACTGGCGCTACATTGCGCATCCTGGCCCGTGACGGAGCTAGAGCAACCCTGACGCTTGAAGCCGAGATCATCCCTGACACCCCGACCGACACTCTGATAGCGACGTTGCCCGGAACCTCATCGGACGAAGTGATTATTGTTAATACCCATACCGACGGCCCCAACGCAATTGAGGAAAACGGAGGACTCGGTATTCTCGCGCTCGCCAAGTATTTCGCGCAGGTTCCTAAGGACCAGCGCCGCCGAACGCTTGTCTTTGTCCTCACCACCGGCCATTTCGCGGCCCCGTGGGTGCCGTCGATTCGCGGCGTTATCGACAAACATCCGGATCTGATTAAGAAGGCTGTAGCGGCCGTTACGATAGAACACCTGGGCTGCCGCGAATGGGCCGACGATGCATCCTTGCACTACAAGCCCACCGGCGAGACTGAGCTGAGCGTCGCTCTTTCTCCTCATCAATCCACCGCGAATGTTCTGCTCGAATGCCTCCAAGGCAGTAACAATCGCCGAAATGCAGTGGTTAATCCGGTGAAAGGCGGATTTCTCGGCGAGGGAAGCGCGTTGGCCCACGCCGGCGTGCCTACCATTGGCTATATGCCCATGCCGAATTATCTACTGGCGGGTTCCGAGGACGGGTGCATTGAAAAAGTAAGCCCCGAGCTCTTGCATAGTCAGATTGAAGTATTTGCCAAGGTCATTCACACGTTCGATAAAATGACTGCTGCGCAATTGAAGACCTAAAGACGGTCGTGATCAAGGGAGCCGACGTGAAGACGGCGTAACTTTTCCAGGAGGTTTTGCAATGCTCAAAGGAATCGCGTTTTTCGCAGCCGCACTAACCGTGGCCGCGCAGGCTCAATCCCCCGGCGCCGTGCAGCCGCTTTATGTCCTAGAAGACTCGTATTTGAAATGGCGCCTGCTGCCAACGGAACAGCAATACGCGTCGATCGATGGCCGCCATCTCAAAGAATACGTCAACGACCAGACTGCTATTTCACGACGCTATCGCGATAGCGGCCATCAGTTCTGGGGACGCATCATCGGCACCGAAGCCGACGCGGAGAATGCGCAATGGCTGCTCGAAAACTTCCGCAAGATCGGTCTTTCCGATGTGCGGGAGCAATCGTTTAATTTGCCGCCTCAGTGGATACCCCAGTCCTGGAGCATCGCCGCATCCAGTGGCGGAAAGACTCTGGAACTTCAGAGCGCGCAGCCAACCTATCTCACCGAAGCCACTCCTGCCGAAGGTCTGGATCTCGAAGCGGTGGACGTTGACCTCGCGACCGAGGGCGACCTCGCCGGCCGCGATCTGCGCGGCAAAGCGGTCTTTTTCTATAGCACGGATTTTATGTCGCGTCATAGCACCATCTCGCAGGGCGCCATCAAGCGCATTGAGGATCGAGGCGCGGCCGCAATCTTCGTCACGCTGATGATTCCAGGCAATTTGAGATTCCAGTTCTATCCTGTCGGCAGCAAGGTTCCGGCCTTCGCCCTCGGCCAGCAGGATGGCTTGGCCATGCGTGAATTGATCGGCCAGGCGCGCGGTCACGAGCAGCCACATGTCAAAATCCGCCTCGATGTCAAAATGGTGCCGAACCTGAAGACCGCCACGATTTGGGGCTCGCTTCCCGGAACGACCGACGAAAACATCTTCATCGTCGCTCATCGCGATGGGTGGTTTGAGGGCTCCAACGACAATGGGACAGGCGTCGCGACGATGCTCGGGCTGGCGGAATACTTCGCCAAGGTTCCGAAGGAACAGCGCCGCCGGACAATCTACTTTCTAGGGACCAGCGGCCATCACGACAATGCCGCAATGAGCGGCCGCTGGCTGGCCGACCACCAGGAGACCTTCGCGAAAACGGCGCTGCTGATCAATTCCGAACACACGGCGGCGGGCACTCTCGTGTCCTACAACGGTGTCATCCGGAGAGCAAATATGCCTACGCCCGTAACGTGGTATGTGGGCGGTAGCTCACGGCTCGAGCAGATCACCGTCCAAGCTTACGAGAATTTCGGAGTTGCCACTTATGCCGAGCCCGAGCGGAGGCCGGGAGGCGAGATGGGCCGGTATTTTCAATACGCGCCTTCCCTCCAGGTAATTGATACCGGCCTCTATTGGCACTCCGATCATGAGACGTCCGACATCATTCCCGCGCCGGGACTGGCAGCAATAACCCGCGCCTACGCGAAAATTATCAACGATGTCAACGCCGTCGATCTCAAAGACCTGAAGCGTCCCCGAAACGGCTGAAGCTGCTCGCTAATCAGTCGTCTTCTCAGATTGAGTCCGGTGCTTTTCCTGGAACAGCAGCGGTGCGAACGCGGCCAGGTTGCGACGCCACACCAGCCAGGTATGCGCTCCCGGCGTCTCCACATCAGTATGCTTGATGTCTTTCGACGTCAGCCATTCGCGGAACTGCCGATTGAGAGTGATCAGGCGATCGTCTGTGCCACAGGCGATCCACAATAGGTGGAGTTGCGACGCTGCACTTGAGTTGAGCGCCGGGAAGGTTGCGTTGAAGTCCTCCGACGATCCGCCCGCGCTGAACGACCCCACCCATCCAAAGCGATCCAGTGCGTTGAGACCGATGTATAACGACTCCGCCCCGCCCATCGACAGGCCAACAATCGCGCGCGAGTTCCGGTCCTTCGCCACCCTGTACGCCTTCTCCACTTGCGGGATCACTTCAGTGAACAGCGAGTCACGGAACTTATCGTAGTTGCGGGTGCGTGCACTCGGATCGCGAAGTGACGGCCCGCCGCGAGTCACTATTTCGGGCGCCCCGTATCCTAGCGGCATGACGATGATCATCGGTTTGGCCTTACCCTCGGCGATCAGATTGTCGAGGATTACATTTGCCCGTCCAACTGCCGTCCAGCCGCTGGCATCGTCGCTAAACCCGTGCAGCAGATATAGCACCGGGTAGAGCTTCTTGGCGCTGGATTCATAGCCAGGTGGCGTGTAGACGTAGTAATCCCGGTCGTCGCCAACGACTCCCGATCGATAGAAGTGATGATGAACTTCGCCGCGCGGCACGTCGTTGATTTCCCAAGGAAGCGAAGGCGGACCCGGGACATGCACTAGGCTGGTCGTATTCAGCAGGTTCGGCTTCATCCCTGGATTCGAGGGATCGATCAGCCCCACCCCGTCGGCGATGAACGAGTAGCCGTAAAGGTCTGGTTCCAGCGGATCGGTGGTCACCGTCCAGACGCCTTGCTCATCCTTCTGCATCGGCACTCGCTGGGAGCCTTCGCGCGCCAGAAGGACCTCTTTGGCGTTCGGGTCCCTAAAACGGAATGTAACGGTTTTGTCGGAATGGACTTCGGGTGAATCCACCGGCGGGAGCGCCTGGGGCGGCTGAGCCATCGCCGCCAGGCTGGCGCAAATGCAAGCCAAGAAAGTTCGCTTCATAACAGCCCATCTTATACCCCAACCAGTCGCCGCCGTAGCAGCGGATTCAGATGCATCGTCAGGTCATAGACTGACGCGTTGCACGCCGCCCCAACATCTTCCGGTCGCGACCCTTCCGTCCAGTCGAATACCGTCGCCACGTCACCGATCTTGACTATAGGCTTGTCCCCGATCTCGACAATCAGGTGACTGGCCGAGATCGCCACCACTCGGAACAGCCCGTTCCCGATCCGAACGCGCGCGCCCTTGTCGGCACTGCGCGGCACTCCATCGGCATGTCCCACCGGCAGCGTCGCCATCCACGTGTCTTGCTTCGCCCGATAAACCCGCTCGTATCCCGCGCTCTCGTCCTTCGGGAGCTGCTTGACGTACCCAACGCGCGTTCTCAGTGCGACACCGGGACGCAAGTCCATAACATGCTGGCTTCGAAACTGATTCTCGGAATAAATGCCGAGCAACGCCATTCCAGGCCGCACCATGTCGAGAAAGGCGTCGGGATGCTGAAAGAGAGTAAAACTGGAGGCGGCATGCTTCCGGCCCAACCTTAGTCCTTCGGCTTCGAGCGAGCTGCAAAGCGTGTTGAAGCGCCGCAACTGCTCGCCATCGAACTCCGGGTCCTCGGCGAACGTCATCATCGTACCCACGATCTTCGCGGTCTTACGCCCGGCCAGATCTTTGATCAGTGTGCCGGCAGCGCGATACGGAACGCCTTCGCGCCCGAGCCCCGTGTCCACGCAGATGTGCAGGTCCACGGGCTTCTGAAGCTTTTCCGCCGCGCGATCCAGGGCCGGGCCAATTGGCGTATAAACCATCGGAAGAATATTTTGGGCCACGACATCGTCGAGATTTTTCTCGTCGAAAGGACCCATCAGCAACACCGGCTTCTTAATGCCGCCCTCGCGTAGCCGCACCGCTTCGTCCAGTTTCACCACCGCGAAACCCGCCACTTCCGCCATGGGATCGAAGATTCGACCGACATTCGCGACGCCTAAACCATATCCGTTGTTCTTGATGACCGCCAGAATCGGCCGCGCACCGGCCCGCCGGCTCACTTCCCGCACATTATGGCGCAGGTTTTCCGCATGCACCTCCACCCAAGGATCGAACGAGGAATCTGTTGGCTCGCGCGGCTTAGGTTGCGATATAGCCGGGCGCGCCAGCGCTAGTGCAGCCGCAGTTTTGAGGCACCCGCGACGAGTCGTGTCCATGTGTTCCTCCCAGCCCACTACGTTACAATACGGGCTCATGAGGATGCCGTGGCTCCGAGCGTGTTGATCCGCGGCGAGGGCGTTGCGGCTTGCTGTTGCGCGCACTTACTCAACCGCGCTAGTGTTCCGCTCATTGTCGAAACAGCCGATAGGCCACGGGTTCCAGCAATCATGCTGGGCGAAGCAACTCAAAAGCTGCTGGCCGACGTCTTTGATAGGCAAGACCTGTTTGACAGGCTGCCCAGGATCAATAAGCGCATTGTAGCCTGGGGTAAGAACTCCAGCCCGATCGCGCTTCCCCATTCCGCCGTCGTCGTTTCCGAAGAGAGCCTATTGGACCGAATCCAGGCGGGCCTTCTCCGGCCCAATCCATCTTCCGGGCGCGAAGCCACCTGGACGATTTTCGCCTCCCGCCCGCTGCCGAGTTCATCCGAGGAGCACCATTTCGGCTCCCGCCTGGCTACCGCCTCGGCCGTACAACTCAAGAACGGATGTGATCCCGGTGCGTGTTGGATCGAATCGCTCGCTCATGGATGGTTATTTCTACTACCCGGCGCCGGCCGCGCCTGGCTCCTATCAGTAGGAGATACGGCGGCAACATTGCTCTCGCAGAGCCGGTTAATCGCAGAGCAGATCGCCGAGACCAGCGCGCCGCGCGGAACTTTTCCATCTCACCCGCGTATCCTCCAGCCCTTGTGCGACCCTGGTTGGCTGGCATGCGGGACTGCGGCGCTCGGCTTCGATCCGCTCTGTGGCGACGGTACCGGGCACGCGATCCGTGAAGCCATCCTCGCATCTGCCGTTGTGCGTGCCGCGATCGATGGCGCGGACGTCAGCGCTTTGATCGCACACTACCGGACCCGGCTCTTGGCTGGCTTCAAACGGCACCTCGAAGCCTGTCGGCAGTTTTATCAAGCTGGCCTCAGCGGACCCTGGTGGGATCAGGAATTGAGTTCGCTGGATCGTGGATTGGATTGGTGCACCCGCCAACTCGAACGCGCCCCCGGGTTTCGTTTTCGGCTCAGCGGATTCGCGCTGGAAGCGATTGATTGATTTTTCCAAAAGGAGATTCCATGCAGAAACTCATGCCAGGCCTGCTGCTGGTGCTGTTCGCCCTCTTCGCGGCCGAAACCAAACCGACCGCCACCTATGTGCCCAACTCCGATATCCAGACCATCTTTAAACAAGCCCCTGAAAACGGCGTGTCGGATAGGCAGATTCGCTCCGTTAACGTCGGAAAAGTGAACGTTGCCGTTGCCGCCGTCTATCGATCCGCAAAAGCCAACAACACCTCCATTGAGCACGATCAGGTAACCGAAATCTACACCATCATCGAAGGTTCCGGAACGATGGTAACCGGCGGCAAGATGACCAATCCCGAGCGTCTAAAACCCGACGACCCCACGGTTAAGGTGCTGGTCGGCCCCAGTATGCGCGGCGGCCCGCTGGAAGGCGGTGAGAGCCGCAAGGTCGGTCCCGGCGACATGATTATCGTTCCCCCTGGAGTTCCACACTGGTTCAGCTCCATTGAAGGAGCCATTCGATATTCCGTGGTGCGTGTCGATCCTGACAAACTGCTGCCGCCGAAATAGGGATATAATTTCGCTTTACAAGAAATGTCAGCAAAAGTGGAGGTTTCCATGATGCCGGTTCGTAGTTTTGCGCGGCTCATACCAATCGCTTGCCTGCTCGTGTCGGCCATTCTGCCTATCGCGGCACAATCCCTCAAGAACGTCGAATGGCCGACCTACGGCGGCGACCTCGGCAACCGGCGCTACTCGCCGCTCGATCAAATCAACGCGGAAAACTTCAATCAGCTGGAGGTCGCCTGGCGCTTCAAGACCGACAATCTCGGGCCGCGGCCCGAATTTCAGCTCGAAGGAACACCGCTGATGATCAAAGGCGTGATCTATGCGACCGGTGGAACGCGGCGATCGGTAGTGGCGCTCGATGCCGCCACAGGCGAGCTGCTCTGGACGCACGGCGAGCACGAAGGCCCGCGTGGCGCGGCCGCTCCCAGGCAACTCTCTGGCCGTGGACTGGCCTACTGGACCGACGGCAAGGAAGAACGAATCTTCTACGTCACGCCCGGTTACCGGCTCATTGCCCTCAATGCGAAGAACGGTGCGCCCGCAACCACCTTCGGAGACAACGGCGTCGTCGATCTGAAGCAAGAGGACGATCAGGACATCGATCCCATCACCGGCGAAGTGGGGTTGCATGCCACGCCCATCGTTGCCAAGAACGTCGTGATCGTCGGAGCGGCGCATCGATCGGGTGGTGTTCCCCACAGCAGGAACAATGTCAAAGGCTACGTCCGCGGATTCGATATCCATAGCGGCAAGCGCCTCTGGATCTTCCATACCATCCCCAAGCCCGGCGAGTTCGGTGAGGATACCTGGTTGAACAACTCCGCATCCTACACTGGCAACGCCGGCGTCTGGGCACAGATGACCGTGGATGAAGAACTCGGTATGGCCTACCTTCCTGTTGAATTGCCGACTGGCGATTACTACGGCGGCCATCGGCCCGGCAACGGCCTGTTTGGGGAAAGCGTCGTAGCGGTGGATCTTCAAACCGGACAACGCAAATGGTATTACCAGCTCGTGCATCACGGGCTCTGGGACATGGACATCCCATGCGCGCCGATTCTCGTCGACGTCACAATCAATGGCCGAACCATAAAGGCGCTGGCGCAGCCAACCAAACAGTCCTTCCTCTATGTCTTCGATCGCGTGACCGGTAAGCCGATCTGGCCGATCGTCGAACGCCCCGTCCCACAAGGTGACGTTCCGGGCGAGTGGTATTCGCCCACGCAGCCGTTTCCGACTAAGCCTCCGGCCTTCGACCGGCAAGGCATCTCCATCGATGATCTGATCGATTTCACTCCCGAGCTCCGGGCCGAAGCGATCAAGTTCGTTTCGAAATACAAGATAGGTCCGCTCTTTACCCCTCCGTCGGTCAGCAAGGCGGAAGGCCCGCTCGCCACGCTCGGAGCGCCGGGCGCCACCGGCGGAGCCAACTGGGCCGGCGGGTCGTATGATCCGGAGACCCACATGGTTTATGTTTACTCGCAGAGCATCATCGCCAACTTGGGGCTCGTCCCCCCGCCGGACACGAAAATTTCGGACATGAACTTTATCCAAGGCAGCGCTATTGGCGGATTCCGCCGCGGCGGTGGTTCAGGTTCCACTGCAGGAGCTGATGCACCTCCTCCTCCCCGGAATCCATCCGGCGAAGGTGGCGGCGCGCCTCCTTTGTCGATCCAGGGACTACCGCTGCTGAAGCCGCCCTATGGCCGCATCACCGCCATCAATTTGGACAAAGGCGAAATCGCCTGGCAGATCGCGCACGGCGAGACGCCGGACAACATCCGCAATCATCCGGCGCTCAAGGGTCTTAACATTCCGCGCACTGGCCGCCCCGGCGTTATCGGCGTGCTTACGACCAAGACGCTCGTGATCGCCGGCGAATCGGGCTTCTTTACGACGCCATCCGGCGCGCGCGGCGCGATGCTGCGCGCTTACGACAAAGCCACCGGTAAAGAAGTCGGTGCGGTTTACATGCCCGCGCCCCAGAGCGGTTCGCCCATGACTTACTCGCTCAATGGCAAGCAGTATCTGGTGGTCGCCATCAGCGGCGCATCTTACTCTGGCGAGTTAGTCGCCTTCCGCGTCCCGGACAAAGACTAGCGGTTTGTGGCCTACGCACTCTTTGGTCCGGGCATTTCTTGATTTGTGCTTAATGGTCAGAGGACCAGTTGCGCGCTACGCTATCATGAACCTGTGAAGAACCGGGTCGTTAGCGCAACTACAGTTACCAAGCGTGGCCGACCTGTAGCTATCCTGCAGCCCATGAAGAAGAAGTCGTGGAAATCACCCAAAGGCGCCTGGGTCGGCAAGGTCAAAATCGTCGGAGATATCGTCGAATTCGATACGACGCCCCTCTGGGACGCTCTTCGCTGAACCCAATGACCGGGATAGCGATGTGTTATGCTCCCCAGCAATTGCTAGATGGCAGTACTCACAACCATTTTCGTTCTAATCGTTAGTTTGGTCGCCTTATTTGGCGGCATCCACATCTGGTGGTCGGCCCTGCGCTATCGTGGTCGAGCCAACAAGCCGCCGCATAGTAACGGAATGACCGGGACAGCCGCTAGTTCTGCATCACAGTTACTGCCCCTCCGCCCCAAACGCCAGCAGCACATTCCCCGGTAGCCCACCGAACCGTGAATAGCCCGAATTAACGAACAGCATCCCCTTCACCACCACCGCCCCCGGACCGTCCAGAGCGCCGCCCTTCGCTGCCACGCCATTCACCGTTTGGTATTCGCGGACCGTGTCGAAATCCCAGAGAATCTTCCCGTCTTCCGCCGAAAATCCGCGTATATGCCCATCCATCGAGCCTGAAAATACAACACCGGGAATCGCGGTGACTGCTCCCGATTGCGCAGGGCTGCATCCAGGCGTTGCACAAGGTTCTGGCACGTAGCCCCAAGCCTTGCTGCCATCACTGACCCGCAGCGCCGTCAGTCCACCACCCTTCGTCGGATCCAACTGTCGACCTGCCGGGACGCCATCGGCGGCCGGCCTGCGCGTGGCAACAATGTCCGAGACCGCGGCATAAACGTTCTGCCCGTCACTCGCCATGCCCCATTGCACGCCGCCCGTTGTGCCGCCCTTGCCGACCCGCGCTTGCCAGACGATCTCGCCCAGCTTATCCGGATCGAATGCGTATACCATCCCCGACTTCTGTCCTGCGAGCAAAAGCTCCCGCCCCTCGCCGGTTTTCACCAGCATAGCTGACGATCCGAAATCAAAGTCCGGGCCGCGCTCGCTCGGAGACACGTCGCCCGCAGTCACTTGCTTTGACCATACGATTCGTCCTGTGCCCAGATCCAGAGCGAGCACTGCATCGCTAGTCAACGTGGCCGGCGCGGAGAAATTATCGCCCGTCGTGACATACATTAGATTGCGCCTCAGATCCAGCGTAGGCGCGGACCAAATGCTCGCTCCCGACGGTCCCATCCCAGCAATGCCGTTCCGATTCTTGCCGTTCTCGCTTGGTTCCGGAACTGTGTAGGTCTTCCACACCACCTTGCCGTCCCGAATACGCAGCGCGACTAAACTGCCGCGAAATGTGCAGCATTGATAGTCAGGATTCGACGAGCGCGTCTCCTCCCAGGATGCCACTGGAACATACACCGTTCCATTGTGCGCGACGGCAGCTCCCGTCAACCGAGCCGTGTCGTGCTCCTCAACTTTCTTCTCCCATCGCAGCCGCCCAGTCTCCGCCTCTAGCGAATAGAACCAGCCCGTTTGATCGCCGAACAGCAGCGTGTGCCGCCGCCCGAGCGCAACCGCCAGGATCGCCGAACGCACCGGCCCGCGCGCCTGAAACACCCATTGCAGACAGCCTGTCTCTGCGCGCAGCGCATGCACCACGCCTCCCGCGCTCCCGACGAAAACTTGTCCGTCCAAAACAGCCGGCTGCGCGAAGGCCGTGACATCGCCTTCAAATCCAAACGCCCATTTCAGCTTGAGGCGCCGAACCTGGTCGATCGTCAGTCCGGCAGCGCCGGCGGATTGATAACGCGTGTTCGCAAGCCCTGGGCTCCAACCGTTCCAGGTGAATTCCGATCGATCCCCGACTTTCACCTTGCGGTCGCCGCAGAAAGCTTCCGGCCGCGGAGGCGCGTCCTTTCCCGCGGTTCCCAGATAACCCGCCACGGCCTCGCGCTCTTCCCGGTTCAGCGGGTAGGCGATGCTCATCATCGCTCCGAAATCGAGTGACCGAAGGATGCGCGCCGCCGTCATCGTCTTTAGCGACTCGCGCGGCGGGATCCGTGGATTGCTCTGCTCGTGGCAAACCGCGCACCGTTTTCCGTAGACCGCTTCACCGGAGACCGCGGCGTTGGCGCCCATCCCCAACAGCAAGCACGTCCACAGAAGCCCCAGCAGGCGCAATCCCGACCGGAAAAAGTCCACGTCCAGGCACTGTATCACATGCGCGCGTCATTCCGCCCTCAGAGCTTTCACCGGATCTATCGCCAGCGATTGGTCTGAGCCACCAACTGCTTCTTCTAGGGATGGAATCTCGTCAGCGGGTAGAGCATAGTGAGGATGCACTAGTGAGGTGTAAGGTTCCCGCCGAAGAGTCCTGTAGCTTCGCGGTCCACTTAGTACCCTATCAATCCGATTCTCATTCGCACGCGTTGTGATTCACAATCAAACTTGCTCGTCAGTTTATCAAGACCCGTAGGCCTCTCTAGAGATGTCGCTTGAACTTTCGCACTTCCATTGCAGCCCTGGCCGTGGGCGTAGTCTTGCTCGCAGGATGTGCCCGTGAATCGGCTGAGTACACGCCGCTCTACGGCCCGTACCCTGTCGTGTCGAACACCACGCCGCAATATTCGTTTGGAGTCCCGGCCATCCGCCCCGTGCGATCTCTCTGGGGTCGCTATGCAAGGCTCATCGACGCGTTGAATCGATCCAGCGCCGGATTTACTTTGAAGCTGGAATCGGCTCAAACTCCCGATACCTATGACGCCAAACTGCGCGCTGCCGTCTTCGATTTCGCCATTGTCGACCCCTATCAGGTGCTCATCGCCGAAAATCTCGGATACGGGGTCATTGCACGCACCGGAAAATCGGACCGCGTCAGCGGTGTGGTCGTCATTGCCCGCCAGGGTGACATCCATCGCTTGAGCGACCTTCGAAGCCGTAATATCGCTTTTACGAATACGACGGCCCTGGCTGCCACCCTGCTCAATGAGTACGGCTTGCTCGAAAGCGGCTTGGATGTTCACAAGGACGCCCTTGTACTTTATACCCACTCGCCGGAAACGTCGCTGCTGAACGTGTCGATAAAGCTTATGGACGCCGCCGCCGTGTCGCTGTCCGATTGGGAAGGATTCCAGCGCGATCATCCCGCCTCCGCCGGCCAGCTCACTGTCCTGTGGCGCAGCGACGATCTTTCGGGGCCGGCCGTGATGGCCTCCAGCTCCCTTCCGCTTCCTCACGCTCGCAGTGTACAGACCGCTCTGGTGCAGCTTGACGCTCAAACCAGTGGCCGCGAAGCGCTCCATCGCGCTGGCATTTCCCGATTTGAGCCCGGTGACAGCGTCTCCTACGACGATGTCTGGGATTTCCTGCAGCGCTACCGCCGAGTGCTCGGGCCGCTACCAGACCGGATGGTTGCCCGATGAAGCTGAAACTATCCGGAAGCTTGTTGAGACCTACCATCCGGAAAGAGCTCATCTTCGGGGTTACATCCGTTCATGCGGTACTAATGCTGATCTTCATCGTTGGATTGGTCACGAGGCAGCATTCCTTTTTGCTTGAGCGTGCCCGTGAACGGACGTTGCACCAAGCTGAGCTTCTTGCCGCCAGCGCGGCGCCTCAAATCATCAGCAAAGATCTGGCCGGCCTCTCCGAGGTAGTCGATTCGCTTTCGCGCGATCCCACCGTTCGCTTCGCAATGTTAACCGACGTGCGTGGCCTGATTCTCGGCCACACTGATCCAAAGCACTCGGGTGAGTATCTTCGCGACGAGATCAGCAGGAGGCAACTCAGCCAGCCGGCTAGAAGCAGCATAGTGTATCAGGGCCGCGACATGGTCGAGAGCGTGGCGCCGGTGTCCATCAAGAACACCGTGCTGGGCTGGGCCTGGGTCGCCGCCGACCTCCGCGAGAACAATCAACAAGTCGCCGCCGTCACTCGCGCCGGCATATTGAATGCCTGCCTGGCTGTAGCCGCTGGAATGTTGTTCGCGCTACTTCTGGCCGCCAGCCTCACTCGCCAGTTGCGCTTATTGCTCGAAGGAGCGGATCGCATGGCGCACGATAATTTCGACCAGCCCGTCCCTCTCGTAAGTTCCAACGAGGTCGGTGTGCTCACCCGCGCGTTCAATCGCGCTATGCGCAAATTGCGAAGCGATCGCGCCGCTATCGAAAAGGCTCACGCCGAGCTGCAAGCCGCCAACCAGGCCATCCAGCACGCCAACGACAACCTGCGCGAGTTCGCGCACGTGGCGTCTCACGATCTGCAGGAGCCGCTCCGGTCAGTGGCCGGTTTTAGCGAACTGTTGCGCCGGAGATACAAAGGCAAGCTCGACGACCAGGCCGACGAGTTTATCGAGTTTATTAACGCCGGCACGATCCGCATGCAGAACCTCATTCGCGCTTTACTCGAGTACTCGCGCGCTACCGCATCCGGCGCCGAGCCCATCCAGCCCGTTGACTCCGGCGCTGCCTTGCGCATCGCTCTCGACAACCTGAACACGGCAATCCACAGCACCGGCGCTTCCATCCAAACGCTGGACCTTCCCACTGTCAAAGCCCACGAGATTGCGGTCGTGCAATTGTTCCAAAATCTCATCAGTAATGCGATCAAATACTCGAAAGATCATCCCCTAATTCAAATCTCGGCCGAACGTGACCAGGCCTATTGGAAATTTTCCGTCGCCGACAACGGCATCGGGATCGATCCGCACGACCAGGAGTTGATCTTCCATATCTTTAAACGGGCTCATGGCGACCAATACCCCGGCTCCGGTATCGGCCTCGCCATCTGCAGCCGGATCGTCGAACGCTATGGGGGCCGGATCTGGGTGGAAGCCGCCCCGGGCCAGGGTTCCACTTTTTACTTTTCGCTCCCCGCCGCACCAGAGTAAGCCGCGAGATGGCTGGCAACCAAGCTGCACCCTTGACTCAACCAAATTGGACTGATAGAACTTCGTTACTGAGGATTAACGGTGAAGATTAACCTGACAACCGTCTTGCGTCTCGGCGTCTGCTCTCTGACTTTTTGCGCGGTAATGATAGCGCACCACGGGATCGCCAACTCCTATGACACTACTAAGGCATTCACCACGCGGGCCACGGTCACCGGATTTCGTTACGCTAATCCGCACCCCCAGATCTATTTCGATATCAAGGACGAACAGGGCAATTGTGCACATTGGAGCGGCGAAATCGCACCCAATCCCGCCCAATTGATCCAGGCAGGCTGGGGTCGTAAGCGTTCCGAGGCGGCGCTCGCGCCTGGAACCGTGATTATCATCACGCTCTGGCCCTCTCGCGCCGGGATGGATGCGCACGTCGGTCTGGTCCAGAAAATCGTGAATTCTGCTGGCCGGACCGTCCTCGGAACCATCGCCTTGAATTCCGCCGACGAAGACCCGGCGCCCACGAACCGATAAACCCGCATTCCGTCATGCTGTAGTGTTTCTGCCGTTAAATGGATCTTAGGTAAAGATATCCTAATGCGTTTTTTGTCAGCTCCAAGCCGGGTCGGCCACAAGCCAGCCTTTGTCATTTATGAGCAGCCCTAAACCTATTCGACTGCGAGCGGTTGCGGCGCTCTCTTTCATTTTCACTTATCTATTTTTCCTCGATTACCTTCCGCCCTTCAGACGCGTCCACATTCCCTACGATCTCCAAGGGTTCCACTATCCGCTGGCCGATTATGCGTTTCAGGCCCTCCGCCACGGACGCTTCCCCGAATGGGACCCCACCATTTATTGCGGCCTCAGCTTCGTCGGTAACGTTTCAGCCGCGTTATTCTATCCGCCCACCTGGCTGTTGTTCGCGATGAATTTTGGCCGGCAGACACTCTCGTATCAGAGCCTGCAGGATTTCGATTTCTTACACGTCTGGCTGGCCTTTCTGCTGTGCTACGTGTGGCTAAGTCACAAACGTCTGGCGAAGCTCGCAAGCGTCCTGGGCGCCGGCGTCTTCGCCTACAGCGGCTACATGCTAAATCAATTGCAGCACTTGGGGCTGATCACAGGCTGGGCTTGGATTCCATTAGCTTTGTGGGGAATCGATCAGGCCGTCGAGCAACAGCACTGGCGTCCTCTCTGGAAGGTCGCGGCGGCGTCGGCGCTCTGTTTTCTCGCGGGGTATCCGCCGCTGTGGGTTGTCTTCGCGATATCGACCGTGAGTTACGCGGCCTGGAAGTGGAAAGCCGCGCTAGGCGTGATTGCCACCCTGGGCGCGTCCCTATTGTTGGCGGCGATCCAGCTTCTGCCCGCCTCCCAAGCCACAACCATGAAAGCCTTCGATGCAAGATACGGCACGGGGTGGCGGAATCCGGAGGCGTATGTCGCCTATTTCGTACCAAACTATTTTGATTTCGGATTGCACCATGTACCCGCTGGGCATTGGGGCGGCGACTATCTATATCTTGGCGCGCCCGCTTTCCTGGGATTGCTGGCTCTGGCGTGGCGACCGTGGCGCCGCGAAATCATACCCGCATTGACCATGCTCGCTGCGTGTTTCGTGATGGCAACGAATCCATTTAACCTTGTCTGGAATACCGTCCGGCATTCCGATCTTCTCGTCCAAATCTGCCGCGACTGGTATTTCCTCGCGGGTCTGACTTTGGCAGCAGCGCCGCTTACGGCCTTCGGTCTCGATCATCTTCTGAGGCAAAAGCGCCGGGCCGTTCCTCGCTGGATTGTGCTGTCGATTATCAGCCTTCTGGCGGTCTGGTCTGTTCGCCAGATGCTGGTTTGGTTCCCGCTGGGTTCGGACTTCCCAACGGGCTGGAGGTCTGCCGTGGCACCCGGCACATCTCTGGTCCTGTTTTCATTTGCTATTTTCATTTTGCCGGCACAACGAGGGACGCTTCGGGCAGTGTTAGTGGCCGCACTGCTCTTGATTGTTGGAGTCGATTACAAAGTATTCGGCACCGGTAAATGGTTCGATGCAGCTGAAGGTGACGGGCGAACGAATTACAGCTCGTTGCGGGGCTTGGATGACATCATCTTCCAGCAACTGCGCGAGGACGACCAATATCGTATCGCTTTAGATGAGACTGGTCCACATCCACTCGAGCTCCGGCATTATGGGCTCAGAAGTCCGCAAGGTTTCGATCCACTGGTGACCACGAACTACCAGAGACTCATGACGGCGACTGAGCACATCCAATCGCGCTCGGAAATCGACATTGATCCAGCAAACAAGACGGCGCTTAGCCTGCTAGCTGTTCGTTATTTGCTGACAAGCGAGGGAGGGCCGCTGTATGCTCACATTTCGAACGATCCCGCTTTCCGGCTGCTCCAACCTGCCACCAGCTTCTACAAGGTCTTCGAATTCACCAAGGCCCGGCCGCCTTACGGTTGGGTTTCGGATGGCGGCTATTCTGACGTGCGCCGTACTCGGTGGGATCCGGAAGCTCGCGAGTTCGTCGTTCGTTCGGAAACCGGAGGCCGCTTTGAGCTCACTGAGCAGTTCTACCCCGGCTGGCGCGCCACTATCGATGGAAGCCCCGTACCTATTGAGCGCTGGAGCGAAGCCTTCCAGGCAGTTCAGGTGCCGCCGGGTGAACATCGGCTGGCCTTTCGGTTTCGTTCTTCCGGTCTGCGAATCGGAGCGCTGGTTAGTCTGATCACCATCCTTGCGCTCATTGTTGTTCTGGTGAGGGGCCGAAACCAGCAAGATTTTTGACGTCCTTGGGAAGATGAGAGGCCGACAGCTCGACCGGTTTTCCGTGAGGTGTGTGCCGGTAAGCGTCGGCCCAGGCTTCTTTGCGAGTTAGCATCGCCTCAGGATCGGTCAGGCCCTTGGCCGTTACCAGCCGCTCCAGCGCGGCCAGCCAATGGAGATAGTAGTGGGAGCCGTCGTCGGGCTCGCCACGATCTTTGGCGGCCTTGAGCTCGGCAGCGAGCGCCGCGGCCCATTCTTTCCACGTAAAATAACCTTGCTCGGAAAGCCGTACGGCGAGAGCGAACGCTTGCGCCTCCCACGGCTCCGCAAACACCGGCTCTGTCGAGATCGGATCAGGGGTGTTCAAGGTAGTCGTCCCACATGTCAACATAGACGGCGTCGCGAGGCGACGCCTGCTCACCCCAAAGCTCCTGCGCGGTGAATCGAACCGAATAAACATGCTGCGGCTTCTCTCCAAGGAAATGCGCGTTGGTATCGGGAAATACATAGGCGCCGTGGTCCAAATGAATGGTGCCGGTCTTGCCGCGTGCATAGCGCGGAAGCCGCGTGTGCCCAGTTGGATTGATATTGCGAGCGCGTACGCGCTGGCCGACTTTGAACCGCGAAGGTCCGGGTACGTTCCGGGTGGCGGGACCACCGCTGCGAAGCATGGACGGCACCTTATCTGCTGTGAGCGGCGGAGTAGCTTTCGTCGAACCCGGCGCCGGCTTACCGCTTTCGATCTCGGCCTGCGTGACCAGTCCAGTCTTGACCAGCAGCTCTTCCAATCTCTGGGTCCATTTCTCGTAGTAGCTCATGCGCAGATAATCGGCTGGAGCGATGAGCTCGATCTGGTGACGGCCCGCGTCGATGTTCCATTTTCTCCACGCTGCGGCCGCGAGATTCAGGGCCAACGACCGGCCCTCCCAGGGCGCGTGAAAAACGGGCTCGTTCGGCTCGTAGTGGATGGGTCCCATGTCCTGCATTCCGCCCATGTCATGTATGCCGTTCATGCCTTGACCTTTCCCACGCCGACCATGGAATCGCGGGTCACCAGCGCGGCGAGCTGCTCTTCGCTCAGATTCGCGGTACCGGCCGGCCGCTCGGGCAACACTAGGTAACGAAGCTCGGCGGTGCTGTCCCAAACGCGGACTTCGGTTTCCGGAGGAAGATCGAGGCCAAATTCGCGCAGGACTCCTCGCGGGTCGATCACGGCGCGGGACCGATAGGGCGCCGACTTGTACCAGACCGGTGGCAAGCCCAGCACCGACCACGGATAGCAGGAGCACAGTGTGCAGACCACCAGATTGTGCACGTGAGGCGTATTTTCGACCGCCACCATGTGCTCGCCCTGACGTCCGCCATAGCCCAGTTCGGCAATCGCGTTGGTGGCATCGGCCAACAGGCGCTTTTTGTAGACGGGATCCACCCAAGCGCGCGCTACCACCTGTGCGCCATTGCGGGGGCCGACCTTATGTTGGTAGGTGTCGATCAGTGCGTCGAGCGCCGCCGGATCGACCAGCCCTTTCTCGACAAGCAGTGATTCGAGAGCTTTGACGCGCAGCGTGGGGTCGGAAGGAACGTCCTGATGGCCGTGATCGTGATCGTGTTCTTGCGATTGGGCCAGTTCATTCGCGGCCGTACCACCGGCAGCCATCAAGAAACCGCGTCGAGTTGCGTCCATCTAGCCCCTCCTTAATATGCTGATCATATCGCAGCCCGAGGATGAGGGCCCATCGGCGGGAACGGGGGGGCGGGCGGGTTGGGGGCGATTCGAAAAAACGAAGCCAAGTGCGAGTCCGGCGCCGCGGGCCACGGTTTGGAAAAGTACCGGCGGCTGACGTTTGTGATGGTGGCGCGGGTTGTGGATGGCATCGATGATCCTCCAGGATCGTGCTGAACCGGTCAATCAAAGGATACACGCCGGGGAGGGTCGAGGAGGCTTCGGCATATTGTAATCCGCTGATTAAGCGAGGATTTCAGCGATCGACTGTAGGTGATCGGCGGAAGGCCGATCGTTTCGCGGCGAGCGTGGAGTGTTCTGAAAAAACGAAGCCAAATACCGGAGCGCTGCGTTACTTCGAGCTCTGCGACTCTATCGCCGCAAGCGTCGGACCGGGCGCGCTGGGCGGCAACAGACTCGGGCCGGAGCGGAGGAAGACCCTTTTCGGATCGGTCTTGGCGTCGATAATCAGGCCCATGAAACAGTTGCTCATCTCGTCCCAATTCTGAAGGCCCCAGCGAATCTCTTTGGTGGGATCGGGATTGAACGGATTGTTAGGCGAGTTGTCAAAGTGGGAGATGGCGATCACGCGAGTGCCCCTGGGAAGCACGACGGGTTGGGCGAAATTGTAGCCAAGCTGCCAGTTGAAATCCCATTTCGCTTTGAGCAAGGTCTCCGATTCGCCGGTCGGGTAGATGGCCCGCACTTCAAAGTCCTTGCCTCGCAGATGCATGTGGGGTTGAGCGTAGACCAGTTTGGCTTCTTCACCGACGGTGACTTCGCTGACGACTTCCGCATTGCCGTTGGCGGCTGGGATTACGAGATTCATGGCTTGCGGACCATAGGACATGTAGTAACGGGTGGTGTGCGGGCCTTTGGCGAGAACTAAGCCGACCTTGGTTTTGTCGTCGACGGCTTTGCCGATGGCGGTGTAGTGGATCTCGAAGACCACGTCGGAACCTTTGGGAATGAACTTAGCGGAGTCGCCAAAAACGAAGGTCTGCGCACCGAGGCCGGGATTGAACTTGCCGATGACATCGATGTAGTCGGCGGCCTGTTTGGGCATCTCGGGCAGGGGGTAGGAAACTCCGGGCTTTGCGCCGGCCATCCATTTGGAGCCAGGCGGCCGGACCCAAACTTCACCGTGATGCACGACCTGCGAGTTTCCTGGACGCATTTCGGCGGCGGCGATCCAAGTGTCCTCGGTAAACGTATAGTTGACGAGCATGTACTGGTATTCGATCGTGCCGGTGGCCGGGACGTGGAATACATTGGGCATTTCGATCACGAGGTCGGGCTTTAGATTCCAGCCATCCTGGAACGTGAGGGGCGCCGGTTTGTCTTTCGCGTCGCCCTCGGGCGCGCCGTTGTCGGCCCAGGCTGCGAGAGTCTTGGTATCAGCTTCGCTGAGGCGGCGGACGTCCGAGAAGTGACTGTCGTATTTGAGGTCCATGAACCAGGGCGGCATCTTTTGAGTAACAACTGCCGCCTTCATGGCTTTGGCCCAGGGCCGCGCATCTTGATAAGTAACCAGCGACATGGGCGCCACTTCGCCGGGGCGATGGCAGTTCTGACAGTTCTTCTGCAAGATAGGGAGAACGTCTTTATTGAAAGTGACACTAGCGCCGGAACCTGTTGGCGCCGGGGCGGAAACTGCAACTACAGCCGTGAACAGAGCGGCAAGGCCGATGCGTCTCATGCAGCACCTCGTGTTGTTAATGCTATCAAATCCACCGGTTGGGGGTCTGGCTCTGATGCTATACTTTTCAGCAGTCTGAGGATTGACGAGGACACGCTTACTCAAGGAGAACAAGAGCCATGTCGAGAAACATTTCTTTAGTGTTGTTAGCAATTGGAGCCGCCCTAGCGGTCGGCTACTGGTTTGGACGGACGACGACGGCGGCCGCGGCCGGGACCAACGGCAAAGTTTTTGAGATCCGCACCTACACTGCGGAACCGGGCAAGCTAGACGCGCTGCACGGCCGCTTCCGCGATCACACGCTTGAAATCTTCAAGAAGCACGGGATGCACAGCGTGGGCTACTTTGCCCCGACGGATGAACCGCTCTCGAAGAATACCTTGGTTTACATCTTGTCGTTCCCGAGCCGCGACGCCGCGAAGAAATCGTGGGACGCGTTCAGGATGGACCCCGAGTGGCAGAAAGTGCAGAAAGAGTCGGAGGCGAACGGAAAGCTAGTAACGAAGGTAGATTCGGTCTTCGCCGAAGCTACTGACTATTCGCCGATGAAGTAGCTGCAATACATCCGTTATTTCACGACAATTGGCTCGGGGACCGCGGCGCCATCGGTGCGGGGGTCGGAGGCAGCGTAATTAGTGCCCGTCTTCGAATCGTGCATGATGGCTTGCCCGCGGCCCATCTCCTGCGTGTAGGGGCGTCGGACGGCGATCTGGTGTCCGCGCTCGGAAAGCTGCTGGAAGGTGTTTAACGGGACGCGCGATTCGATCGAGACATCGCAACCGTTCGCATTTCTCTTGGTAAAACGCGGCGATTCCAGGGCCTGCTGCAGGTTCATGCTGTAATCGACAATGTTGGAAACGAACTGGGCATGCGCCAGCGGTTGATTGGGGCCGCCCATGATTCCGAATCCGATGTGCTGGTCTCCGCGCTCCATGAACGCGGGAATGATAGTGTGGAACGGCCGCTTGCCGCCAGCCAGGACGTTGGGACTCTTGGGATCGAGAGTGAAACCCGCTCCGCGGTTGTGCAGCGCGAATCCCATCCCTTCCACCGTCACTCCAGACCCGAAGGCGCCGGACAGACTCTGAATCCAGCTCGCCACGTTGCCATCCTTGTCCACCACTGTGAGGTACGTAGTATCGCTCGCCAACGGCTGCCCCGCGGCCACCGCGCAGTTGGCTTTCATCGGATCGATCAAGGCCGCACGCTTCCGGGCATAGTCCTTGGAGAGCAGGGAGGCGACGGGTACATCGTAGGTGTGGGGGTCGGCGTCGTAGCGATGCAGATCGGAATACGCCAGCTTCATGGCTTCGATGCGCTCGTGCATCTCGGCGGACGAGAATGCACCGAGCGGCGAGGGCGCGACAGTTTCCATGATGTTCAGCATTTCGAGCGCGGCCATGCCTTGACCGTTGGGAGGCAGCTCGTAAACTCGCCATCCTCGATAGTCGATCGAAATCGGCTCAACCCACTCAGCCGAAAACGACGCCAGGTCCGTGGCGGTCATCGTGCCCTTGAGTTTCTCGGATGTCTGAAGGAGGGCCGCCGCGATATCGCCCTTGTAAAAGGCGTCGCGACCTTGATCCGCGAGCAGCCGCAGGGCGCGCGCCATATCGGGATTGCGGAACAACTGGCCCTCCTCGGGAGGTTGGCCGCCCGGCAGGAATACACGCGCCGATTCCGGTTGCGACTTTAGTTTTGCTACAACGCCTGCCGACGACCAAGCCTCGTGAATTACTTCAGTGACGGGAAATCCCCGCTCGGCATAAGCGATGGCGGGTTGGAACAGATCTTTCCAAGGCAGTTTGCCGAAACGCTGGTGCATCTTGGCCCACCCTTCGACAGCGCCGGGCACCGTGACACTATGGATTCCAGAGAACGGCATGGTCTTGACGCCGAGGCTAGCAAGGAGCGCCGGTGATAGACCGCGCGGCGCAGGACCAGAAGCATTCAAGCCGGTGAGCTTGCTGGTTTTCGCGTCCCAATAGATGACAAAACAGTCGCCACCCAGGCCGTTCATCATCGGCTCGACCACACCGAGCACGGCATTGGCCGCGATGGCCGCATCGGCCGCAGAACCGCCCTGAGCCAGAATTTGTGCGCCCGCTTGGGAGGCAAGGATCTGACTGGTGGCTGCGATGCCCTGTTGTGAGATGGTCATGGACCGGCCGTAGTCGCGCCCGATCCCGGCCTGGGCTGCGAGAGGCATGCACGAAACCGCGAGAGCGAGAAGGTATTTCATATGGATACGCATCATAGCAAATCAGAAGAGATGCCACCTGCATGTTAGAGTAATTGAACACTATGATCCACCAATTCAGCCGTAGAGAACTGATTGGACGCGCCGCGAGTGCGAGCCTGGGCGCCAGGCATGCTCAATCAGGGTGTATCTAATGCGGGCATGATCGTGGGGGACGATCATGTAATGGCGATCGATTCGCTGGGCGTGCCGCTCGAATCGAAAGCGTTCCTGGCGGCCATCCAAGAGACTTCGCGGGGCAATCCGATACGCCGGTACTGATCACGCATCATCACGGCGACCATTCTCTGGGGGCTTCCATTTTTCCCGCCGGCAGAGATCTTATTGCACCTCTATTGCCGCGAGGCGATGCTGGCGACACCGATTCTAAGTCCGCTATGGGAAAAGCGCGGCGGACGGCGGAGAGCCGCGGAAAATCGTACCGCCGTCGACGACCTTCAACGACAAGCTCACCTATTATTTCGGCAACATGCCAGTGGAGCTGATGTTGAGCGGCCCGGCGCACACCTGGGGCGACGTGATGGTGTACCTGCTGCGGCAGAAGATCCCGTCGCCGGCGATATCGCGTTTTACTATTTCCGGCAGACCTATAGAGTATTCAAGAACGTGATCAGGTCCTTCTTCTCCTGAGGAGTGAAGCCGATGTTGAAGCGTTTGTTGTAGAAATCGAGGACATCGGCAAGGGAATCCGCCGAGCCATTGTGAAAATAAGGTGCTCGGCTGGGAAGGCCACGCAGGATCGGTCCCTTCAACCGCCCCACGTCTCTCCACAGGCCGGTGATCAGAGCGCGCCCCGGATCCGTTGTGGTTTTGATTTCAAGGGTGGTCTTGTTTTGCAGCGTAAAGACCGGGAGATAGCTCACGTCCAAAGTGCTTGTCACATCGCCCACCCCAATGTTTAGCGGCGCGGAGACGGAGTGGTTGCCAACGTTAGGGGAATCGTGACAAGTCCCGCAGGTTCCGGGAATGGTGGCGAGATTCAAGTCGTCGTTGAGTCCTGCGACACCGGTGATGTTGATTGGCTTCGAGTTGAACAGGGCCTGTCCACGGAGAATACTGGCGCGCGTATTGTTCTGATCTTGGGCTCCGGGCTGGAACTGTAGATTCGCCCAGGCGTCAAACAGACTGAAGATCACTGGTGTGAAAGGTATCCCGTGTGGATTGCCGCCGAGAGGATCATTGATGCCGATGAAGAACGATGGCATCGTGAGAGCGTCGATCATGGCAGGCCCACCGGTCGCGCCGGCCGCGTTCAAAGCGCCGGCACGAGAATCGATTGCTTGAGCGGTGATCAGGGCCATCTCGAAATCGACGATCGCCTGCTGCTGTTGGGATGTCAGCGTGGTTGTTGCCTGGGCGTGAATGTTGGTAGCATCCACAGCTTGATGCGCCAGGTCTGCCCGCAAATCGCCGGGATTGGTGGGAAATGTGATCTTCTGAGTCCCGGTCTGTGTCGCGGACTCGCGCCCATCCCACATAAGCGTGCTCAAGAATCGCAAGTTTGTGGAGGGTAAGGGACGCCGGTACATGGATAACGTGGATGGGTCGCCGCAACCGTAAGGGTTCACGACACTGACGACATTGAACTCGGTAGTGGACGGCATTTGGATTGCAATGCGAATCAAGCCCTTATTGATCAGAAGGCTATAAGCTTGCCGGCGCCCGCCGACCGTAGATGTGTCGATGTTGTGATCGCAGTTGGAACCGTCGTTGGGGCTGAAAATCGGATCCAGTCCCTGGGTTGACTCGAAACGGGCTTTCACCTCGTCAGCGGAGATTCCCCAACCCTGCGCGGGCCGGTGACAGGACTCGCAACTGCGCCCATTGGTACCGAGAGACTGAAAGAATGGCCCTGTCAGATCAATGGGCTGACCACCGACGTTGTAGGTTTCGAGCACGCCGGCAGGATTGGGAAAGGGGTAAAGATTGGGCAAAGTTTGGCCGCTTGCCGCGACGCTCAACAGACTTCCGACCACAACCACCAGAGCCTGGCTTGTTTTGATTTTCATCTCGTCCTCCAATTGATGAAGCGAGATTGGAAGAAAAAATTAGCAGAGAAAGGTTAAGGCAGGCGCGCGGCGTCGAGTTGGCGGCGAACAAAGAGGTTATTCGGAAGCTTGGTATCCCAGTGGCGCCAAAGCTCCAACCGCTGCGACTCCACATCGTTGGCTTTGGTGATCTTACCGGTCCGGCGATAGAGGCGGGAGAGGGATTCATAGAGACTCGAGATTCTGGGTACGTCACGCAGATCCGTAAGAGTCTCAGGTTTAGCGGCGATCACTTTGTCGAGTAGTTCCTCGTAGTCTGCTACGGCACGGTGTGGATCGCCAACCTCGGCTTCATGGTCGGCCCGAGCGGCAAAGGTGTTATAGAGTTCCATGCGGTCGAAGGGGATCCGTTCGGCGGGATAGTCCTTCGTTTCTTTGAGGATTGCAAAGGCAGCTTCAATCCGTTGTTTGGCCTCCGAGGTCCGGTGGAGACGACGCAGGGCATAAGAGGAATTAGCCAGCGCAGATGCCTGATTGCGGCGCGCCGACAGATTATTCCGGATCTCGCCAAGCCGGCTGATAGCCGCATCGTATGCTGTGAGCGCTCGCTCTGGATTGCTGTGGCGTAGGATGTCGGCCAACATAAGCGCACAGGTTCCGACATGGCTGCGGCTTGTAAAATCGTTGGGATTCTGTCGGGCCGCTTCTTCGGTGATGTCGAACGCCTTCTGAAGGGATTTGACCGCTTCCGCGGGCCGATCCAGATTGACACCGCCGTCCCCGCCCAGGATGAGACCTTGACGCAGCAGGATGCCGTACAGACCGAGCATTCGCTCGGTCTGGTTGGGATAGACGGTCTCTTCCGCGAGTTTCCGCGCTTCCTCGATGGCGCGCAGCGCCGCTTCTAAATCACCCTGGTAGCGATACGCATTCGCCAGTAAGCTGAGACCATTGCTAAGAAGGATTCCAGCCCGCTCAGTCCGATGGAGCGATCGCGCCAGATCGACAGTCCGCTGGGCATATCGAGCACCCTCGGCATACAAATGCATGTTTAGGTGGGCCAGAGCAATATTTGCGTAGGTTGGGACGGCGTTGGCACGATCCGATTCCTGAGCGCCTCGCTTGCTGAGGAATGCATCGAGACGCTCGGACGACTTTCGCGCGTAGGACAGCGCGTCCGCGCGCCGGTGTTCCGATTGGGCCAGGATCATGCGGTCCGACGCGATGCTGGCCGACCGGTATAGCGCTCTCGGGAGCTCTGCGTGCGCGGCAAGAACCATGTCGATGAAAGCGTCGGCCCTCGCCAGACTGGCTTCGGCTTTGCCGAACTCGCCCAAATTCAGGCCGGTGGGGACACCTTGGATTTCGGCCACACGCTCGTAAGCGTCTCCGATCTCTTGGGCCAGATCAATGTCTCCATGGGCGTCGGCGGTAAGGCCCTCCAGGTATTCAAGTGACGCGGACACGAGTCGTTGCCTGGCTTCGGTCGAGCCGGGTAGATTCCGGATCGCCTTATCAAGTTCAAAGACCTTGCTGGAGAGTTGCCGCAACTGCCCGAACCGCCGTTCTGCAATCACGCGTTGACGATTAGCGACATACAAACCACCCACGAGGCTAGCGATCACAAGAGCGGCCGCGGCCACTGGTATCCAGTAGCGCCGAAGGAACTTTCGCGTGCGATACCACGCGTTGCCGGAGCGCGCCTCCACTGGCTTCGATTCCAGAAAGGCCTGGATGTCGGCGGCGAAGGTCTCGACGGACGCATAGCGTTCTTCAGGTTCCTTGCGAAGCGCCTTTAAGATAATGAAGTCCAGATCCTTCGGAACATCCGGATTCATACGACTCGGCGGCATGCTGTCCGACGGCACAGCGCCCGTGAGCAGTTTGTAGAGCACCGCACCCAACGAGTAGATGTCCGTCGCGGTAGTTTGGGGCGCTCCGATCAATTGTTCCGGGCTGGCGTAATTTGGCGTAAGCAGCCGCTCTAAGGTTTGCGTAGCATCTCCGGTTTCATCCAGTAGCTTGGCGATGCCAAAGTCCAGCAGCTTGGGCTGGCCGGAAACGTCTACAAGTATGTTCGACGGCTTCAAGTCGCGATGGATGATCAGATGATGGTGGGCGTGCGAGACTCCCTGGCAGACGCGCAGGAACAGCTGGAGCCGCTCGCGCAAATCGATCTTTGCAGCGTAGGCATCAATGGGCGTTCCTTCCACATATTCCATGACCAGATAAGGCCGGCTGCCCTCGGTGTGGCCGGCATCGATCACGTGGACAACGGAAGGGTGATTCAGGTTTGCGAGGAGTTGACGTTCCCTGAGAAAACGGTCGCGCCATGCGGGGCGATGTTCGTCGACGCGGAGGAGCTTGACGGCTACCTGTTGTTTAATCTCGCCATCGGTTCGCTCGGCCAGATAAACTGCGCCCATGCCACCAGAGCCGAGCAGTCGTACTAGCCGGTATGGTCCGCAACGCCCCGATTCCCGTCCATCGGCGCTACCAAGCAGCTCTTCGGCGGCATGAGACACGCGACCTGTCAGGTCCTCCTGGCTGGTCTCATCAAAGCCCAACAGGGACTCGACTTCAGCGCGAAGTTCCGACCCGATCCGCCGATCACGAAAGACCCGTTCGCGGTCAGCCGGCGAGAGGTCGGAGAGTTCGTGAAATAGTACCCGCAACTCTTGCTTCATTACGCGTCCAGAACCGAATTATAGTGCAACCTTGGCGTTAAAAGAAGTACCCTGTTGGCGTGATGCTGGGAGTGCCTCAACTGCTCGAACGGCTGCGCGCAGGTGACGAATCGGTGCTGAACGAACTGGTGAAGACGTTATATGACGAATTGCATCGAATCGCTGCGCGGCAATTACGGGGGGAACGTCCTGGGCATACCTTGCAGACGACGGCGCTGGTTCACGAGGCATACCTCAAACTCGTTGGCGATAAGCAGCGGGGATTTGCGGACCGGATCCATTTCCTGGCGGTTGCATCGCGTGTGATGCGACAGGTACTAGTGGACTACGCACGAGCCCGAGCCACTAGGAAGCGCGATGGGAATGCAACGTTCTTACTGAACACCGGCGCAGACGTGGAGGGAGGTTCGGGCGTCGAACAAATCGAGCTTCTGGATTTGGACCGCGCTCTTGATGCGCTCGCGCAAGAAGACCAGTCGCTGGCCCAGCTTGTTGAAATGCGCTACTTTGGCGGGATGACCGCAGAGGAAACAGCCGAGGCGCTCGGCCAGTCGGTCCACGTTGTGCGGCACGATCTGCGCCTGGCGCAAGCATGGTTGCGAAGGAAGCTCAGCTCGTAGATCAGGCGCCGACGGCCACCTCAACCTCGCTTTGCTGGGATAAAGCCTTGCGGAGCGACGCCGGATCGAGCTCATGCTCCCAGCGCGCGACAACCAGAGTGGCCACACCGTTACCAAGCATGTTAACCATGGCGCGGAACATGCTCATGAAGCGATCGATGCCCAGGATCAAAGCCATGCCAGCCACCGGAATAGTTGGAATCACCATTAACGTTCCGACCAGGGCGATGAAGGCCGCGCCTTGGACTCCGCTCGCGCCTTTCGATGTAAGAACTGCGACCGCGAGAATAGTGAGCTGTTGCGATAGGGTCAGAGGGGTGTTGGTCGCCTGAGCCACGAAAAGCGCGGCCAGCGTCATGTAGATGCTGCTGCCGTCGGTGTTGAAGGTGTAGCCGGTGGGTACGACCAGTCCGACCAGCGCCTGCGAGCAGCCCAGCCTCTCGAGCTTTTCCATCAGGGTAGGCAGCGCCGGCTCAGACGAGCTTACCGCCAACACGAGAATGATCTCTTCCTTGATATAGAGCAGGAACTTGAAGATGTTGAATCCGGCGAAGTACGCGATGGAGCCCAAAATGACCACGATGAAGAGAATGCAGGTGAGATAGAAGATGACGATCAGCTTTGCCAAGGGGCCAAGCGAGGCGATTCCGTAACGGCCAATGGTGAATGCCATGGCGCCGAACGCGCCGATGGGCGCAAGACGCATCACGATATTCACCACTCCGAAGATGGCTTGAGTGAGCGTGCCGAATAGGTCGACCAAAGGCTGGCAACGCGGGCCGGCAATCGAAAGAGCGAAGCCGAACAGGATGGCGACCAGGAGAACTTGCAGGATATCGCCCTTGGCGAAGGCATCGACGATGGTGGTGGGAATGATGTGCAGGATGAAATCGCCGACGCTTTGCGCTTTGGCTTGGCCGGCATAACCGGCTACGGCTTTGGCATCGAGAGTGGCGGGGTTAATATTCAGACCACTGCCGGGGTGAGTTGTGTTGGCGACGACCAAGCCGATAATGAGCGCCAAAGTCGACACCACTTCGAAATACAAGAGCGCCTTGCCGCCGACGCGCCCGACCTTTTTCATGTCCTGCATGCCGGCGATGCCGGTGACGACGGTACAGAAGATGACGAAGGCGATGATCATGGTGATCAGACGGATGAATCCATCGCCGAGCGGCTTCATAGCTTCGGCTTTGGTGGGGCTGAGATATCCGAAGACGATGGCGAGCGCGACTCCCACCAGCACTTGAAACGAAAGACCCGTGTAGAACGGCTTCTTTTTCTTCGGATCTGAACGGGAGCTCATTGTATTTCGCCTCGGCTTGAACCGTTCAAGTATATCAATCCGCGCCCGCGCGGTTTTGCGAGCTTACTTCGTTGCGGTGGCGGCCGTGCGGGGGTTGAAGCCGATGTCGATCACGGCATTTTTGTCGAATTGCACTTCCTGGCCGCGAGCGATGACCGTCGAAAATACCGCCCAACCCAGGCCGTAGTAGCCGAATGCCGTGCCAACGTATTTAGAGCTCTGAGAGAGGGCCGAGCCCACTAACCCAAAGCCGAGTCCGCCGCCCAGAGTTCGGCCTGAAACATTGGAATTCTGTCCGCCCACGCTGCCGATTCCGCCGCCGTGGAGGTGGCCCGCATCGTTATCGCCCGACTTGCTGGCGATCAATACAGCGATAGCGGTCTGAATGAAACGGGCTTTCGATTCCGTCGTCTTCACGCCACCTTCTGAATCGACTTTGACGCGCGCCTGGTCGCTTTCCGCGGCTTTCAGGATGGCTTGGCTTCGGAAGCGGAGGACTTTTTGCGTTTGGATAGGCGCGGTTTCAGGCTGGGGCTCGGGGAATTTCAATTGGGCGGCTTCTTCCGGCAGGTCAACATCCTGAAAATTGAACCGGAGTTTGCCGGTGCGATGGAACCAGCGTGCTTTCTGGGCCATCACTACGGATCCAGTGAGTCGCGTGCCCTCGGGCAGAATCAGTTTGTGATCGGCTGAAAACAGGGGCGACGAGAGTACGGCATCCACCTGCTGGCCCTGCTTGGAAATGCTCGAATCAAGAGGTGTGATCAGCCGGGCATGCACGAGGCTTTCCGCGGCGGGCTGTGTTCCCAACAGAAGCATCGAGCTTCGGGTTACAGACTCCGATCCGAAATCAAGCGGAGTTTTGAGTTCTGCATCGAAACGTGTCCCATTGCGCACGAACTGCGGATGATAGGGCAGCTTGGCCATCAGATAATCGGAAAGCTGCTCCATCTTATTCGGCGATCGCACCATGTCGGGAATGCTTCTCACACGATCGATCTGGGTATTGATCTGATCCCGAACCAGCTGCTTGCCGGCGCCCATCACGCCCGTGCTGTTCTGAGGATTTGGATTCTTCCTGGGCCGCGCCTTCGGTGAAAAGATGGAGTTCAGACCGATGTTCTCTTGGGTCTGGATCGCGATCTCCCGGCCATTCGGCATCCGCAGGGAAGTGAACTCAACTTCCGCGCGATGCAGAGGCGTGAAATCGCCGCCCAACACGGCTTTGGTCCGCTCGAATTTTGAAACTGGTTCGAGGCGGCTAACGTGGCCGGTTACCTGCGAGCCGGCAGGGATCACCTCGCGATCGAATGCATAGACGCCTTCGAGGAGTTTGGCCTCAACGGGCGCCCCAACTTTTTTCGGAATACGCTTGGTCAAGTAGACTCGAAGCGGAACGCTGGCGGGAACGGTCAGCGGGATGCTTTGCTGTGGCTCATTTTCGGTGGCTTGCGGCTGGGCCCACGTAACAAAGACAAAGAAAATTACGGTAAGGTACTTCACGTTCATGGAGCCTTTAGACGCCGACAATAGCACAGAAGGGTACAGCAGCGCTGGGGAATTTCCTAGGCCTTACCCGAGCCACGTTTGCGGGGCTTCGAGCGCCCCGGCGAGGTCGTTGAGGAACGCGGCAGCCTGTGCGCCGTCCACGACGCGATGGTCGCTCGACAGGGTGATGGTCATCATGGGACGAATGCCAGGCTGGCCATCGACGGGCACGACGCGATCGGCAATGCGGCCTACCGCGAGCACTGCGGCTTGCGGCGGCGTAATGATGGCGCTGAACGCATCGATATTGAACATTCCGAGGTTACTAATGGTGAAAGTGGCGCCCGAGACGTCGGGCGGATGCAGGCGGCCCGCGCGGGCACGATCGGTCAAGTCGCGCCGGCGTTGGGCTATCTCACCGAGACCCGAGGCACCGGCATTCTGGATCACCGCGCCGACGACGCCGTCTTTGACCGCGATCGCGATGCTGATGTTAACGTCCGGATTGAGGCGGATCGCATCGCCAGTCCAGCTCGCGTTCATCTTGGGATGTTTTGCAAGCACACGCGCCACCAGCGCAATAAGTAGATCGGTGTAAGTGACCCCTCCGGCGCCGAATTGCTCACGTGCCGCAACCAAGCCAGTGGCATTAATTTCGCGAACCAGGAAAAAGTGCGGTGTAGTGGTCCAGCTTTGGGTGGTTCGCTCAGCCATGAGGCGCGCGATAGTACTGAGCCCGGGCTGCGGTGATTTGGCCGCACGCTGTACATCGTCGCCAGTAATAACGCTGTCGGGTCCGGTCCCCTGGACACTGCTGAAGTCGACGCCGAGTTCTTTCGCAAGACGCCGGGCTTTGGGCGAGATCTTCGGGCCGTCTGCCGATGGCGCCGCGGAGGAGCGCGGTGCTTCGGTGATGGCGCGCGCGGCGGGGGCGGCGGTAGTTGGCCTAGCGGGCGGATGCTCTCCGGGAGCGACGATCCAGGCGATGGTCTGTCCGACGGGAACATCGGCGCCTGCGAAGGATGTCACGGCGGCTAGAATACCGTCGGCGGGAGCCTCGACTTCAAGCACAACTTTGTCGGTTTCGATTTCGAGCAACGGCTCGCCTTTGGTCACGTTGTCGCCTTCCTTCTTGCGCCAGGCGAGGAGCTTGCCAGTTTCCTGCGCCATTTCGAGCGCGGGCATCACGACGCTGACGGCCATCTTAGCGGGAGACTCCGGCCTTCTCCATTTGCGCGCTGGCCTCGACCATCTCGACTACTTTTCGGCTGGGCGGCGGATCGTGCTCGCGTTCAGTCGGGAGCGGGCCCTCGACGGTGTGGTAATGGGCGCCGGCGACCATCAGCTTTTCGGCTGGAAAACGAGTGATGACTTCGTGGCCGGTTTCGGTGACCACGATCTCTTCCTCAATGCGCGCGGCGCTCCAGCCGTCTTTCGAAGGCCAGAAGGTTTCGAGAGCGAAGACCATGCCAGGTTTGATTTCGTGCGAATGGTCGAGCGAAACCAGGCGGCTGATGACGGGCTTTTCCCAGATGGCGAGCCCGATGCCATGGCCGAACTGCAGCGCGAATGCGGCTTCCTCGTTGGCGAATCCAAACTCTTGCGCCTTGGGCCAGACGGCTGCAATCTCAGCGGTCGTGCGGCCTGGACGGATGAGTGAGATCGAGGCGTCCAGATATTCGCGGCAACGTTGGTAGGCATCCACGAGCGCGTGCGACCCATAGCCGATGGTGAAACATCGGTAGTAGCAGGTGCGATAGCCCATGAAGGAGTGCAGGATGTCGTAGTAGACCGGGTCGCCGGGGCGCAGCACGCGATCGGAAAAAACGTGCGGGTGCGGATTGCAGCGCTCGCCTGAAATGGCGTTGACACCTTCGACGTATTCCGAGCCCATGTCGTAGAGAATTTTATTGACCAGTCCCACCGCTTCGTTCTCGCGGAGACCCGGTTTCATGGCGCGATAGAGCTCGTCGTAAGCCGCGTCCACCATCATCGCGGAGGTATTGAGCAGCGAGATCTCGTCCTGGGTCTTGATGACGCGAGCGTCGGACATGAGCTGCTGACCGTCGACCACGGTGATGCCTTCACCCTGCAGCGCGAATAATATCGGCGGCTCGACCACGTCAATCCCGACCGGCTGTTTGTGCAAGCCGCGCTGTTCAAGCTCGATCTTGATCTTGCGGGCGACATCTTCGGCGCGCCCCATTTCCGGCGACATCGCGCCACGCATGAGAGCGATGCCGGGGCGTGAACGCTCGCCCAGCCAAGGGCAATAAATCTGATGGTGGCGGGCGGCTGAGCCGAAGTCCCAGAGGATGGGCTCGTCATTTTGCGGCAGCAGAGTGAAGCGGCTGATCTTGTCCTGCGCCCAGGTTCCGATGTGCGTGGAGGTGATGTAGCGCACGTTGTTCATGTCGAAGCAAAGCAGTGCGCCCATCTCGGATTTCGCCAGCAGGGCTTTAGCGCGCGCCAGGCGTTCGCGGCGCAGACGGTCCATATCGACACGCTGCTCCCAATCCACCGCCATGGTTCCGAAAGTTTTCAGTGCCACGATTCGTTCTCCAGTTGTCGATTATTTTTCGCCGCAGAGCGCGCGGGCAGCCTCGAACACCGACTTTTCGGTGGCGACGGTGACGTCTTCGAGCGGCGGCGAGAAAGGAATGGGAACATGCATGGCTCCCATGCGCTTCACGGGCGCTTCCAGGTCGAAGAATGCGCCTTGGGCGATCACGGAAGCGATCTCGGCGGTCACTCCGTACCGTTCGTAGCCCTCGTCGATCACCATGGCGCGCGAGGTTTTCTTGACCGAATCGATGATGGTTTTTTCGTCGAGCGGCCAGAGGGTGCGCGGATCGATGACCTCGGCTGAGATGCCTGACTCCTCGAGTAGGCTGGCTGCGCCCAGCGCCACTTGCACCATGCTGCTGGTGGCGACAATGGTGACGTCGTTGCCGATGCGTTTAATGTCCGCAACACCGAGCGGGATAGTGTACTCCTCCGTCGGGACGGGGCCTTTGAGCCGGTACATCATCTTATCTTCGAAAAACACAACAGGGTTCTCATCGCGGATCGCGGTTTTGAGAAGCCCCTTAGCGTCGTAAGGCGTGGACGGCATGACAACCTTTAGTCCCGGGATGTGACAGAACCAGGCGTGTAGCGACTGCGAGTGTTGCGCGGCGGACCGGCGGGTGGCGCCCAACGTTGTCCGCATAACCATCGGCACTTTCCACTTGCCGCCCGACATGTAGTGGATTTTGGCGGCCTGATTCACCATCTGGTCCATGGTCAGCGTGACGAAATCGCCGAACATGATGTCGACCACTGGACGCATGCCAGTCATGGCCGCCCCGACGGCTACCGCGGTAAAACCGGCTTCAGAGATCGGTGTATCGAGTATTCGTTCAGGGCCGAATTCGCTTACCAATCCTGTGAGGACCTTGAAGGGATGGCCAGCTTCGGCGATGTCTTCGCCCAAAATGAAGACGCGGGAATCGCGGCGCAGTTCTTCGGCCAGGGCTTCGCGGATGGCTTCGCCAAGAGTTAATTCGCGAACGGCAACGGCGGTTTCAGGCATAGACGTCCTGCGCCACTTTGTCGACGCTCGGGTAAGGAGCGGCCAAGGCGAATTGCACGCCTCTGTCGATCTCGGCCTTCACTTCGGCGTAAATCTGATCGAGATCGTGGCCAGTGAGATGATCGGCCAGCAATTTGATCGGATCGCGATCCGTTTTCCACTGCTGCTCTTCTTGCTTCGACCGGTAATATTCACGGCTGACATCGCCGACGTGATGGCCCATGTAGCGATAGGTGTTGACGACGAGGAGCGCGGGACCTCCGCCTTTACGTGCGCGATCGACGAGCTTGGATGCAGTGGCGTGGACCGCGCGGACGTCCTGTCCATCGACGCTTTCAGAGGGCACGCCGAAAGCCGGGCCGCGCAGGAGGATGTCACCGGCGGTGGTTTCGAGATAATGCGTGTACTCGTTGTACAGATTGTTTTCGCAAACGTAGATGACCGGTAGTTTCCACAGCGCCGCGAGATTCATGACTTCATAAAGCAGGCCCTGACCGAGCGCGCCTTCACCGAAGAAGCAGACGGCGACCTGGCCAGTGCCCAAGCGCTTGGCCGAAAACGCCGCTCCAGTGGCGATGCCGGTGCTGCCTCCGACGATGGCGTTCGCGCCCAAATTACCGGTGTCGGGATCGGCAATGTGCATCGATCCGCCCTTGCCTTTGCAATAGCCAGCTTCCTTGCCGAGAAGCTCGGCGAACATCCGATCGATCGATGCGCCTTTTGCCAGGCAATGGCCGTGGCCGCGATGGGTGCTGGTGATGTAGTCGTCGGGCCGCAGCGCCTCGCAGATTCCGACGGCGACCGCTTCCTCACCTATGTATAGATGAGCGAGGCCGGGCATGAGGGCGCGGGTGTAAAGATCATTGACCTGTTCCTCAAACAATCGGATCATCAGCATCCGGCGGTACATACGGAGCAGGAGTTCAGTGCCGGCGGTGGAATCGGATGGGGATGGGTGTACTACGGTGGTCATTGGAGTTCCTTGGACATCATAATCCACTTTAGAGGGAAGTGCAGTCCGTTATTATCGTGTTTGAGTTGGCGCGAGCGGCATCAAATGGACATTTCTGGCACAGAAGTTGCTAAGCGAGATGGCTGTAAACCTCAGTAACAGAGCGAGTTAATAACGCTTGAAATATTACATATAATGTAATATACTAGACATTATGAGAGAACCGGATCTGAGGCATGGAAGGGAAGCTGCCCGACTGACGCAAATGGAGGCAGCCGGCAAACTTGGTGTGTCCCAACCCTACCTTTCGCTTCTCGAAAAAGGTGATCGTAAAGTATCTGCAAAGTTGGCCCGGAAGGCGGTAACGCTCTATCGCTTGTCTCCAGTTGTTCTTCGATTCACTATAAAAGCGACAACGGCCAAACCTCCCGCCGTGCCAGCTCAAACAATGGCCGAAGAATTGTCGGCCTTGGGTTATCCCGGGTTTTCTCATCTCCGATCGCGTCGCAGGCGAAATCCTGCCGAAGTATTGCTTTCCGCATTGGCTCAGGGAGATTTGGAATCGCGGCTTTCTGAAGCCCTCCCATGGGTAGTTTTGCAATATCCGGACTTGGATTGGGACTGGCTGGTCAGCGCGGTTAAACAGCATGATCTTCAGAACCGGCTAGGCTTTGTCACGACCTTTGCGGTTCGCGTCGCTGAGCACCAGGGAGATTCATCGAAAGTGGCTGTGCTTAAACGATACGAGAATCGTTTGGAGCCTGCGCGGCTTGCCAAAGAGGATACGTTTTGTCATGAGTCATTGTCCAAAGCCGAGAGGGAATGGCTGGAACAAGAGCGTTCCGAAGACGCCCGTCATTGGAATATGCTGACCGATCTCAGGCCTGAGCATGTGAAATATGCCTGAACGGATGCCGGAGCCCTGGAACGCATTCTTCACTGAACTGGATTCTAAGCTAACCGCAGAGGTTCAACTACACTGATTGGGCGGCTTCGTAATCAGCGTCTGCTACGGATTGGAACGACCGACTAACGATGTGGATTTTATGTCCCTACATCCAAACGATCAACGGGAGTTCATACTGGGGTTGGCGGGAGGTTCATCTTTTTCGGCGCAAACATGGGGTGTATTTGCAATGTGTAACCGTATCGAATTTGCCCGAAGGTTACGAAGAGCGTCTGATCGAGATGTTCCCGGTACATTTCGCAATATTCACCTCTTTGCCCTGGATCCTTACGACCTCGCCCTATCCAAAATCGACCGCAACATTCAGCGCGACAGGGACGATGTGAAGCATCTCATCAAGACTGTCCCGCTTGACCGGCTGATCTTACAGGATCGATTGAGAGCTCCGGCCGATCTTTGTGGGTGATGCGCGGCGAGCGGTTTTGACGATGAAGCTTTGGATCGAGGCATTCTACAAAGTAAATGAAGGCTGAGCTAGCGGGCTACTTTGACTTTCTGTAAGAAAACAGCCTCCGCCACCACCTCTTATGGGTTTTGACGACCACGAATTCACCGACAATGCTGGCCTCTAGGAATGTTTCAATCTTTACTTCATCACCGTTTCGAAGGGTTACCGTCAACGGTCGTTTGTTGAAGCCTTGAGCGACGACCGCAAAACGACAATCGCCAAATGGGAGACCCACAAAAACAATCTCGCCCGCGTCATTTGCCACCGCCGTCTGTGTCGGCTTGTCGTCAGGTCCCACCAGCGACACTTCGGCTTTGGGGATCACAGCCCCAGTCGGATCAGTGACGCGGATGCGGACCCGACCGGCCTGTGCCATCAATGGCGAGATCGCCGTTAGTAACGCCCCCACCAACACAGCGCGTCGGCTGCGAGGCCCGGAGAGCGATTCTTCGCACAACACGCCACACACATGTCCATCTAATTCGCGCCAGATTTGATTCCACTCATCCGGCGAGTACTGGTCGATCGCGTGCACGGACGTTCGGCAAACGTCGCAACGCCGCCTGCGTCCATCACCGTGCAAATCAGTCCACTTTCTCGGGCACGGATTTGGAATGGAAAACTGTGAACTCACGGCCTTATTCTCTCCCGGATTACGCGACGCTGTTGGCTACTTTTTTCGGGCGCTTTTCAGACTCCTATTCGCCGGCGGGCAGGCTGAATGCAAGATACTCGCCCGAATAAGAGCCGCCGCTGACCGCGATCACGATATATTGCTTGCCATTCAGCAAGTAAGTCATCGGCGATCCACTCTGCGGGGCGGGCACCCAGATCGCGCCGACTTCTTGGCCGTTGGCTTTGTCGTAGGCGCGCAGCATAGCGCCGCGAGGATGTTCGGCTGTAGTGGTCGCCTGCGGATCGGCTGCAATCACGAGCGTCTTGGTAACCAGGACGCCGACGTAACCGGGCTGCCCGGTGCGCGGGATGTTCAGGCCCTTGAGCGCGGGATGATTGCGGATGTAGTCGGGCGTCTCGCCGTGGGCGATCTGCCAGACGAAATCGCCCGTGTCCATGTTGATAGCCGTGATGCGGCCATAGGGCGGCTTGAGCAGCGGCAAGCCTTGCGGGCTGAGGTTGAGGCCGCGGCCGACACCGGCGGTGGTAGCGTTAGCGCCAGTAGCGAGCGCGGAATCACCAGCCACTGGACGGCTTGGCCCGCGTGCGGGGGGCCGGGGCGCATCAGCGCCGACGTTCTCACCGGGGCCAGACACATAATGAACCCCGGTGGGTGCGAAGCCTTCAACGTAATCGATGTCCGAAAAGTCCTTGCCCGGCGAAGGAAGCAGCGCGAGCGGAGGCAACGAAATAAATGAAGGGATGTAGGCGATGTGGGTTTCAGGATCGTATGAGAAGCCCGGCCAATTCATGCCGCCCGAGGATCGAAAGGACGCGATGGGTCCGCCGGGTTTGCTGATTATGGTGGGAGTGAAGACCGGCCCGAGTTTATATTGCGAGACGATTTTCAGGGCTTCGGCGTGAAGCTCGGGAGTGAAATCGATCAAACCGTCGACGGTGACGCCCTGGTAATCGAAAGCCGGTGGCTTGGTTGGGAAAGGCTGCGTCGGAGAATACCACTCGCCCGGCACGTCGCCTTTTTCCACCGGCCGTTCTTCGATGGGCCAGATGGGTTGGCCGGTCACGCGATCGAAGGCGTAGAGGAACGCCTGCTTGCTCGATTCGAGCACTGCTTTGACCGGGCGGCCGTTGACGGTGATGTCGGCCAGGATGGGCGCGGCGGCGATGTCCATGTTCCAAATGGAGTGATGCACCAACTGGTAATGCCACTTGCGCTGACCGGTCTTCAGATCAACGCAGACCAGGCTATCGGCGAAGAGGTTGTTGCCGGGACGGTGGCCGCCGTAGAAATCGGACGAGGGCGTCTCGACCGGCAGGTACGCCAAACCGAGCTCTTCATCGACGGCCATCTGGGTCCAAACTCCGGTGTTGCCATTGACGGCCCAGGATTCGTTGAGCCAGGTGTCATTGCCAAATTCACCAGGTCTGGGAATGGTATTAAACTGCCAAAGTTTCCTTCCAGTCTTGACATCGAACGCCAGGACCATGCCCTTGGTGTTGTTGTGAGTCTTGGGAGTGCCACCTTCGCGGAATGCAGAACCGACTAGAACAACGCCGCTCTTGGTCACGGCCGGCGTGGCACGCAGGCCGATTTCGCCGTTGACCAAATCGATGGGCCGGCCGGTGCCATAGACCGCGAATTGTTTCATGTCGACGGCGCCGTTCTCGCCGAATGACGGTACTCGCGCGCCGGTTTTGGCATCCAGGCAGACGAGGCGATAGCCGGGCGTGACGTAGAGGATACGCTCTTGTACGCCGTCGGACCAGTACGACACGCCGCGTCCTGAAAGCTGGCGGGGGGCTGCGGCGCCACGTGCGCCTTCGCGCTCACCGTGGACCCACAACAGCTCGCCGGTGGCGGCATCGAGCGCCACCACAGCCCGGCGCGAGCCTGCGGTCGCATAGACGACGCCGTTTACCATCAGCGGAGTTCCTTCCAGCTTGAACTCCGGCCGATTGCCGAGGTTGTCGGTCTTGAATCGCCAGGCGATTTCGAGCTTGTTGAAATTAGCCGCATTGATCTGATCGAGCGGCGAGTAGCGGAAATTGCGAAGGTCGCCGGCATAGGAGGGCCACTGGCCGCGGCCTATGCCGGATTGCGGCCAAGCGAGGCCGGCGAATAGCGACATTAACGCCGCGACCGTCCGAGATGGTCTTCGCGGCATCGTCCTAGAACGGGCTCTTGGCGGTCTTTGGCCACAGCACGCCCTGGTCTTTCTTGGTAACCGGTCCGAGTCCTTTGTACATGAACTTCTGAACGCGCTGGCCGCGGTAGGTCTCGGTGCTGAAGAGGTTGCCTTTCGAATCGGTGGCGAGGGAGTGGACACCGTAGAACTCGCCGGGCTGGCGGCCGCCCTCGCCGAAAGTGGTCAGCATTTCGAGCGATTCTCGGTCGATGATGTGGATTCGATCGTTTTCGCCATCCGCCAAATAGATATACTTCTGCTGCGCGTCCTTCGAGAAGGCGATGTCCCAAGCCGAGCCGGAACCCAGAGTGTTCTTTTCGATAAACACCTCTTTGACGAAAGTGCCGTCAGGTTTGAAGACCTGAATGCGATCATTGACGCGATCACAGACGTACAGCAGGTTGTCGTGCGAGAGCTCGGCGCAATGCACGGGATTGCGGAATTGCTGCGGCGGTGGACCATTGGGATTATAGTTGCCCATGTCCGTGTCGTCCGGCTTGTGGCCGTAAGCGCCCCAGTGGCGCTTGTATTTGCCTGTCTCGGCATCGAACACGATCACGCGGTGATTGCCGTAGCCGTCGGCGACATAAAGCTCATTAGTCTTGGGATCGACGAATGTCTTGGCGGGAAGCCTGAGGTTCTCGAGATCATTACTGCCCTTGCTGTGCGCCGGCTTGCCGATCTGCATTAGGAATTTTCCGTCCTGCGTAAATTTCAGGACCATGTTGTCGTTGAAGGGCTGTACGCCGCTCACCTGAGTCTCGTTGTATGCCGTTTTGTCTTCGGCAGCGCCACGGCCGCGGCCGCGACCGGCGCCAGGTGCGGGACCTCGCCCGTTGCCGCCGATCCAGACGTTGCCTTTGTAGTCGACGGTGATTCCGTGGTTCGACTCCGGCCAATCATAGCCATTGCCGGGACCGCCCCAGTGGCCGATCAAGTTGCCTTCCTCATCGAATTCGAGCACGGGCGGGGCGGCGGCGCAGCACTGCGCAATCTGCGGAGAAGCGCTGGCGTGCTGTTCGCCGGGTTCGAGCGACCCGCCTCGGTGGATGATCCAGATATGGTCATTGGAATCGACTGAAACGCCGATGGTCTGGCCGAGCAACCAGTGGTTCGGCAGCGGCTTGGGCCACATGGGGTCAACTTCGAATCGCGGCGCTTGTGCTCCACCGGCGGCGTGCACGACGGCGCGCTTCTGGAGCAGGGCCGAACCGATTGCGAGCGCGATGAGCACTCCGGCGAAGGTCACGCCAACATAGAAATTACGCTTCATACTGGACACCCTCCCTTCTGGGATCTATGCCACTATATCTAAAATAGAGCCACTATACACGATTCGATTTTCGGATGTAAGCTGCTAGGTACAGCAATTCTGAAAGGAGACATGATGCGTCTGAGAAGGATGGTACAGAGAGTCGTGCTGGGAGTGGCCGCGCTGATCTTCGTGCTTTCCGCGCAGGATGTGAAGCCGACGTGTAACCACTGCTCGGCCACTTATATCGGGACCAGCGAGCTTCAGGCCTACGTAAAGCGCGCGATGGCGAACGGTCTGATCGATCAGCAGGTTCGGTCGGTGGACATCGGCAAGAGCCAGATCGGTATCGGTGTGGTTTATCGCGGCAAGCTGGACGGCCCAGCCTCGAATTCGGTAGCTGAGCACGACCTGATCAGCGAGGTGTATCACGTGATTGACGGGTCGGCGACGCTGGAGACTGGTCCCGACATCGTTGGCATGAAGCGCCGGCCATCGACGCTGCAGACGGTGCGCGAGTACAACGGTCCGGGCAACAATGGGAGCTCGATTACAAGCGGCGTGACTTACCAACTAAAACCTGGCGACGTCATTGTAGTGCCGGCTGGAGTAGGGCACTTGTTCACCAAGATCGACGACCACATTACTTATCTGATGGTGCGGATCGACCCGGACAAAGCGGTCCCGCTGAAGGATGAGGCTAAGTCGAAGGCGTATTTGCAGAGTGATCCGAAGGGGAGCGGGCGGGAGAAGTAGGTCTGACTTGCCGATGCGACATTACGAAGTGGCCTGCGCTACCATCGGCGGGGCCGCGTTCCACGAGGCGATTCTCGCTCGCGATAGCAGCAGCGTCGAGATCAGGCTGCATGCGGCGGCGGCGGACAACCACGCTCCGGGCATCGCGCGGTTGCCGGTGACGTGGATCAAATATGTACAAATCGCGGGAGTAAATCCACCAAAGACGGCGGTTGCGAGGCTGAAGGCCAGCGAAAATCCGGAGGCTCGCACTTCCCGCGGCATGATTTCGGTAATGAATGGCACCATAGCGCCGCTGCAACTGCCGAACATGCAGGATAACCACAGCTCGACCATTAACAATCGGGATACAGAAGGCGCGCTGACTAGCCAGGATAACGCCGGGTAAGCGGTCAGGATGGTCAGCGTCGTGAAGGCGATCAGCAAGGGCCGGCGGCCGACTTTGTCCGACAGCGAGCCCATGACCGGGACCCAGATAAAATTGGACGCGCCAATCAGCAGCGTCACCATCAGGCTACCGGTGTTAGTGAGATGCAGCACCGACGTACCGAAGGTCGGGGTGTAGGCGGTGATCATGTAGAACGACACCGTGACGACGGTCGCAGTCATGGTTCCAAGGATGACGAGCCGCCAATTGGCCGCGACGGTCCGGATGATCTGAGTCATAGAGGGCCGATGGGTGCGTGAGCGAAATTCCGGAGTCTCTTCGAGCGATCGCCGGATCATGATAACCAGGGGAATGATCAGGCAGCCAATCAACAACGGGATTCGCCAACCCCAGCGCGTCATGTCGCCCGCGGAGAGATTAGCGCTGAGGATCAGGCCGAGCAATGCCGCGAACATGACCGCGATCTGCTGGCTAGCCGATTGCCAACTCACGTAGAATCCTTTGTGCCCGGGCGTGGCGATCTCGGATAAGTAAACCGAGACACCGCCCAGCTCGACTCCGGCCGATAGGCCTTGTAGAAGACGTCCGGCTAATACCAGCAGCGGCGCGAGCAATCCCAGCGTGGCGTAGCCAGGGGTGCAAGCGATCGAAAAAGTACCGGCCGCCATGAGGCTTAGCGTCAACAGCAGGCCTTTGCGGCGTCCGTGATGGTCGATGTAAGCGCCGAGCACGATCGCACCCAGAGGCCGCATCAGGAAGCCGGCCCCGAAGGTCGCAAAAGTCAGCATCAGCGATGCGAACTGGTTTTCGCCTGGAAAGAATGTTCGGGCGATCGCCGCGGCGTAGTAGCCGAACACCTGGAAATCATAGGCTTCCAGAAAATTACCGCTGGCGACGCGGATCACGGGCCAGATTTTCGATTCGCCCTGGGATTTAGTGGCCAGTTGCGTTCCGCCCTCTCACTTGCGATCGTTCTCGAGCGTAGCGCATCAATGCCGCCAGACGGTAGATGCCGTGCATAAATTTTCCATAGGGCAGTGTCATGAACAGCGCCAAGACGGTTGCCAGATGAATCGCCAGCAGCAGGGGCATGGCGGATGTGTATCGCAGCGCCAGCAACAGCAAACCGGTGGCACTGGTCGAAAAAAGCAAAGCGATGAACGTGAGATCCATGCCATCCTGCTTGGGGTCACGCGTAGCGACGTCACCGCGTTGTTTGAGCCAGAACAGGCCGGCTGGTCCGGCCAGCAATCCGAGGCCGCCGAGAGTTCCAAGCACTACCGGCAAACTGAAATATCCGTAAGGCGCACGCCAGCCGAACCCGTAATGGTAGATCGCTGCGACCGCTGTCGCCGCGAAACAGAGCAAGAATCCGTAGAACGTGAGATGGTGGAACCACCAACGGGCCAGCGATCTGTGCGCACGCGGGTAAGTGCAACCTGCTCCATCGCCATTCAAGTAGGTGAGGCGGATGGCGTCGATCAGCCCCTGTTTCAGAGCGGAGAAATTCGCAGGATCATTGCTCAACGCGCCCGATTCACGCCAGAATCGAAGGCCGCCTAAGATCAGCGCGGCCAGGATGAATAGCGACACAGAGCCAAAAACCGCGACCATCGCCCGATGCGAGACGACCTGATAGAACTGAGCAGAGACGGCTGTGGATCCGTTCGTCACTGCGATCCAAATGGGCAGTGCGATAACGAGCGCGAGAGATGTAATTAGCCCGTTCCTCCGGAATGCAGTCGACAGCGGTGCAGGCCACGCGAAATGTTGATAGGAACGAGCGCGAATCTGGGCGAGTGTCTTTGGTACGTTCACTGCGAACTCGTGCGGCGGGGCATACTGGCAGGCGTAGTAACATTCAGCGCAGTTGTGGCAGAGATTGGCGAGGTAATCGAGGTCGGCGGCAGCAAAGTTCAAACGACGCTGCAGGGCGGGGAAGACGGCGCAATAACCTTCGCAATACCGGCAGGCATTGCAGATGGTGAGAATGCGGTCGCCTTCTCGTTCGATGCCGGTTAATTCATCCGCTGACAAATCGAGCCGCCTCTTTTCCGGCCAGCCTTCCGAAGACCGTGCCGATGAGCATGCCAAGCCCGCCGAGGTAGCCTTTGCCCAAAATATTTCCGGCCATGATTTCTCCAGCGGCGAAAATATTGCTCGCCGGGCGTCCATTGCACATCAGCACTTGGGCGTTCGCATTCACTTTGACGCCGAGGTAGGTGAAAGTAATGCCGGGGCGCAGGGGATAACCGACGAACGGAGGCGTGTCGATCGCTCGCGCCCAGTGCGATTTTTCAGGCGTGAGGCCACAAGTGCGGCAATTGTCCAATAATTCGTGATCGAACGTTCCCGGCTGTATCGCGCGGTTAAACCGGTCGACAGTGCTCGCGAGTGCGTCGGCGGGCAAGCCCAGATTCGCTGCTAGTTCCCCAATCGTGTCTCCGTGAATCGCGGGAAAGACCGAGGGCATGAATTTGCCGAGCGCTTTGGAGTCGATGATCGAATAAGCAATCTGCCCGGGCTGCTGGGCGACCAGCCGTCCCCAAATGGCATAGCGCTTGGGCCAGAGGTCTTCGCCCTCATCGTAGAAACGCTCGCCTTGCCGGTTGACGGTGATGCCTAGCGGGATGCAATCCAAACGTGTAACAATGCCGCCGTCGAATTTGGGCGCTCGCGCGTCGATGGCCACGGCGTGACACTGCTTGGGATCGCCGACCGTTTCAGCCCCCCTGGCGAACAGCAATCGCAAAACCGTGCCTTTGTTATAGGGCGTGCCACGAATCAGAAAATTGTCAGCGGCTTCGCCCCAAACTTCTTTCAGCCAACCGAGGTTCGATTCAAAGCCTCCGGTGGCGGCGATGAAAGCTTTGGCTCGGATTTCAACCGGCTCGTCCCGCCATAAAACCGTAGCGCTCTCGAACGTACCGCCCGAGATCTTTAGGCCGGTGACCTCGGCGCCATAAATGATACGAATGCCCCGTCGCTCCGCAGCGTCGTAATAACTGTTCAGGAGCGCTTTTCCGCCTCCCAAAAAGAAGAGGTTGGTGCGGCCCAGGTGCAGCGTTCCACTGAGCGACGGCTGGAAGCGCGCGCCGTGGCTACGCATCCAATGCATGCAGGTGCGAGATTCGTGGATCGCCATGCGGGCGAGTTCTTCGTTCGTCTCTCCGCCGGTCACACGCAAAAGATCGTTGAAGTATTCAGCTTCGGGGTATGCATCGGTAAGAAACTGGGTCGGCGCGTCATGGGCGCACCGTAGATTCCGCGTATGCCTGCTATTGCCGCCGCGAAATTCCCGAGGCGCGGTCTCGACAACCGCGACGCGTGCTCCATGTTCAGCCGCGCTCAAAGCTGCGCAGAGTGCCGCATTGCCGCCTCCCGCCACCAGGACATCGAATGTTGGAAGCTCCGCGGTCACTTCCCTGAATGCCGTTTTTTCCCCGCTGTGAAGAGATGCAAGTCGACCGCCTTGCCCATAGCCTCATAGCCGGCGTCGTTGGGATGCAGATGGTCGCCGGAATCGTATAGGTGCAGGAACTTGCCCGGACTCGTAGGATCACGCGTAGCTGCATCAAAATCGATCACGCCATCGTAGGCCTTACTGGTCCGGATCCAGTTGTTGATTGCCTGTCGCTTGGCTTCGCCCTCGGGCGTAAAGTAGGCCGCGCCTTCGAACGGCGTTAAGGTGGCGCCGAAGATTATCAAGCCGTGGGAGTGCGCCCGCTCGATGATCTGCTGCTGGGCGGCGATGAGATCGGCGGAGCTGGGCATCGGATTGGCGCGCGCGTTTCCGATGTCGTTGATTCCTTCCAACACCACCACGTACATTGCGCCTGGCTGGGCCAGGACATCACGATCGAATCGGGCGAGCGCGTTGATGCCGAAATTAGCGATGCTATCGCTTAGCAGGCGATTGCCGCCAATACCGGCGTTGAGTATCGCCAGCTGGGCATTCCCGGGCCGAGCCAGCAATCGCTTGGCCAAGTGATCGGGCCAGCGGTTATTGGTGTTCGGCGTGGAGCGGGCGCCGTCAGTGATGGAATCGCCGAACGTTACGATGGCTCCGGTTTCGGGGGGCGCGGCAACCTCCACGCGCTCCAGCAAATACCAGGACGGCGTGGTGGTCAAGACCGGAAGGTCCGCCGAGCCTGCGAAATTACCCGTGGAAGAAACGTAGTTGGTTTGAGATGCACCGGCGTGAGCACTGAGCGGCGATGTGAGCGGCGTCATTTCATCCGGGAGATAGAGATCGATCGCGAGGTCCGCCATGGGCGGCACGTTTTCGTCCACAGGATCGCTCAGCATGCTTGCGCCGGGCGGGATTGTCACGGACGGCCCTCCGCCGAACGCCAGCGCGCGACTGGAGCTGACTGCGATCTTCGCATCCTTATCCCGGAGTGCGATGCTGGCGGCGCCGATGGTCAGTGGGGCAGTACCGAATTCATTGCCCAGAACCACACGCACGCGACTGCCTCCGATGCTGACGTGCACGATCTCGCGCAGGGTTTGATTGTTGAGGCTTAGTGCAGGTTGGGCTCCGGCCGCGGGAGTCGCAGGAGTCGCGGGTTGATCGCCGGGCGCCGGCCGGGGAGGCTGTGGACGCGTTACGACGGATGTGGCCCAGGTACCGACCCAATGTTCGTTATTCGCCGCAGAAAGACCAAGCACGGCGCCGAGCAGAATGGCAGCACACGATTTGAACATGCAGAAATGATACTACTGTTCCATTGTCAGTCCTGGATGGCGGACTTAGTACTAATGGCGGGTACCAATGGCGGGTTCATAGATAACAGGCAAAATGTTAAATTTGAGACTGGGGATCACTACTTCTCTCGCCAATGAGCCGCTTCAAGAATAGCCCGAGGACTGGCGCTGCGAGCACTGTAACCGCGACCGGCGTGGCTGAGTCTCGCGCTCATTTGTCTGGTCCCGCCCCGGTTCGTCAAGCGATTGCGACAGGGACCAAAACTTTGCCGGTCTCGGACGCAGGCTCGTCCAACATCGTGGCATCCTTCGGCTTTGTTCTGTACTGCGCGTACTTGCTCTCAGGCCTTGCGAACGACTGGGCAATAAGACTAATCGGCACCAAAGTTTATATTTCGAATGTCACGCTGGTTCTGCTGCCGTTCGCCTGGTTACTCAGCGGCAACGCTCTGAGAGGGTTGAAGCGCCCGGTGGGGCGATGGTGGGTTGCATTCCTGGTGTGCTTGCTATTAGCAACCCCATTCAGCGTATGGCGGGGTGGCAGTGCGAGTATGCTGTGGAACTACGTCCCGCGCAGTTACCTCTCATTCTTCTACATATCCGCTTTTGTGACCTCCCTACGGCGTTGTCGCGCCTTGATGTACGTAAATATCGTGGGAGCAGTTGTTCTGTTGCTGACCTGCATGAAGTTCGGCGGCAGCGGCAGCGGTTCGGACGACGGTCGATTCGTCATTCCGAATAGTCTGTTCTATGCCAACGCCAACGAACTTGGGCTTGCTTTGCTATTGGCAGTCACAAGCTTTTTGTTTTTGCTTTATAAGCCTGCGGTGATAATGCGGATTCTGGGAATGGCCGGAATTCTGCTCTCCATCCTGTTTGCGCTGAAAACCGGTTCGCGCGGCTGCCTGCTAGCGGCGATCGCACTGTTCGGCATGACTTTCTTCTTCAGCAGGAACAAGGTGATGACCATCATTTTTGTTTTGCCGATGATCGGTCTCGCGCTTTTGATGCTACCTGGAGCAACAATGCGTCGGCTTTTGCTGTTTGGAACCGATCCGGGAGTAAGTGAGGCGCAGACCAGCGAGGATATGGCTGCTATCGGTTCCCAGTTGGAGAGGCGAGAGTTGTTCAAGACCAGCTTAGCCCTCACAATTAGGCACCCTATTTTCGGTGTCGGACCGGATGAATTCGCTGTCGCCGCCGCGGGCGACGCAGCCAAAAAAGGAGTACGCGCTGCCTGGTTAGGAACTCACAACAGCTACACTCAAGTGTCCAGTGAATGTGGCATTCCCGCACTCATCTGTTACTGCGCGGTATTAGTGTTCTGTTTTCGATCCAACTGGTGGCTGTACCGGCAAAGCCAACATAAGCCTGCTTTGAAAGACGTGACGACTTTGAGCTTTTGCCTGCTAGCCAGCGCACTCGTCTATGCCGTCAGTACGTTCTTCTTTCACATCGCGTATAGTGGCGGCCTTCCCATGCAGGCGGGATTCAGTCTGGCCCTCAGATTGGCTGCCGAACCGCTAGTGGCTGGCCGTACCGCCGAATCATAACGTTCTCATCCATAGGCGCCGCTGATCTTCTACCGGCTCGATCGGAAGCGCAGGACACACATGCGGGACAGCGTTTTCAAATAACTCCATCCAAATTTTAATAGGCGCGCGTGAGAGCGGCCAGCGCCGCGAGGCTTGTAGTGAAACGGTACCTCGCGGATCGCGCAGCCTTTCACATAGAGATCGATCAGGAGTTCTTCCAGGACATCGAAATCGCGGGCCGCAGGGCGGAGAGCAAGCAGCATATCGCGGTTGTACAAACGGAATCCGCTCGACAGATCGCGGAAGGGAAGGGCGAGCACCAAACCAAAAGTGCGATTTAGAATCCAACTCAGCGCCCGGCGCGACGAACTCATGTCGGCCATACCTCCAGGCACATAGCGCGATGCGATCAGCATCTGCGCCTGGTCCCTGCGCTTCCAAAGCTCTTCCACGAATTGGGCGGGATGCGACAGGTCGGCATCCATAGTGACGATATACGGTGCGGTACTCGCATCGAAACCAGCGAGGAGTGCGCCGCCATAGCCGCGTTCCTTTTGGAGAATAACGCGGGCCCCCAATCTGCCGGCCGCATCCTTTGTTCCGTCATTCGACCCGGCGTCGACGACGATCACTTCCGCGGCGATGCCGAGCTTACGAGTAACGTCTCTAAGTTCCGGGAGAAGGAGCTCGAGATTGGGCCGCTCGTTCCAGGCGGGAATCAAAATTGTGAGCTGCGGCGGGTCGGCGGTCGCATTGCGCACAGGAACTCGATCATACCTTGATTAGCGCTCCTCGGCAATTGGTGGGTGAGTTCAACAAAAGAAACGCTGATTGTATTGGGTATTATACGCATATGACGCTGGAGCCAGCGCGCGCAAAAGACGTCGTCGGGGCAATTTTTCAAGTCGCATGAGCCTGGAGCTGCGCGAACAACGTGCGGAAAGATGGGGAGTCGTACTTCTCATAGTGCTTACAGCGCTCGCGGCCTACGTCAAATGGGGCAAGCTGGACTCCCTACTGTGGCAGGATCCGGCGTGGTGGCTCAACGAATACGGGCGATACGCGCGAGGGGAATTACCCTACCGGGATTTTTATTGGTCCTACGGACCCCTCAGCGCCGACCTGTTCGCGTGGGCGATGCGAATGTTCGGAGCCCGCTTCACGGTTATTCAAAGTTTATTGGACCTTATTTCAGCCAGCATTGTTTTCCTGTTGTACAGAATCGCCGCACGCTTGATGCCCGCGCCACTTCCTGCACTTACTACGGGGTTGCTGGTGGCTGTCGGAATTACTGCCCGGACCTACTTTAGCCTGTTTTCAATGATCGGGTACACTCCCGCCGCGCATATAGCTGCCGCAGGCCTATTGTTGATGATGTGGGCCGTAATAGCCTACGTGAATGATGGGCGGCGCCGTTCTCTGTGGATATCGTTTGGCGCGTTGGCAGCGTGCCTGGGAAAGCAGGAGACGCTTCTTGGGGCAATATTCGTATTTGTCTCTCTAGCGCTTTTTGACCTGCGGCAGTGGTATGCGCCCCGCACGACCAGGGCGTGGCTGTCAAGGTATCTTGTTCTCGGAGTCGGTTGCTTTCTTCCGTCGCTGTTGGTCTATATAGCCTGGGGCCAGGTCGCCGGCTGGTCCAAGTTTCTTGCTTGTATGCAGGGTTTTGGACTCGCGGTTCTATCCTGTCCCTGGTGGCCGAATGGATATGGTCTCGTGGGTGCGTTGATCGCGCTAGTGAAGGCAGCGATGCTAATGCTCGTGGGTTTCATGTTTGTGCCGCGCTGGCGCAGTCGCTTGGCAGGTCGCTACCTACTGATTGCCGCGGCGATGTTGGCAGGCATGGCGGCGGTTGTCGTATTCGAGTGGCGGATGTTCTCGGATATGCTGACGGGCAACGGCACTCTAGCGCAGCGGTTTCAAAGAGACGCAGCCGAACTGCTGTCGACCAGTTCATTCCTGCGCCCGGTTTTGTGGTCCGGGCTTGTTTATGGCGCTATGCTGCTTCTGCGCGCATTCAGGAAGCGAAGTATGCAAAAGGGAGAGTTTACGGCCTTCCTTCTCGTTGCCGTACCCGGCTTGATGAGCGTACGGAGCCTATTTGGCACCATTCTGGTGAACGAGCTGGAGGTCCCGGCGATCACGTACCCGTTTCTTCTTCTGGCTGGTCCCTACCTGTTGTATTCGGCGCTTTCATCCAACAGCCAGCATCACTCCCGAGAGTCGTCAGTCGACTGGCCGGCGCTGCGGTTTACCTCGGCAGTCCTGATTGGCTACGCGGTTGTCAGGTTGATTGGTGGATATGCTCCGCTGTTGTCGAACGCGACATTCCCGACCGTAAACACGCCTGCCGGATCTATTGGTCTGAAGATGAGTGCGATTGAAAAGCCGATTCTTGATTATGTACTCGCAAACAGCGCCCCTTCGGACACGATTCTTGAACTTCCTTTTGGCGGGGGCATGAGTTTTGCAACCGGACGTCGACAACCCACGTACAGCACCCTATTTATTCAGCTTCGGCCATCAGAAGCGATCGAGGCTGAGGACCTCCGAAGGTTGACCGCCCAGCCGCCGGCGGTCGTGATCGCGCGCGATGAGCTTCACCTCGGGACGCTTTTTGGCGTAGAGGGCAGCGTCGGCTGTGTATTCCCGCAGTTAGTGTGGAAGGACAACAAGCCTTCGTCTGATCCCAACCATGTCTTTCCAATTGTGGACTATATTGAACGCAATTATATGGTGGATAGGAAAATTGGGATGTGGGTAATATTGCGTCCGATTATGAGATAACGACCTGCCGAAAAGACTCATCATTTCGGCACCAGCAGCAACTTCGGGCCGATGATTTTCGACGCCCGGTAATTCTGCTGAATATAGTCAATGGCCGGAAAATGTTTGTCTGGCACCACTGAGCTGGTCTCCGGAATCCAGACTAGATGCGGAAAAGCACACGTACAGCCTTCTAGGCCGTAGAAAGCGGCGTAGTTTGGTTGATTTTCAGCAATCACTACTTTGGGAGGGTGCGCCCGGATCCTCTCCAGATCCTTTTCGAGCAAATCATCCGGTACCTTGAGCTGTTCGAATTGTCCAGTAAAAAGAGGGCTGAGCCGATGGGTGGCAACGTTCATGCCACCTCCATAGGGAACATCGAGGACCGTATCGGTGGGGCTGCTGTTTTCCAGCACAAAGCGATAGATTTCCGAATCAACAGCAAAGTGCGACAGGCGAATGTTCCCCGCCATAGTGGAAAGATCCCGATATGGGCGGTCGGACAGCAGGCTCGAGTAACCGCCCGCCACACGAAGGACGGCATAGAAGATGAACAAAGTAACCACGGCCGCGCCGGCGAGGCTCCGAGCGCCGCAATCCAGGTCAAACCCAGGCCCCGCGATGGCAAGAAAACGCCAGATCAGGTAAGGCGCCAGCAAAATGAAGAATGGATAACAGATGGCGGGCACGGTGCTGGTGGACCCGAGATGCCAGTTGAACCACCCTCGCGAGGACATCGCCACCGGCCCGGTAAGAAGAATCAAGAGTGAGAGGGATGCAGCGTTCGGCATGCGCCCCTTTGATCGGATCAATCTGGCGAGCAGCCAAACCCACAGCAAGACGCTGGACCACATCACGGGAAGCAGGACGGCATTGCTCCAGAAAATGCTAGGAGCCGAATACCAGAGTTTGTCAGTAGCCGGCCGTGAGCCCGTAAAAAGGTTCCAATTGGAATACAAAACGTACGCGCCAAAGATACAAGCGCCCGCGAGTCCGCCAGCCAAAGCATAGTAATAAGTTCGGCCAAACCGCAGGAAGAACTGACGTCGGCGCGTGAGCGAGAGAATCGATGCGATAAATGCAGCTTCGCCCAGGGAAGCTATGGCGCCAAAGATCCCCACCCCCGTAGGCCACCAAGGGCAAGCCGTCCGAGCCAAGCCATAGCCTGTAATCCCTAACTGCATATTCCCGAATCCCGCGACAGTCCCCATCCAAAGATACGCAACCAGGACAGGCGCCACGCACGCCGCGGCGACTTTGGTGTAGTGGCTGAACCACTCTCCTGTAGTCTTTTCTCGAAACCAATACTGCCGGTCGACCGCAGCCAAAAGGCCGAGAGTGCAGGAAGTTGCGAGCAGTGTCTCCGGTTTAGTGTAGGCTGCAACAAATGATCCTATGGAAATGCTGAGCCACGTTCCTGCATTTAATTTGCCCGTCCGAACGTACGACAGGACACCGATCAGCAGCAACAGGAATCCCGCTGCCCCAATTTGTAGCGCCGGAACGTACGTAAGAAACGAGAACAGGCTGAAGAACATTAAGCTGGTGCCGCCGATAGACAATAGGCAGATCATGACGGGCAAATGAAGAAAGCGCGGCAGAAGGGGCCGAATCAACGCATATCCAAGAACGACCACGGCTAGCGATGCCAGATCGACGAAGACCTGCGCCACCGTGAAAGCGACCCCGAATAAGTTCATGGTCCAACCCAAGAGCAACACTGAAAGAGGCGGATAGGACCATAAAAAATCGCGGTAAGGAATTTCACCGGCCGCCGCACGTTGGCCTTCGACCAGCCAAAGTGCCGGGTCACCCCAGACCAGCGTGTCCAGTTTGAGCCATCGCAAATAACCCAAGATGCAACACGAGAACAGGATCAGAGCCATGTTTCTTAGATCTGCTGCTGAAAAGCGCTGGTCAGGCACGTTCCTTATATCGGCTTGAAGCTCAACTTCGTACACGCCACCTTCCTTGTCGATCAAGCTTTGAAATCCGTAGCAGAGAAAACGCATGGCGGCGGCTCGTAGTGGGGGATGTAGGCGCGCGGGATTCCTGGTGGTTTACGGTTCGACTTGGGAACATAGATTCGAAAGGCGCCGTAGGTGTACTTCAATTGGTATGCGTCTGCGATCGCGGCCTGCACTCCTTCTGTATATCGATTGCGATTGTCTAACGATGTAGTAACCACGATGGCCGCAAACGAATCAGTGTCGATCCTCTTCAAGAAATCGGTTTCATTCCAGTAACCGTTTTGAGCCAGGTTCGTGATGATGGATGGTTCCGCAGGTATTTCTTTGTGGACTTTCATCAGAATGGTCATATTCTCGGAATACACCGTTCCATCCAGATGCCGGATCAAGTCGATGACCTTGGCGGTGTCCTCCCGCGTGGAATTTGGAGGCATTCGGCGCATTAGTTCGGCGAGGGAAGCAACCCCATTCGAGCCAAACAGCAAAAGGAGCAACAGCAGGCTGACGCACGGGATCGCAGCCGCGCGAGTGCTCCCTCGGCGCAGCAGGTAAGCGAGCACCAAAGCAACGGGGAAACAGCAAGCGAGATTCCACTCGAGGAAATAGTTATAGCTCGATCCTCTTTTCCCACACGTTAGCGACACGGCCAGGGCGAGCAAGATGTATAGCGAATACAGTCCGATAGCGCGGCGTGCCCGATTCTTAGCTATCCAGTGGCGTGTAACCACGAGCGCGCACGGGCGAGACAGCCGGGCTATTCGTAAGCCGGAAAAGATGGGAAGCGTCAGTGCGATTGCCGCCAAGGGGGCCATATTGGCCAGGTTGTTTTGAACGATGCCAAGCATGTTCAGCAAGATGAATGGGTTTTGGTTATACACGAATAGGTTCAGCAGAGCGGCTCCACGGGTCGGTATTGCCAGCACTGCAAGACCGGTGCACCCCAACGAAAATGCAAAAACCAACAATTTAAGAGCGCGTGACCGATTAGCGATGAAAGCGATCGTGAAACACGCTGCCGGAGCCGCCAGCTGCGTCTGTTTGGTGAACAAAGCGAGTACGAAGAGAAGAAAGGCGGCATAGTCGAGACCGGGATGATGGTCCGCCAAAAGGAACAGAAGCAATCCCGCAAAGGTGAACAACAAGGCCAGCAGATCTACTCGCATAAATTCCGCCCACTCCATCGTGCTCAGGTTGTAACAAAGCAAACCAGAAACCACGGCCGCGGCGGCTCGTGGGAGGGCCAACAAACTCGGAATGCTCAGCCACGTAAAAAGCCCGATCACAACACCGATCAACAGCGCGGAAATAAACGACACCCAGCGCCCCGCTGCCAGCAGATCGTGCGTGATATTAGCCACGCCATGCGACACCAAGTGGTAAATCGGCGTGTAGTGGAAAACAATGTAAGGATACTGCTCGATGCGGTGGTAGGCTGCACTTAGATGCACCACGTGCTCGGCTTGCCACATAACAATCCCTTCTCCGTAATCCAGTTCGTCGGGAGAATGGATGCTGGTCCAGCAGCGCAGTGAGAAGGCTATGGCCCCGGCCAGCAGGAAGACACACAGCGTCGCAAGGTAGACTGTTTGAATGCTGCTGCGATCGGTTCGGTTCACCACGATTACAGCTTAACTTAGACACTATTGAGCGCGTCTCGGCCTGGCCATCACAAACATCTGCTTGCCCAGTGGTTTCACGGGCGAGCTTAGGTAGAACCGAATGAGAGATTCAGACACGATCATCTTTCGATTCTTAATGGTGAGGGGCATGAATCGTGGCACACACTCGAGGACCTCGTATCCATGAGCGGCGAGGAAATCGCACAGGCTTTCATGGGAGTAAATGCTGACGTGGGTATAGTCGTCGAAATATTCCTTGAACGCATAGCGATAGTTGGGTTGCAGCATGGCCAGCTTCCCATCTGGCGTGAGTTTCTCGCTCAATTGAGCCAGGACCGTGGCAAGACATTCTTTAGTCAAATGTTCAAAAAGATTGCTTGCAAAAGCAAAGTCCACAGACCCATGCTCCAAGAAGGAAAGGTCGGCCGTATCACCCACATGGCCCTCTACATCTTTCGTAAGATGCTTCAAACACCCTGGCCAGCTATCCAAGGCAATTCGCCGCCGGGCCTGGACATTATTGATAAACTCTCCGTAACCGCAACCTAGTTCGAGAACGCAATCGGAGCTAGAAATGTATTTTGAGAAATGAAACTTCCACAGCGCGCGCCAAAGGATCTCGCGTCTTCTGTCGTAAGGCAGTCGAGTCAGGTGATATGCATCGTCACTCAAGTTTGGACTCCATGCGCTCGGAAGCGTCGAGGATTTATGAAACGGCAGGACCCAGATCAGCACCTGGACCGCAGTCTGATAATCTCAGTGTAAGTGAATGCTCCGCTCTTTGCTTAATATCGTATCGAAGAAATAGAACTCCTTCCATGTATTCAACAGCCTCAGAGTCTAAGGGCAGCGTTACTGGCGTCGAAGGCGCTGGGGTCCGCCAAAAGAATATCCCTCTCTTCTTCTTCGGCACTTTGTCGTGCGTAATGGGTTTGACCATCTATTTTTTTGGCATCCTGTTTTCCATCGTTCGCCTGACTTTCCATCTCGGTGAACCATTCCGCAGCTGGAATCAGAACGTTATATGGTGGAGTGGGATTCCGACCACGCTTGGCGTGCTACTGGGAGCCGCCGACCTCGCATTCCTGCTCCCAGCTAAGCGCCAGCGTTTGCGCCGCGTAAAACTTGAACCTGTTCCCAACCGCGATGTGGTGGTAGCGCTTACGGCGTACAATGACGAACCCAGCATAGCAGCTGCAGTTGCTGATTTTAAGAATCACCCCTTGGTTCGGCGCGTCATCGTCGTCGACAACAACAGCCGGGATAACACCTTCGGAGCCGCGCAGCGCGCCGGCGCGATGGTTGTCACGGAAACCAAACCAGGTTATGGGCGCTGCGTCTATCGCTGTTTTCAGGAGGCGCTCGCCGAAAAGACAGTGGATCTGATCGTCCTCTGTGAAGGTGATATGACCTTTCGCGCCAAGGACCTGGAAAAGCTGCTGGCCTACATCGATCATGCCGACGTCGTGAACGGAACAAGGATCGTCGAGCAGTTGCGCGAGTATTCAACGCAGCTTTCCACGTTTATGTACTATGGCAATTTCTTTGTTGGAAAGTTGCTCGAACTAAAGCATCTCGGACGTGGCACCTTCACGGACGTGGGAACAACCTATAAACTTTTGAGACGCAGCAGCCTCGAACGCCTGTTGCCAATTCTCAATCCTGCCGTGAACCTCGAGTTTAATGCTCATTTTCTCGATACGGCGCTAGCCAGCGGCGAAAGGATAGTAGAGTGCCCCATCACCTTTCATCCTCGAGTCGGCGTCAGCAAGGGGGGCAATGTGAACGACTTTCGAGCACTCGCCGTTGGACTGCGCATGATCCTGGGGTTGTGCTTCGGCTGGCGATCATCCGATCGTTAGCCCGCCCGCGGTCTCTGCCGTTGACAGTCGCAGCGTCTACATCCAAAGGGTTTATAAATAGTCGTTCGATCATTTTGATAAAATGCCCCCAGTGACCCGGCCGGCTATGACGGTTCCAGATGTCGGAGTCGAGCCTGCCTGGCGTCGACTTCCAAGCCACATTTCCGAGCTGGATGGGATTCGAGCAATTGCCATCTGGATGGTGCTGGCCCTCCATACATTTATTCCAGACGACGAATCGTCGCGGGCACTGGCGCACTGGCCGAAGCTTTTGCTGTTGATACTGGGACACGGATGGCTGGGTGTAGATTTGTTCTTCGGGCTCTCCGGTTTTTTAATCACTGGTATCTTGCTCGATGGCCGAAGCGACCCGCACTATATCCGCAATTTTTACAGTCGGCGAGCGTTGCGAATTCTTCCGGTTTACTTCATTTGTTTGGCGGTAATGGCGTACTTTTATCCGGGATACAGCTCGTATTTTTGGCTGAGCTTGCTGTTCATGGCGAACACTGCGGGTCCCGTGTTTCACATCGCGGTTCCGCATGGACCAGGGGTGTTCTGGTCGCTGGCGGTAGAGGAGCACTTCTATTTTGTTTGGCCCTGGCTGGTACGGATACTCAGCCGGCGCACACTGGCGATGGTTTGCGCTGCTCTGATGGTCTTTGAACCGGTGTTGCGGGCCGTTTATACGGCGCGTGGAGTCGACATCTACCCCTTGTCCTGGTTTCGATTCGACGCCCTTGCTTCGGGAGCTCTGTTGGCGATTTGGTTTCGTTCCTCCTTAGCATCCAAGCGGCGATCGCTCCAGCTCGCAGGCGCATATCTTCTCACCATGATTGTCATTACAGTTGCTGCGTTGCCCTTCGGAGTGCTCTCGAAGACGGTGGCGGGATTAGCTCTTCGAGGGACGCAAGCGATGTTGATCTTTAACGCTGTCATGCTGGTGGCTATCGCGTGCCGGTCCACGAAGCTGACCGCGCCCCTGCGTTCGCGTTTCGCAAGATTCAGCGCTGATCTCAGCTATTGCCTGTACTTGATCCACTTGTCTATTTTCGACGGATATATGGCATTGTTCCGGCGGTGTGTCTCGCGCCCGGTTACGGTATGGGACATCTTGTTTCGCGTAGCGGTGGTGCTGACGATTTCGTACATCCTGGCGCTGTTGTCGCGTCATTTTCTGGAGCTTCCCGTCCTTTCGCTCAAGCGATTCTTGACAGATTCCTCCGCTCCGAAAAAGCAGCCTGCGGCGTATTCATCAAGCTAGTGCCTTCCCGCGATCAGGAACCCGTTATCATGCAAGTTGGCAACGAAAAAAGCTCTCATCACCGGCATCACCGGCCAGGACGGTTCCTTTTTGGCGGAATTCCTCCTGGCCAAGGGGTATCAAGTCCACGGCATCGTGCGCCGCGCATCCACGTTTAACACGGACCGGCTGGACTCTATTTACGCCGATCCACACGAGCAGGGCGCGCGCCTCTATCTCCACTATGGCGACGTGACCGACGGTTCCGGCCTCCGGCATGTGATCGAAACCGTGCAACCGGACGAGATTTACAATCTCGCTGCCCAGTCGCATGTGCGAGTTAGTTTCGATCAGCCCGAATACACGGCCGATGTCGTGGCCACTGGAACATTGCGTCTGTTGGACGCAATCCGGGATTATACGTCCAACACAGGGCGTCCAGTGCGTCTGTATCAAGCCGGATCTTCGGAAATGTTTGGAGCCGCTCATCCGCCTCAAAACGAAGGCACGGCTTTTTATCCGCGCAGTCCGTATGCTGTCAGCAAAGTGGCCGGGCATTGGTACGCGGTCAATTACCGCGAAGCCTATGGATTATTCATCTGCAATGGCATCCTGTTCAATCACGAATCCGAGCGCCGCGGCGAGACTTTCGTGACGCGTAAGATTACACGCGCGCTCGGCCGAATCAAGCTAGGCCTCCAGCAGAAGCTGTTTCTGGGGAACCTCGAAGCGCGACGGGACTGGGGTTATGCCGGCGACTACGTGGAAGCAATGTGGATGATGCTGCAAGCGCCTCAGCCCGACGATTATGTCGTCGCTAGCGGCCAGGCGCATTCCGTCGCCGAGTTCCTGGACCAAGCGGCCAGCTACTGCGGGCTGGATTGGAAAAAGTTCGTAGAAACCGACGCGCGATACTTGCGTCCAACCGAGGTTGACTACCTATTAGGGGATCCGACGAAGATCAAGCAGCAACTGGGCTGGGAGCCCAAAGTCGGCTTCGAGCAGTTAGTGCACTTAATGGTGGATCACGATCTTGAGTTGGCTCGTCAGGAGCAAACCCTGGCGCAGGCTGGTCACAAAATCATTTTGCGCGGGACTTCTCATGGGTAAAATTCAGCATGGTTAAATCGAGTCGTATCTATGTGGCCGGGCATCATGGCCTGGTCGGCTCGGCGATTTGCCGTCGGTTAAAGCGAGATGGCTATACCAATCTGATCGTTCGCGATCGCAGCCAGTTGAATCTGACTAACGCGCCCGCCGTGGACGCCTTCTTCGCTGCCCAAAGGCCCGACTATGTTTTCCTGGCGGCTGCCAAAGTGGGCGGAATCCTGGCCAATAGCACTTATCCCGTGGACTTCCTGCGGGACAATCTCGTCATTGAGCTGAACGTGATGGAGGCGGCTTACCGGCACGGTGTCAAGAAATTGGAGTCTCTCGGTTCTTCGTGCATCTATCCCAAGCTGGCGCCTCAGCCCATCAAGGAAGAATATTTGCTTACGAGTCCCCTGGAGCCGACCAACGAATGGTACGCCATCGCCAAGATCGCGGGCATCAAACTGGCGCAAGCCTATTGGCAGCAGTTCGGATTCCACGCCATCAGCTTGATGCCCACTAACCTCTATGGGCCTGGCGATCATTTCGATCTTAAAGCTTCACACGTCTTGCCAGCCTTGATGCGCAAAGCCCATGAGGCGCGTGTCAACGGCGCGCCGGAGATGGTCGTGTGGGGCACAGGCATACCGCGGCGCGAGTTCATGCATGTTGACGATCTGGCTGATGCCGCGCTGTTCTTAATGCTGAACTATGACGAGCCCGATATCATCAATGTCGGCGTCGGCACGGACCTCTCCATTCGCGAACTAGCCGAGCTGGTATGCCGCGTGGTTGGCTACGATGGCCGCTTGGTGTTCGACACTTCAAAGCCGGATGGCACGCCGCAAAAGTTACTGGATGTTTCACGCTTGCGTGCGTTGGGCTGGCAAGCTCGTATCGGCCTGGAAAAGGGGATCAAGGAGACTTACCAGTGGTTTCTGAGCCAACCGGGAAGTAGTCAACAATCGGTTGCGACTTAAAGGCCCCTTGGTGGTCTACCAGACCGGCAGCCCCAGTGCCGCTTCGATAGCTTCCAGCACCATGGCCGGATTATCGCTACCGTCCACGGTGTGGAAGTCCATTTCGCGATAGTACTCGATGAGCGGAGCGGTGGCCTCTTCGTAAAGCCTCAGACGCTCTTGAATAACCGACTTAGTATCGTCGGCGCGCCGCACGAGCGCTTTCCCGTCCTGGTCGCAAAAGCCTTCGCGCGCGGGCGGTCTGTGTCGGACATGGTAGATCTTCCCGCAGGATGGGCACTGCCGCCGGCCGATGATGCGTTCCACCAACACCTGAGCCGGGACATCGATCTGGATCACCGTGGGTTGTGGCATTGCTAGAGTTTCAAGGGTGTCGTCCAGAAACATGGCCTGTGGAACCGTGCGCGGGTATCCGTCCAGCAAGAACCCTTTTTCGCAATGGGGATGGGCGATCCAATTGGCTACGACCTGATTCATCACATCGTCGGAAACCAGCTCACCCCGAGCCAGCGTTGCCTTAACGGCATTGCCGAGCGGCGTCCCTGATTCACATTCGGCTCGCAAAACGGCCCCCGTGGAAATCGTCGGAATGTTCAACAGTTCACTCAGGACCCCCGCCTGCGTCCCTTTGCCGCAACCCGGCGGCCCAATCAATACAATGATGTTCTCACCCATACCGTGTTATTAGTAAAACCGGAAATCCCCAAATCTCAAAATCCGGTCGTCCAGGACGGCCACTGGTCCGATTTGACCCAGTATCCATAGCCAAGTAGTATGCTGTAACTTACTACTATTGAAGTACTAGTAAGTATGTGCGGGAACGAATGTCCAACTCGATAACCCCAGCATTCGAGATCGACGACGGTCTACTTACGCGCTTACGTGAAGCCGTTGTCCTACGACGAATTGAAAGTGGAATCGAATGGTTTCAGACCCATCGCGAAGCTATCCTTTCCCTTGATCCACATCAGAAGAATGCGGCCGCGTTCGTCGGTTATTTTTCGCAGTGGGTGGACATTGGTTACTGCGAAGAGGGCATCGTTCGCGATTTACTCGACCGTTTTCCCCACGAGACCCGCGCCACGCTCCCGCTGTGCGATTACATTCATTTGCGCCTCGCCGAGGGCATGGCCGCCTCAGCCGCGGAGGAGACCGGGGACGCCGTCCGTCATTTTGATTTCATCATCTCGCTGGGCGAAGAAGTGGCGGACAAGCAACTGCTGGCCTTGGCGCACTTTTGGAAGGGACGCTGCCAGCGGAAACTGGGCGAGTACCAGAGCGCTCTCACCCACACTGTGAAGGGCCGCGAACTGGCGCTCGAGCTCGGATACCGCCGCATGGCCGCGGTGATGCAGGTCTTGGAGAGTTGGCTATGCTTCCAAAAGAAAGAGCTCCCGCAGGCCTCCAGGCTTTTGCGGGAAGCCGAAACCATCGTTGGAGAAACGGACGATTCGGTGACACTCGGCAATATCCATTCCGGCTATGGCCGCATCGCCCAGGATGAAGGCCGCTATGATCGCGCGCTGGAACATTTCGCTAACGCCATCGAATGGTATCGGAAGCGCGACCCGCGTCACCGAAACCTGGCGCGCTCGCTGGCGAACATGGCGTATGTGAAGCGGTTAATCGCCGTTCGCATGGAGCGGGGGCTGGACACTGAGGTCGCGCGCCGCCGTAAGCTAGCCGGGCGCGAGGCAATCGAAGCCGGTCCTGCCAGCGTAATCTCCCGGCAACGCATCGAGCAGCTTCGTGCCGAGGCCTCGTCCAACCTCGCTCAGGCGGAGGACATCTACCGCTCGCTGCATCATCATCGTGGCCTGGGAACGGTGCGAATCGAGCGGGGGCGCTTGTTTCTGGACCACGGCGATCTGGAGCGCGCGGAGTTCGAGGCCGACCAGGCTTACCAACTGGGCGCCGACAAGGAAGACTATATCCTGATGGCGCGCGCGCGCCTGCTCGAAAGCACCATCGAGACTGCGAAATATGAAGAGGGTATCGATGACGATCCAGCCAGCCATGCCCAACGGGCGCACGATTACGCCCAGGACGCGTTCGAATGCGCTCAGCACACCGAGAATCACAAACTGCTGGCACGAACCCATATCCGGCTGGGCCAGATCTTTTGCACGGATTTCTTCAATGACCCCGTCGCTGCGCAGTCCTGGTGCGATCGGGCCGCCGAATATTTGAGCCCTGGGAACAATGACCTCTGGGGCGAGTATCAAACACTGAAAGCAAAACTGTTGCGGCGTGGGAGTGTGGACGCGCGGCTACGAAAATGGTCGCAGGGCTTGATCGATGGCCAGACCTTCCAGCAGATGACCGACGAATTCGCGGACTTGATCGTGCCCAAAGTCTGGGAACGCGAGGGCCGTAAAGTATCGCGCGTAGCGACCAGGCTATCGATTTCGCCGAAGAAAGTCCGCCGCATCCTGACTCGGCTGGGCCTAAAAGGCGATTAATTTTGATCGATGACCGACAGCTTCTCGACCAGCAGATGGCGTACTATCGCGCCCGGGCCGAGGAATATGACCAGTGGTTCCTGCGCGAAAAGCGCTACGATCGAGGGCCCGAGCATCGCCGCCAATGGTTTCGCGAAGTGGAGGAGATTGAAACCGTTCTGCATTCAACCGTGCAAGGGGAAGAAGTGCTGGAGCTGGCCTGCGGAACCGGCCTCTGGACGCATCGGCTGGCCCAAAACAATCGGCGAATTGTGGCCGTGGATGCGTCACCGGAAGTCATCGCCATCAATCGGGAGCGGGTCCAAACAGATAAGGTCGAATATATAATCGCCGACATTTTCTCCTGGGCTCCGGCCACCACCTTTGACGCCGTTTTCTTTTCATTTTGGTTGTCGCACGTTCCCCCCGCGCGATTTGACGCGTTCTGGACATTGGTCCGATCGGCGCTCCGTCCGGGTGGGAAAGCATTCTTCATCGATAGCTTGCTGGAGCCGACGACGTCCGCCGTGGACCATGGGCCAGTTGACCAATCGGGCGTCGTTCACCGGAGGCTCAATGACGGGCGGGAGTTCGATGTCGTGAAGATCTTCTATGAGCCCGCCGAGCTGGAGCAACGGCTGGCCGATCTAGGTTGGCCCGGTTGGGTGCGTTCGACCGGCCGATTTTTCCTCTATGGCTGTGTCAGCCCGATTAGCGACCAGTAGCCCTCGCGTGTCTTTGCTTGAAGATCCGGCCTATCCTTGACCGCTACCCGGATCGTATGAAACGTCCCCGGCTCGCCTCCCTTCGGTTCGAAACTGAGGATGTACTGCCGATGCACCTCTTCGCTCACTTGTTGAATGGCCTGCTCCAATGCATTCTTCTTCAGAAAATTCCGCGCCCGCCCACCGGTAGTCTTAGTGAACAGGCTCGAAAGATCGGGCTTGCGTAACCGCATCAATTCGCCGATGGCATAGATCGGATCGCTTGGTCCCAAATCGGGCGGGACCGCGGTGTCATCGGGGGCGGGGCAAAGAGCGCACTTTTGGACCTTGATCCTTTCGTCTTCGGGTTTCAAATCTTCAGCAGTCTTGGGCTTCACTGTGAATGGCTCGAGGAATGGCGAAAAGGTCAGCCAATAAACTGCGACATTCAACCGTTGCACTCGCTCCATTACTTCGGCGAGCTTGGCTCGGCTCGAGCGATCACGCCTCTCCGCAATCATGAGCACGATCGGCCGGCGTCCAGGCGGCCGCCGCTCCAGCATCAGAAGAGCCTGGCGCAGGGCATCCAGCATGTGGGCGTCGTCGCCTTCCTTGCGCAGCATGCGTAGCGCGTGAATCACCGAATCCGGATTCCTGGTGAACTCCTGATGAACCTTCACCTGGTCGCTGAACGAGATCACCGCGGTTTCTCCTCGATCCGCCGCCAGCAACTCGGTAAACAGTATGCCAGTGCCGCCCAGCTTATCGATCACGGCTCCCGAATTCGAGCTGCTCTGGACTACGATCACCAGATCTATTGGATACGTCGTCCAATCCATCTGTATCCGCTGCGGCACATTGTTGTCGTAGAGAATCAGGTCTTGGGACGTTAGCCCGTCCACGTAACGTCCTTTGGAATCCGTGACGGTGGTGGGTGCGACAACTAGCGGTACGGTGCTCTTAAACTGCGCCCAGCCGCTCGAAGCTAGCAGGACGATAGCGGCGCCAACACGCATCGCCCAGAGGTTAGCACCTTCAGGGCCAACGTCTGTGGAAAGTTAGTCCTCTACGAGTGCCGCCGCAGAAAGTCTAAGAGCAGCCTCGCGACCTCTTCGTGCTGTTCTTGCTGCACCCAGTGCCCGGCTCCATCCACCAGATGAAAGCCCTCCATCTTGGTACAGGCACTGTTCCTCATTCTCTCTACGGCGCCAGCGGTCTGGTAGACTCCCCAGTCGCTTTTCCCGGAGATAAAGCAGGACGGCACATCAATGGTGCGGCCGGAGAAGGTTTGGAGCTCAGAATTCAGTTTGGCATTCGCACCACGCCTATATCCATTCAAGCCTCCTTGGAATCCAGTCCTGCCGTACTCCGCCGCGTACACCTCCACATCTTCGTCGGTAAGCCATTTGCACGCTGCTATCTCTGCCGCGGAAGGCATATGCTCTGCCGCCGTCTCGCACATCCCCTTGTCCAGATCCATCACATAGTAAGTGGGCATCTTCGCCATTTCCTCGGCGGTGCGCGCCTTGAGGGGGAAAGGTCTGTTCTGCTTCCAGTCCGCGCTCTTGTAGTAGTAGTAGGCGCGGAAAAACGCGTGGAGTCCCTGCGGGCAATTTCGCATGTTATTGTCAGCGTCGCGGGTAGTGTAATAACGCTGGTAGTACTTCCGCGGGCGGGGCAGCGCCGCCAGTTGCTCGTCAATGCTAGGACCCGAAGGCACTACAACTTCGTGCGCCGTTTTGTTAGCGCTGTCAAAGGGAAGTGCTGGCGGTCCGGCAAAAGGGGCACTCATCATCGCCACCGACCGAAACACGTCGGGCCGTATGAGTGAACACCAAGCTGCCACAGGTGAGCCTGCATCGTGCCCGACTACAGCAGCCACGGACCGGTAGCCGAGAGCCGAGACCAGACCCAAGGCGTCTCTGACCATGTTGAGCGTGCTAAAGGAACTGAGATCACCGTCGTAGTTCCCATCCCAACCCGTGGTGCGTCCATAGCCCCTCTGGTCGGGTGCTATCACTCGATACCCCGCCGACGCGAGCGGCGGTATCAGCTTTCTCCAACTGTAGGCAAGCTCCGGGAAGCCGTGTAGCAGCAGGACGCACGGCCGTTCCTTGCCTTCGAAGCCAGCCTCCAGCACGTGCACTCGAAGACCGTTGTTATTGTCCACAAATCGGGAGCGGATCCCGGAGGGAATCGTGGTCTGGCCATAAGCGACACCCTGGTTGGCTGCATGCGCCTTGGTTGCGATGACGGCGCTCGCCAGGCTGGCGGCTAGGCCTTCGATATATTGACGGCGAGTGGATGTACCCATGGCTTGGATTCTACCGCTGGCTTGGATTCTACCGCCACGCCGGGTAGTGCAATTCCATCTAAAAGGTGGTTGATGGCATGATTGGGGTTGGTGCCTTTCCATTTAGACCATCACAAACCGAGAATGGCACGATCAGCTTCTCGCATCAAGGTGAGGCTTCAAGCTGCTGGATTTGGAGCGGGTTTTGTGTTCCTTGGCATGCTCCAGCTTTCGCGGGGGCGCATCATGTGGATTGACTGGCGTCACCTGCCGGTGTTTTCGGGTGCAGAGATTGCGTTGGGTGTCGTGCTGTTGCTGTTGTCGATAACCCCATTTTCCTGGATCGAAAAGGGGGCTCGTTGGATTGATCGCCACTCCGAACAGTAGGAGTCTTATCAACCAACTTTTAGATGCGCACTACCGCCACGCCGCCCGGATCGGCGTCTATTGGAGCTTGCCTCTGGCTTCAACCCGCCAAGTCTGCTCGACGGCATCCCCTCGTATTCCATATACGCATTCGTGGAGATTCATAGCCACACAAATGTGATTGGGGATGATCCGAACGCGGTCGCCGACATCGAATCGGCGCTCGGCTTTGCGAAGGTCGACGAAGCCGTGCTCCTCATTCATCTTGGTGAAGACGGCTTGGGAAGCTTCCACCACGTGGCCAAAGCTCACCTCGCTACCGGCGGTCGGGCGATCGGAAGAAAAAGTCTTCGAGCCGCCATCCACGATCATCTGGCCGGCTTTCGCGGTGGATATGACGGTGACCATAATCGAAGCTGCGCACTCGTCCAGCGTGCACGCCCCTGAAAGCACCGTATTCCGGTCGTTGAAGATATACGTGCCAGGCCGGACTTCGTTCATGCCCGGCAGCAGGTGGGAAAGGAACAATGTGGGCGTCGATCCTCCGCTTACGATCCCTGGTGTGAACCCGGCGCGCCGCAGATCGCCCAAGGTTTGTTCCAGGAGTTCCGCAACTTCGTTCAACGCCTGCCGACCTTCTTCATCCAGCGACTTGACCTGTCCGGGATAAAACGCGAGGCCCTCAAAGCGTAGGTTCGGCAATCGCGCGATACCTCGAATCAAATCGAGCAACGACTCGCCAGGCGCCACCCCCACTCGTCCCAGTCCAACGTCCACTTCCGCCAAGACCCCGATTTCGACGCCGTGGGCACTCGCCGCGCTCGAAAGTTGCTGGGCTACGAAGAGGCTATCGAGCGACATGGTAACCGCAGTTTGTTTGACAATCTTCATCAAGCGGTCGAGTTTCCGGGCGCCCACCGTTGGGTAGGCGATTAGAAGATCCTTCGGTTGGGCTAGCAACATAACCTCGGCCTCGCCCACCTTAGCGACGGTAAGGCCAGCGGCGCCGAGGTCGATTTGTTGCCTGGCAAGCGCAGGGATCTTGTGGGTCTTAGTGTGCGGCCGGACGCGCAGGCCGTGCTGCCGGCCGTAGTCGGCTAGCTTGAGGAGATTGCGCTCCATGATATCGAGGTCAATGAGGATCGCCGGCGTGTCCAGGTCGGATACACGGACCGCGGCAGGCGCTGTCATGGCCGGAATCGGAGGCCCAACTGTCCAGCCGGTCCCTTGTAATGAAGTTCGAGATCCTTGGCCTTGAACTTGCCGACCATCTGGAAATAGAGAAGGCCGGAGATGCGTTCCGTTATCTCTTTTTCTGGCAGTATTTTATCTTTCAAGACAGCAAGTAAAGGATTGGGCTTATCAGAATGAACGCTCTCTACTTTGGTGTCTGTGCCGGATGTTTCGCTACTCCCCGAACCAGTACCCATACCGAAGGGGCCCGCTATGCCGCTCCACTTGGGCCGGTTGCCGCCCATTCCGTTCTTGGCGCCTTGGGGCGTGAGAACGAGAGCCGTGTCTCCGGCAATCTGGCTGGGAGCGAAGGGCTGCGAGCGCTGGCCATCTTTGCTTGAAACCAAGAGAAAGTCGTCCAGGCTGACCTTTATGGGCTTGTCGCTAACCGGGCGGACCTGGATGCGCACCACCACGATGTCGCCACCCAGATCCGAGCCAAGCTCTTGCCGGATCTCATCTTTGTCGATTATGGGGCTAGCACTGATCTCTATGACATCGTTGGAGGTTTGCTCGATGGGGAGCTTCTTTTCGGCCGCTCCGAGCGCGGCGAGAGAAATGAGAAAGGTCAACCCGAGTCGCAAAGACATATGTACTCCCAAAAGCATTATACGGCAAAGGTTTCCAATACATCCGGCCGCCGAGGAAGGTCTTGTTCCTAAAACCTAAAGCCGTCTCGTACTAGTGCCGATGTAATTCATGGTGTCGTCTATGAATCGGTTTTGCCTCCCAGGACTTTTATTGTTGACCGGACTCTGCATGAATGCGCAGACGTCGAGTACGATCACGATTTCCACCTTACCCAGTGGAGCTCGGTTTATGGTGGACGGGCAGGTGTACACGCAAGCGGCTATCCTCAATTGGCCGACCGGAAGCACACACATCGTGGCCTTTCTTACCGATCCGCTCGCGCCCGACCAGACCACAAATACGAGCGTTCAGACAGCGATCGGAGGTGGCACTCAATACGTATTTCAGAATTGGGTTGATAATCTAGGTTTGCTGATACCCAATGGTAATCCTGTCCAAACCGTCACAGCCAATCCAGGGCTCACCACACTCACAGCGAGTGTGCAGGTAAGTTACCGCGTGCTTTTAAATCTTTTTAGTCCTTGGGACGCAGCCGCGCCGGCACTTTGCGGAGCTCCTGGGGCTATTCCTCCAAGTACGTTGCGGCCGGGCGTAGTCTACGTGAATAGCTTATGTTACTGGGATTCGGCAGTTCTGTTTATTCCTGCCAATGAGACGCTCAAGTTGAATGCGTTTCCGTATCCTGGGTTCGTTTTTGTAGGTTGGGCGACGAACTTGACAGCGCCCGCGATTTACCTGACAAGCCTAACAGTGACGGCTCCAATGACTATTGCGCCTCAGTTTGCCCCAGGCAAGCGCGTTCACTTCCTGACGAATCCCCTGGGGTTGAATGTTCTCATTGATCATACTGCCTTGCCCACGCGAACGAGCACGGATGTGACCGGGCCGTGTCCACTCAACGCACAGGAACCCGTTTCGACCCCCGCCGGGATTCCACCGCTATGTTTTGGCGACGTTGATCTTCTGCCGGGCTCCACTCATGTGATCAGCGGCGTTTTTCCTCAAATCGACAACTATGGAAATTATTGGGTCTTCGAATCATGGAGTAATGGCATGGGCCGCAACGCACTTTACACCGTGGATAACAATACTGCAACTCCGGATACCCTGACCGGCACCTTTATGCCGGGCGCGCATGTAGGCTTTTTGACCCAACCCACAGGACTAAAGTTAACCATTGACGGCACTCCGAATTGGCCACCCGATTACGATTTCATCTGGGGTCTGGGTGAAACCCACACGGTAACCGCCACCCCGACTCAAACGGACGCCAAGGGACGCAAATACACGTTCCAAAGCTGGTCTAACGCGGGCGCCGCGACGCAAACTGTCAAGGTAGATCAATCGGCAGTCAGCAACGGCCTTTTGATGATCGCTTCGTATAGCGAGTTAAGCCGGGTCGTCGTTACGAGCGCACCCACGGGAGTGACTGTGCAGGTGGATGGCACCAGCTGCCAGACCCCCTGCAATATCGACCGGGCCAGCGGCACACAAGTGCACGTTACCGCGCAGACGCAGATTGGAATGGGGCCCGCTGCCCGGCTGGATTTCGGATCCTGGTCGGATGGAGGCGCATCTGACCACATGTTTACGGTGAGTGCCGACTACGCAGTTCTCACGGCCAGCTACACTAATTCGTACCAGTTGAGTGCCACTTCGCAGCCAGCCAATGGCATTAGTTTCCAGTTCTCGCCGGCGTCTAGCGATATGTTCTACGCGAATGGAACTCAAGTCACGGTAACTGCTACTCCGAACAACGGCTTCAAATTCAGCCGTTGGAATGGGGATTTGAACGGATCGTACCCCTCGGGAATGGTGACAATGTCTTCGCCCCGAAATGTGATCGCGATGACGACCTCGGTTCCCTACATTGCTCCGGTGGGTGTTAGCAACGCGGCCGGCACCACTCCCGGTTCGACGGTGAGTCCGGGATCGCTCATTTCCATCACTGGACAGAGTCTTTCGCCGCAGACGGATGTCGGGCCGGTAAATCCTCTGGCCCAGACCATTGATGGTGTGACGGTCACCGTCAACGATTACATTTTGCCACTGCTCTACGTATCGCCTCAGCAGATCAATGCGCAAGTGCCGTTTGAACTATCGGATGGCAATTACACACTAGTGGTCCACTCGCCCGGCCAACCCGATGTATCGGCGACTTTCACAGTCGCGCGAAACTCGCCCGGCTTGTTCGGCCAGAGCCTGAATTCTCAAACGTACGCCATCGCTCTTCATGCGGATGGCTCCGTGATTACGCCGGACAGTCCGGCGCAAGGCGGAGAAACGATCTCATTGCTTGGCACTGGATTCGGACCTTATTCGGCCCCAGTGGTCGACGGGTTCTTCCCTCCGGCCCCACCTCCCGGCCTTACGGATTCAGTGAGCATCAGTCTCGGCAACCAGAACCCAACGCCCACCTGGTCCGGCGCCGCTCCCGGATACACAGGTGTTGCGATGACTACTTTTCAAGTTCCCCCTACCATGGCGGGCAGCGGAATGGTGCAGTTGACTGTGAGTGTCAATAGCGCCAACAGCAATACGGTGATGTTGCCGGTGCAGTAGACGGGCGGTTATCCCAGGGGCTTTCTAAACCGCCCGGACGTTCAAATCGTCCGGGAATTCAAACCGAGAAGTGGGGAAGCGTCCCCAGGATGAGCGCGATCAAGTTCCAAGCTATCACTAGCGCAAACATGACGTTGATTCGCGAGAGCAAGCGCTGGCGTCCCATGCGCCAACAATAAATACCCAACACTACTGCAAGCAGCTTAACTCCGATCAAGCTGCCGATCGGGTTGTGGCCCAGATTCAACGCCATCCGGACCAGCGGATTAGCCTCCTTGACCCCATTTACCAGGAAGGCAATGGTCGTCAAGAGATCCAAGACTTGCAGGTAGGAATAGTGCAGGAGAAGTTGATTCAATGCGATTGCCTCATGGGTCCAAATGCGGTGTGGTCCTCAGTCATTCGCCTTAACTAGGGTATTAGACAAAACCTGAGACGGAAAGGTTACCAAAGTCCCGGTACCTAAGGCATTCACCTTAGTACGACAGGGTGGACGGTACCGTTTCAGAGATCGAAACTACGCCGCGCGGCTGGATCAGTTTCAACTCTTCAAGAATACTGGTTCTAGGGTGAACACCCGATTGGTCCTTTGTGGGCTTACTGTTAGATTCAGGTTGGATGCTGAGAAAGCTGACAGCGATAGGTGTGTTCGTGCTGGCGCTGGCGCCGTCAGCATACCTCGCATGGACGCTGCGAGCCATGCCGCATTTGGGTTTCTATCACGATGACGCCATCTACTGGGTGTCCGCCAAGAGCTTAGCCGCCGGAGACGGGTATCGCATTTCGAGTCTGCCAAATCAACCGTATCAAACGAAGTACCCTCCGCTCTATGCAATGCTGCTGGCAGGAATCTGGCGCGTCAATCCAAATTTTCCATCGAATCTGCCCTTGGCCACGCTGTTCGCATGGGTCTTACTCCCCATCTACCTGTTCACAGTCTGGATCTTTCTTCGCCAATGTGAATTCGATTGGCGAGTGCAGTGTGTGCTGTTACTCACAGCGGGTTTGAGTCCCGTGGCGGCCGTGTTCAGTTTTTCGTTGATGCCCGAGCTGCTGTTTACAGCGTTCCTGCTGGGAACTGTAATGCTGGCGGAACGAGCGTCAGACCGCAACGCGACGTGGTGGCTTCCCGCGCTAGCTGGTATCGGCGGGGCGTTGGCTTACTTGACAAAGTCCTCCGCCGCTCCGCTTCTGATCACCGTGCCTTTGTGCTTCGCTTTGAGAAGGCAGTTCACCAAGGCGGCGCTGTACATCGCAACAATATTGCCCGCCATGGTTGGTTGGCAGTGGTGGGTCTCCGGGCATCTTTCGCGATCATGGGATCTGGTTACGCTCTACTACACCAACTATCTCGGATATCAGATGTACGACGTACCTCTGCGCGACCTGCCGCTGGTGGTTTGGCACAACCTGGACGCGTTCATGATGGGGGCAGGCAAACTGCTGACCTTCGACGTTCCTTACGGGTCGAAACATTTGGAGCGGGTAGTGACTGTCGCTGCCATCGCCGGCTGCGTGCGCTTAGCGTTGAAAACCCGCAAGCTGCAGTATCCTATAACCGCACTGGGATATTCTCTAGCGTTGCTAGTTTGGCATTACACGCCTGATCAGCGTTTCGTATTTCCGCTTTATCCGTTGTTGCTGGCCGGACTGTGGACGGAACTGGAGAATGTTTACCAGACCCTCCGCCGCTCCTGGCGAAGACCGGCGTTCGCCGATCGAGCGGCCGCGTTAACAGTGGGCGGGGCATTGGCTGCGTTGGCGATATTTATGGCATTCACAACCACTTATGGCTTGTTCGGATTCCTGCCCGGCCTGTTTGCCTCCTATCGCTCAGATTTTGCCACGCGACGACCGGCCTATGAATGGATCGCGCGCAACGCGCCACCGGAAGCGAACGTGTTTGCCTACGACGATCCGCTTTTGTACCTTTATTCGGGCAGGAGATCGTGCAACCTTCCGATCCCGTCGAAATTCTTTTATCATCACGACGAGGCTGGGCTCGACAAACTTCTGTTCTCAGTTCCGGATTTCGCGGCCGAGCAGCAGCTCGACTATGTGGTGATAGCGCGGGATGACTTTTACCGTGACCTACACGAACGCGGCGCCCGGCGTTTAAGGCAAATAGTGGAGTCGAACAGCGCGTTTGAGCAGTTGTACAAAAATCCCGACGTTGTGAATCCCGACGTTGCTATCTATCGTTTCAACGGCCGCGGCCCCGTCAACGGCGCTGTCAGGCTACCGGCGAGCCCCGGCTCCGGTCTTTAGCGTAAAATCACAGTCAAATGCCGTTGCGCTCTCTGTTGGTGTTCTTAGCCTGTTCTTCTGTCCTGTTCGCTCAAAAAAAGCCGATCACTCTGGAGACTATCACCCAGTTTGACCGGGGTGGTGGGCGGCCCGGAGGCGGTACGCCGGTTTGGTCGCCGGAAGGAAAGCATTTCGCGTATATCCGAGGCAGCCAGGTGATGCTTTACGATGTCGCCGCCAAGCGCGAGAAAGAACTGCTGTTGCTAGAGCCGCTCCAGAAAGCCGCGATCCCAATCCCGGAGGCCCAGCGTTTCGATTGGCAGAACCGGCGGGTTAGTGAAGACAGCTTGCAATGGTCGGATTCTGGTAAGGAGCTGTTGCTTAGCGTACGCGGCGATCTGTTTCTATTCACGCTCGATTCCGGCAAGTGGGACCAACTGACCGCTACCGCCGAGCCGGAGCACGATCCCAAGCTATCGCCGGATGGAGCGCGCGTGGCTTTTCGCAGGGGTCACGACCTTTACAACATGGACCTTGCCTCGCGCCAGGTAACGCGCCTTACCGAAGACGGAAATCCGACGCTCCTGAACGGCGAGCTGGATTGGGTCTATCCGGAAGAGCTGGACCTGGGCACTGCGTACTGGTGGTCGCCTGATTCTAAGCACATCGCCTATCTTCAACTCGACACCGCGCGCGAGATGATTTATCCGCAAGTGGCCCTCACAGGGGTGCGTGCGATTGCGGAGCCGGAACGCTACCCTCAAGCCGGAACTGCGAACGCGGACGTGCATATCGGCGTCATACCTGCCGGAGGTGGAAACACCCGGTGGATGGACTTAGGCGATACGCGGGGCTACCTGATCGCCCGCGTGTATTGGACGCCGGACTCCTCCAAGCTGGCCATCGAACGTTTCACGCGCGTGCAGAACGAACTGGATCTTACTCTTGCGGATGCTTCCACGGGAGCAGCGAAATCGATTCTGCACGAGAGCGATCCTTACTGGATCAACCACAACGATCTATTCCATTTCCTCAACGATGGGCGATTTATTTGGGGAAGCGAGCGCGATGGCTTCCAGCATCTCTACCTTTATGGGCTGGACGGAAAGCAGCACAAGCGGATAACGGAAGGCAACTGGGAGGTGACCAATCTGGCGGGCGTCGACGAGGCGCGTCAGATGCTGTACTTCGTATCGAGCGAAGCTAGTCCTCTGGAGCGGCAGCTTTATTCGATCAAGCTCAACGGCAAGGACCGGAAACGCATCAGTCAGGGAACGGGAACACATGGCATTTCCATGAGCCCAAGCACTGAATATTACCTGGATACGTTCTCGAACATTACGCAGCCGTCCCGTCGAACGGTGAATACCAAGGATGGAGCGGAATGGTCGGTTTACCGCGAAATGGATCGCCGGCTGACCGATGAGTATGAGGTCCTGCCTACCGAGATCGTCACTTTCAAAGGCTCGCAGGGCACGCTTTTCTACGCTCGGCTCATCAAGCCCGCCAATTTTCGGTCCGGCGAAAAATATCCCGCCATCGTGATGGTATACGGCGGTCCGGGAGCGCAGAGCGTTCGCAACTCCTGGTTAGGCGCAACCTGGGATCAAGCCCTGGCGCAGCGTGGTTTTGTGATCTGGCAGATGGACAATCGCGGATCGACGGGCCGCGGCCACGCCTTCGAATCGCCCATTTATCACAGGATGGGTAAGACCGAGCTGGCTGATCAGTTGGAAGGAATTCGCTATCTGGCGGGGCAGGGGTTTGTCGATCCGGCGCGCATCGGAATTTATGGCTGGAGCTACGGGGGATACATGACCCTTTACTCGTTACTGAACGCGCCGGATGTATTTCGAGCCGGAATCGCTGGGGCTCCGGTGACTAATTGGCGCAACTACGACACCATCTATACGGAGCGCTATTTGGGACTTCCCTCCGAGGATGCGGAAGGGTATCGGGCCAGCTCAGCGGTGGAATATGCCGACAAACTCAAAGCCAAGCTGCTGATGGTCCATAACATCGAGGATGACAATGTTCTTTTCCAAAACTCGATGCAAATGGCGGATGCATTTGAACGATCCGGCAAGCTATTCGATATGGTGGTCTATCCCCAGAAGACCCACGGAGTCACAGGACAATTGCGCAAGCAACTACTCGAGAAGACGACCGACTTCTTCGAGAAAAATCTAAAGTAGCGCGAAACGTGTTACCGGTGTCCGCCGCCGCCCCCGCCACCCATGTGGGCGCCCCCGCCCATGGCACCACCGCCACCCATTGCACCGCCGCCGCCCATCGATCCCCCGCCGCCACCGACCGACCCGCCGCCGCGGCTAACCGCTGCATTACCGCCGCCGCTCAATCCACCTCCACCCACTCCGGCCGAAGGAGCCGAATAACCGCGAGTGGCAGGACTCCCGGAACCCCACCGGCTGCCCGTATACGGACTGAAGGAGACAGCTCGACCGATCGAGCCACCGTAGCCGCCGTAACCGTAACCGCCGTATCCGTAGTAGTAAGGCGAGCCGAAGACTGAGTAGGGGCTGTAGAAACCCCATCCAAAGGGGCTGTACGCCATCCCGCCGTACGGCACGTAAGTGAACATTCCGAACATCGGATTATATTGCCACGGGGTGTATGAACCGCCGGATGATGAGTTGCGCAATGTCGACGCCGACGAAGCGTTGGCTTTCGCTAGGTAACTGGATCGCTGGCTACTCCAGAGATACAGATCGTCCACAGCTTTCTTATCGAAGTTTTCCGCCATCAGGACGCCATTTAGCGCGGTTTCTTTGCCGGATCTCAATGTGACCTGGCCGGAGTCGCCCTTTACGATCGCCTCTCCGTCGTATACCTGGAACAGCGCTGGATCGGTATCCACGCGATACAGACCGTGCTTTACAAGCAGCATCGTATTGCCCTTGTAGAGCAGCATGACCGCGTTGTCTTTGGCGTCGTTCTTCTGGACTTCATCGCATTCCACCATAACCGATCCGCCCAGAACCTCTACGCGCGTATCAGTCAGCTTGTTCGAGACCATCTGAATGGAGCTGTTTTCGGCCATTCGCAGGAAGACGCCAGGCGTTAGCAGAATCTCGGCTCTTCCGTCCTCGGTACGGAACTTCTGGTTCTCCTTGATGTCCGGAAATTGCCCGAACTTCGGCTGAATGGGCTGCTCCTCCAGATAGGCACGTCCGTCCACCGACTGAACGACGCCGGAATGAGCGGAAATCATGTACTGGGCGAACGCAGACCCCGAAATTAAAACACCAATCCCAAGGCTCGCAGCGAGAAGGCGCATAAAAAACTCCTGTCTGTATCCTGCTCTTTTTTTATTCGTATGTCAACCCCGGCCAGTCACGTAAGTTGCGCGCTTTTCAAGGACATAGGCAACCACTGGATCGAACTTCCGCTTGCCGGTCAGACGGACCATAAGGGACAATAGCGCGCCTTTACGAAGGTCATCCAAGTCCAGACTGAGAAGCTCGATGACGCGCTCGGCCGCCTGTCGCACCTCGCCACTTCGTCCGGCTCGAATTACGGTCTCTACATGATCCTGTACTAACTCGCGGGCCTGAAAATTCCCGGTGGCCTCTTGGAGGATGGCCTCGATTTCCTGATTGAGTATCGCCCGGTCGACGAGCCCGGCATCATTCGAAATTCCCATACTCTTGCTACGATACTCGTTAGATCAGTCGCGTTCCGAAACCATGCGGAAAACTTCAGCTCTCATTGTAGTCTGCCTAACGTGCCTATGCTCGTCGCAAATCGCCGCTCCTCCCAAGCCAAGCATTAGCGGCGAACTGCAAGCTGCCATCGATCTTGTTCGAGCTGCCCCGCTGCGCGGAGATCTCTCGTTCCTAGCTTCCGACTTGCTCGAAGGACGCGACACGCCCTCGCGCGGGCTGGATATTGCCGCCGAGTACATCGCGGCTCAGTTTCGAAGCGCCGGTCTTGAACCCGGCGGCGACGATGGCTACTACCAGTCCGCTCGTATGGCGGTCAGCGAACCGAATCCGGAGGGGATCGAATTGAAGTTTTCCCGGCCGGAAGCGAGCTTCACCGCCGATCCGAAAGATCTTCAGAGCGACGCGTCGGCGGCCCTGGATATTTCGCGCGAGCCGGTATTCAAGCTCGACGTAAACGATAGCGCGTTGGTGGGCGGCTTCACGGCGGGACAGGTGGAGGGGAAGGTGGTTGTTACGGAATTCGCGCGCGGCGGAGGGGCCAACATACGATCCGCCTTAGGGAAACTGCGCGAGGCGAAACCGGCCGCGATTGTGACCATTGACCGCAGGACCAGCAATGATCAGCAACCAGGAAAGCGGTTGATTGATCCCGAAATACCGTCGGGTCGTGCGCCACGCATCCGGCTGGCCGGACCAGATGCGGCCCGGTTTTATGCCGCGCTCAAGGCCGGACCCACAGATGCGTTCGGATCTATTCATGTGGCGCAGCCGCGCCAGACGCCGGTATCGCTGCACAACGTGATCGGCATTTTGCGAGGTTCCGACCCGGCGCTGAAAAATACCTGCATACTTTTGACGGCGCACTACGATCACCTCGGCCGATTGGCGGACGGACCAGGCGATCGCATTTATAATGGCGCCAATGACGACGGCAGCGGCACTGTTTCGGTGATCGAGGTAGCTCGCGCGTTGGCGACGTTGCATCCACATCCGCGGCGCAGCATCGTCTTCATGACCTTTTTCGGCGAAGAAGAGGGCTTGGTTGGATCGCATTACTATGCGCGTCATCCGGCTTGGCCGCTGGACAAAACTATCGCGCAATTGAACCTCGAACAGGTGGGGCGGACCGATTCGAGCGAGGGCCCTCAAATTTCGAATGCCACGCTAACGGGATTCGACTACTCCGATCTCTCTGGTTATTTGTCGAAAGCCGGTGAGCTAACCGGGATCAAGCTGTATAAACATCCGCACAACAGCGATGCGTATTTCCGGGCCAGCGACAACCTTTCATTGGCGGAAGCCGGTGTGCCGGCCCACACGCTGGCGGTTTCGTTTGAATTTCCTGATTACCATGGGCTAGGCGACGAGTGGCAGAAGATCGACTACGACAACATGGCCAAAGTGGACCGCATGATCGCGCTGGCGCTGGTGACGGTCGCCAACTCTGACGAGCCGGTGCATTGGAACGAGAAGAATTCGAAAGCCGAGCCTTTCATCAAGGCTGGGAAGGAACGCCATCCATAGGAGTTCGCCGGGAGGTAGCTTTCCCTAGCAGCCCGTGGTAATAGTCACCAAAACATGTGACCTGAAGAATGTTTTGAGCGTCTCTATAGCATGGCCATGGGAACCCGGCAGAAACGGGAGCGGCAAGAAGATCTGTGGGTGGTCAGCAGC
>Ga0185299_10000518_pt1 | contig 101062 bp, 68 predicted proteins | sample PaiPotPPA55metaG_FD_128002 | JGI IMG/M metagenome (GOLD analysis project Ga0185299, IMG submission 128002) | Iron sulfur acid spring bacterial and archeal communities from Banff, Canada, to study Microbial Dark Matter (Phase II) - Paint Pots PPA... ... | reverse complement strand
ATGGACCCGGTACGGAAGAAGTTTCTGGACGTAACGAACTTTTACGGACAGATGGCAGAGATGGACGCGCAGGGCCGGGTGCTGATACCGCAGAAGCTGCGGGAGTTGGCGAAGGTGACCGGCGACGTGAATGTGATGGGGTCGCAGACGCTGCTGGAGGTTGTGAATGCAGAGCTGTTCGACGCGGAGATGAAGAAGGCAAGTGGAGCGGTTGAGCTGACGGACGCGGATCTGATGGCGTTCGCTGAAAAGACAGGGAATAGGGAGTAGGGCGTAGAAAGCGATTTTGGCCCCCAGGGGCAGCGCAGAGGCGGTGAGATGAAGAGTCCGCGACATGTGCCGGTTCTTTTAGAGGAAGTTCTGGAGTATTTGAATGTGCGGCCAGGCGGCGTGATTTGTGATGCGACGCTGGGGCTTGCGGGGCACTCTTCCGAGATTGTGAAGAGGCTGGGCGGGAGAGGCAAGCTGATCGCTTTCGACCGCGACCCGGAGGCGATGGAGGCGGCCAAGGTTCGGCTGGAGGAAGTGAGGGCCGAGCTTGGAGAGGAGATGCCGGAGGTGGTGCTTGTTGCCAAGGCATTTTCTGAAGCGGCCAATGAGATTGCACCGGGCAGTCTGGATGGTTTGCTTGCTGATTTTGGTGTTAGCAGCCTGCAACTGGATGAGGCGCACAGAGGATTTAGTTTTCGGACCGACGGACCCTTAGACATGCGGATGGATACGCGCACGGGGGAGACGGCCGAGCAAGTGGTAAATCAGGAAGACGAAAACGAACTCGCCGACCTGATTTACGAATTCGGAGAGGAAAGGAGGTCGCGGAGAATCGCCAGAGCCATTGTTAGGGCCCGGCCGATTACGACAACTGCGGAATTGGCAAGAGTCGTATCGGCCGCGGCCCCTTCAATGAAAGGCGACAAGATTCATCCGGCGACACGAACCTTTCAGGCACTTCGGATTCGAGTGAATAACGAGTTGGGAGAGATTCAATCGCTGCTAAAGAGCGCGGGGTCTCTGTTGAAGCCGGGAGGAAGGCTGGTGCTGATCAGCTTTCATTCTTTGGAGGACCGGCTGGTGAAGGATGCGTTCCGTGAGGCCGGCCGGACGAAAGAGTTTGAGGTTTTGACGAAGAAGCCGGTTGTGGCTCGTGAGCAAGAGCAGATGCGGAATCCGCGGTCGCGAAGTGCAAAGATGCGGGCGGCGGAAAAAATTTAGATTTAGATTTCTCTTTGCACAAGAAATGGTGCAATCTGAAGAGATACAAGTGATCGGGTCGGGGTTGTCCCACCTTCTTTCAGGCGAAAGACAACTCTGCAGTACAAGTCCCCTCCTCCAACAGCGATCCCGGCCCGGTTCGTACTTTGGAAGAGCGGCAAAGAGGTTCGCTCAGGTCAAAACTCCTGGGCGGTAAGAAGAAGTGAGGTGTGCGATGGCAGCTTCGGCGATGGCAGGACAACAGATGGAGTTAATGGGCGCGCGGGTGCAGCCGCGGAGCCGTGCGGAGTCGTTGACGGCGCGGAATCGCGAGCTGTATGAGACGCAACGGCGCGCGCGGCGTGGACCGACGCCTGAGGTTTTCTTTACCAAGCATATTGACAACAGCCGCATTGTGAAGGCGGACGATCCGGAGCGTCGGCGCGAGATGCGGACGTTTACCGCGGTGATGAGCGTGCTGTTTCTGCTGGTGATGGTGTATGTGTGGCAGCACTTTTCGGCGATCGAAATTGGATACCACGTTGAGGCGCAGAAGATGCAGGTGGAGCAGCTTCGGGAACAGAACCGGCAGCTTCGATTGTCGGAGGCGCAGCTTACTGATCCTGGCCGGATCGATAGAGTTGCTCGGCAGCTTGGACTGAATGAGCCTCAGCCGGGGCAGGTGGTGCGGCCGGAGGGTGGGGATCCGAATGCTGCTGTGCTGGCGCAGGCGAACGCTCCCGGGATGCAGATGATTCAGTAGCGAATTAACACCAGTCAAAACGAAGAAGCAGGGATGGAAATGAATAAGGCGCCACGGCAGACGTTGACCGCTCCGATACGGAGGATCCGGTTTGCTTACGTGGCGCTGTTTTTTTGTGCGTGGACAGGGTTGATCGCGGTGCGGCTGGGATGGCTGCAGGTGGTGCGGCACTCGGACTTTGTGCACCGTGCGGCGATGCAGCAGCAGAGGACGTTTGAGGTGGCTCCGCGGCGAGGGATGATGTATGACCGCAACCTGCGCGAGCTTGCTGTGACGGTGCAGGCGGAGAGTGTGTTTGCGGTGCCGTCGGAGCTGGGGGACAATCGCGCGAGTGCGGCAGAGATTCTGGCCGAGATTGTTCATGCCGATCCGCACGACAACTTTACCTCGCAGCAGCAGATGCTGGCGCGGTTCAATGCATCGAAGAACTTTGCGTGGGTCGCGCGGCGGCTTGACCCGGGCACGGCGGAGCGGGTTCGTGAGCTTAATTTGAAGGGCGTCTATTTTCAGAAGGAGTTCAAACGGTTCTATCCAAATAATGATCTGGCCGCGCAGGTGCTGGGATATGTAGGAATGGACGATACGGGGTTGGGGGGACTGGAACAGAAGTTTGACGAGGATATGCACGGCGAGCCGGGGCATATGTCGGCCGATGTCGATGCACGGAGGCATGTGTTCGGCAGCGAAGAGAGCCAGCCGATGGCGGGTGAGAATCTGGTGCTGTCGATCGATGCGAATATTCAGTACATGGCTGAGCGGGCGCTGGATGCGCAGATGGAGAAGATGAAGGCGTCACATGGCACCGTCGTGGTGCAGGACCCGCATACTGGGCAGATACTTGCGCTGGCGATTTCGCCGCGGTTTAACCCGAACGACCAGCGGCATATGGACGCGAGTGTGCTGCAGAACCTGGCGGTGAGCGATGTCTATGAGCCGGGTTCGACCTTCAAGTTGGTGACGTATTCGGCGGCGCTCGATGGCGCGGGTGTGCAGCCGACGGATATGGTCGACTGCCAGGGCGGCGCGATGACGATGTACGGCCGCACCCTGCACGATGACCACAGTGACCGCTTCGGCGTGGTGACGGTGCAGTATGCCCTGGAACACTCGAGCGACGTGGGTGCAGCAAAGATGGCGCTGAAGCTAGGCAACCAGAAGTTCTATGACTACATAAAGGGCTTCGGATTTGGGGATCGATCGGGCATCGAGCTGCCGAGTGAGACGCGCGGGCTGTTGCGTAATCCGAAGAAATGGGGTTCGACCAGCATTCTGTCGCTGGCGATCGGGCAGGAGGTTGGCGTAACTCCGGTGCAACTTGTAACGATGGTGAGCACAATTGCGAATGGCGGAGTGTATATGCCGCCGCATGTGCTACTGCAATCGACGGATCAGATGAAGGGCGATCCACGGCTGGTGCCGATGGCGTTCCGGCCTGCGAATCAGCTGCCAGCGGTGTTGCCGGAGGGTGCGCATCGGGTGATTAAGGAGCTGACGTCCGCGAAGATGCGGATGATGATGCAGGGCACGGTGGTTGAAGGGACGGGGCGGATGGCCGCGCTGAATGGTTACAGCGCGGGAGGAAAGACAGGAACGGCGCAGAAGGTAGATCCGGTCACGCATACGTACTCGCATACGAAGCTGGTAGCGAGCTTTGCGGGGTTTGCGCCCGTCAGCAATCCGGCGATCTCGATTGCGGTGGTAATTGATACGCCGACAGTGGGTACACGATATGGCGCGGAGACGAGCGCGCCGGTATTTGCTCAGGTGGCGCAGCAGGTGCTGGAGTACCTGGGCGTTCCGCATGACCAGCCGCTGAAGACGAAGAAGGAGATGATGATTGCGAAGAAAGAAGTGACAGCAGAGGATGGTCCTTCGGAGAACATAGCGGATCTGACTGCGATGTTTGATGAGGTGAATAGTCTGCCTGCGGATGATCCGTTACGCGCCCAGGCAAGTGCAAGGGACGCGAGTGCCGCGGTCGATCAGAAGCCAGTTGCGACGATGAAGGCTGCGGATAAGGCGGATGGGGTTGCGAAGTTACTTCCTGCGAAGGAGGTGACGGCGTTTCGGGCAGATTCCGGTGGCGCTGCCGACGCTCAGGATGTTCCCGCGACAATGCCGAAGCCGCTCTCGACTGCAAAGGGCAAGGATGCCGTGGTGGTGAATGCCGGGTTGCGTGTGCCGGTGCCTTCGTTTGAGGGAGCGGCGCTGCGAAGCGTCGTGGAGAAGGCGGACGCAGTGGGGCTGCGAGTGCAGGCGGTGGGAAATGGGTTGGCTCGCGAACAGGTGCCTGTGGCGGGGACGATGGTTCCGGCGGGGACTGAGGTTGTGGTGCGGTTTACCCGATAGAGCCTTTTGCTGTCACGGGCGCGGTCTCTCAGCTAGCATCCTTAAGCTAGCATCAATTATGAATTGGGAGACGGTGTGTGCGGGTCTGAGTGCGATTGAGTGTGGCGGCTCTTCGGTCGAGATGGATGGAGTTGAGTATGACTCGCGGCGCGTGGGGCGCGGGGATGTGTTTGTCGCGATGCGGGGTGAGGCGACGGATGGGAATCGTTATATAGAGGCGGCGGTCGCGCAGGGTGCGGCGGCGGTTGTGACGGACTCGCGTGAGGCGTACGCGAGGCTGCGACGGGAGCATGTTGGGGTTGCGGCGGCATTGGTGGAGCGCGGGCGAAGGGCGCTGGCGGAGGTGAGTGCGGCGGTGTTGGGGCATCCGGAGCGCAGGCTGGCTCTGAGTGCGGTGACGGGGACGAATGGGAAGACGACGACTGCGTTTTTGCTGGAGGCGATGCTTCGCAGTGTTGGACGGACTTGTGTGTTGATTGGGACGATTGAGACGCATGTGGGGGATGAGGTGCGAGTATCTCCGCATACGACGCCGGAGGCTTCCGATACGCTGCGCGTGTTTGCTGATGGTGTGAAGGCGGGGGCGACGGAGGCGGTGATGGAGATGTCGTCTCATGCGCTGGAACAGGAGCGCGTGTGGGGGTTGCCGGTGGATGTGGCGATGTTTACGAATCTGACGCAGGACCATCTGGACTATCACGGGACGATGCAGGAGTATTTTGCGGCGAAGGTGCGGTTGTTTGAGGGAGTTGGGGCTGCGCCACCGCGGGTTGCTGTGATTAATGTGGATGATGCGTATGGTGCCCGGCTGGCTGTGGATGTAAAGGGTCCGGAGGCGATGCGCTATGGGATGGAGCGTGGGGAATATCGAGCCGAGGATGTGGTGCTGCAAGCGGCGGAGACTCGGTTTTTGTTTAAGACACCGGATGGAGATGGTGCTGTACGGTCGCCTCTGACGGGGCGGGTGAATGTGTACAACTTGCTTGCGGCTTCTTGTGCGGCGCTGGCGCGGGGGTTGACACTGGACGAGGTTGTTGCAGGTGCGGCTGCGGGGGCGCAGGTGCCGGGGCGGTTCGAGGTGGTGCCTTCGTTGAATGGTGTGACGGTGGTGGTTGACTATGCGCATACGGATGATGCTTTGCGGAACTTGATTTCGCTGGCGCGGGAGTTGGTGAAGGATCGCGGTGGTCGGGTGATTACTTTGTTTGGGTGTGGTGGTGATCGCGACAGGACCAAGCGTCCGCGCATGGGAAGGGCAGCGGGTGAGGGGAGCGATCTGGTGGTGTTGACGAGTGACAATCCTCGGAGTGAGGAGCCGATGGCGATTATTGAGGAGGCGTTGGTGGGGGTGAGGGAGACACCGACGACCTGCATTGTGGAGGAGGACCGGGCGGGGGCGATTGAGATTGCGATTCGCGCCGCGCGCGCTGGAGATATTGTTTTGATTGCGGGGAAGGGACATGAGAAGGTGCAGATATTAAAGGATGGGACTGTGCCGTTTGATGATGTGGCGGTGGCTGCCGGAGTTTTGAAGGAGATTGCGTGAAGCTGACATTGGGGCAGGTTGCGGATTGGATTCATGCGGATGGTGAGTTCGATACGCTGGCGGAGGCGGTGGGGTATGGGATCGACTCGCGGACGATTGGCGCGGGGGAGTTGTTCTTTGCGGTTCGCGGTGAGCGGTTGGATGGGCATGACTATGTGCAGGCGGCGCTTGCGAATGGAGCGATGGCGGCGGTGGTAAGCAATCGGTGGGTTGTGCCCTCCGAGGTGGATGAGAGGCGTTTGCTGCTGGTGTCGGACTGCGATGACTGTGTGCTGCGGGCGCTGCAGCAGCTTGCCCATGCGGTGCGGCGGGAGTGGGGCGGACGGGTTATTGGAGTGACGGGGTCGGCGGGGAAGACGACCACGAAGGAGGCGGTAGCGCAGGTTCTTGGAGTGAAGTTCAAGGTGCTGAAGTCGGCGGGGAATTTGAATAACGCGTTTGGGCTGCCATTACAACTGTTGAAGCTGGAGCGGGAGCATGAGGTTGCTGTGATCGAGATGGGTATGAATCATGCAGGGGAGATCGCGACGCTGGCGAAGATTGCGGAGCCGGACTGGGCGGTGGTTTCGAACGTCGGGCCGGTGCATCTGGAGTTTTTTCCGGATGGGATTGCGGGGATCGCTCGGGCGAAGTATGAGTTGATTGAGGCTCTGCCGAGGAATGGAGTAGCGGTGTTGAATTTCGATGATGCTTATGTGGCTTCGTTTGGCAAGGGACTTGGTGCGCGTGCGGTTTTTTATGGGATGGGTGAGGGGGCCGAGGTTCGGGCTGTGCATGTGGCGGAGGTGGGCGCGGAGGGTGTGGTGTTTACGGTAGAGGCGAAAGGTGAGCGCGCGAGTGTGCAACTGAAGATGCTGGGCAGGCACAATGTTCCGAATGCGCTGGCGGCGATTGCGACGGGGCTGCGAAGCGGGATGGGGCTCGATGAATGTGCGGCGGCAGTGAGCCAGATGCGGGCAGGCGATAAGCGCGGAGAGGTGCTGGAGTGGCGCGGGGCGATGTTGATTAATGATTGCTACAACTCGAATCCTGCAGCGTTGAATGCAATGGTGGATGCGCTGATGGCGATTCCGGCGGAACGGCATATTGTGGTCGCGGGGGAGATGCTGGAGCTTGGGCCGGAGGCGGAGTCGTTGCATGCTGCGTGTGGATTGCGGATGGCCGAGCATGGGGTGGAGTTCGTTCTTGGAGTGCGCGGTGCCGCTGAGGCGATGGTTGCTGCGGCGGAGAGGGTGGGGACGGAAGGGCTGTTCGTCGGCAGCCCTGAAGGGGCCGGAGAGTGGCTGGTTGCGAATGTACGGGCTGGAGACGTAGTGTTGTTGAAGGCTTCTCGCGGTGTGCGACTGGAGAAGGCTTTGACGGTTCTTGCGACAGGTTCTCAGTAAGATATTTCAGTGGGGAGGCTCGTAATCGACATGGCAAACGAGAACGCGAGTCGTAAAAACAGGATGCCTGGCAGGGGCGAGGCTGTCGCGAAGGCAAAGGGTGGATCTGCACATACGAAGCGCGAGGAGAAGGCTGCCAAACCTGTCGTCAGGACGCAGGCGAAGAAGGCGGCTAAGTATGTTGTGGATGAGGTAGTCGGGCCGAGAGTGGTCTACGCGGACGATCACGGACTGATGACGGCCTTTCATCATATGCAGCGGGCTTCGGTGGTGATGTCGCTGATGGAGAAGGGTACGGGCAAAGATCTGCGGGGGCTGTTGAAGCGGGGAGTGAAGCTCTATCGCAAGGCGGTGGAAGATGATGCTAAAGATAAGTTTGTGCTGCGGGCGATTGGCGTTCTGAGGGCGACGGAGCATCTGTCGATGGCTGGACTTTATGCGGCGAGAGAGAAGCATCGACAAAAGGTGACGTCGCCCACGCCGGAGTGGCTGAGCAAGGTTATTGCAGAGACAGGCGGTCGGTTGAAACAGGTTGAACACAAGGAGCGAGGCAAAGGTACGGACCTCTTTCCTGTGACAGCGGAGTTGCTGCGGCAGGCACAGGATCCTAAACTTCATGCTCACCTGGCGTTTGAGCTTGCCATGGCTGCGGATGCACTTTGCTTTGCGCTGGAGAATGGGCTTTGATGATGATTCCTGCGGATGGGCAGGGATTCGGGTTGGTTCATGGAGTTGGTTCCTCGACAAGATAAGCACAGGAGTTCCGACGACGGGCTGTTAAGATAGCCGTGACTCACGGCGTAAAACCATGCACCAGCGGGGGCCGAAGCTGTGGGTACAAAGGCGGAACGTTTTGCTCTATTGGCTGCTGTATCAGAAGCTGTTTCCCTATTTCCGGCTGTTTCGCATCTTTCGCTATCTCACGTTTCGCACGGTGTTTGCGAGCCTGACGGCGCTGTTGATCGGCCTGCTGATCGGGCCGTATGTGATTGAAAAGCTGCGTGAGTTTCAGATCGGGCAGTATATCCGGGAGGAGGGGCCGCAGTCGCACCAAAAGAAGAGTGGGACGCCGACTATGGGTGGAGTGCTGATCTGTATCTCGATCCTGGTGCCGACGCTGCTTTGGGCGGATCTATCGAATCCGTATGTTTGGCTGGTGATGTTGTCGACGCTGGCGTTTGGGGCGATTGGATTTACAGATGACTATATTAAGGTGGTGCATCGGCGGAACCAGGGGCTGACGGCGCGCGCGAAGCTGGGTCTGCAGTTTGTGGCGAGCGCGGCGGTGGCCGCTACGCTGGTGGTGATGGAGACTCGCGGGGGATACTCCACGCGGTTGATGGTGCCGTTTGCCAAACGCGTTCGGCCGGACCTGGTATGGGAGTGGATGGGGCATATTCCGCATATGCACTGGCTGGTGTTTGTGCCGTTTGTGATCTTCGTGATGATTGTGATCTCGGGTGCGAGCAATGCGGTGAATCTGACGGATGGGTTGGATGGGTTGGCGATTGGATGCACGATCATCGCGGCGGGAGCGCTGACGGTGCTGACGTATGTGAGTGGGCATGTGGTTTTCTCGGATTACCTGGAGTTGCAGAGGATGCCGATGGTGAGCGAGTTGACCGTCTTCTGCGGGTCGATGGTGGGCGCGAGCATTGGGTTTCTTTGGTACAACGCGCACCCGGCTGAGATCTTTATGGGAGATGTGGGGAGCCTTGCGCTGGGTGGGGCGATTGGGACAGTGGCGGTTGTGATCAAGCAGGAGCTGCTGCTGCCGTTTATTGGTGGCGTGTTTATTCTGGAGGCGGTAAGCGTGATGCTGCAGGTTGGGAGCTACAAGTTGCGGAATGGGAAGCGCATCTTCAAGATGGCTCCGCTGCATCATCACTTTGAGTTGATGGGGTGGTCGGAGTCGAAGGTGATTGCGCGATTTTGGATTCTGGCGCTGGTGTTTGCGCTGTTTGCGTTGACTACGTTGAAGCTCCGATGAGACTGTGGATGCATGATGGATTTGAAGAATAAGCGGGTGTTGGTGGTGGGGCTGGGTAAGTCTGGCTTGTCTGCTGCAATGTTTCTGCGCGGGCAGGGGGCGCGGGTTACGGTGAGCGATACGCGCAGTGCGGTGGCGCTGGCGAAGGAGATTCCTGCTCTGTTGGAGGCAGGGATTATGGTCGAGTCGGGTGGGCACGGGTTGCTGACGTTTCGGCGACAGGATTTGATCGTGATATCGCCGGGTGTGCCGATGGATACGCCTGAGGTGAAGCAGGTAATTGCGTTTGGTCTGCCGGTGATCGGGGAGCTGGAACTGGCGAGCCGGTATCTCCATGGGCAGGTGGTGGCGATTACCGGGTCGAATGGGAAGACGACGACTACGACGCTAGTGGGGAAGGTCTTCAGCGACGCGGGCGTGCCGACGCTGGTGGGTGGGAATATTGGGCTGCCGGTGATCGACCTGGTGGCGAAGAGTACGCCGGAGACGGTGAGCGTGCTGGAGGTGTCGAGCTTTCAGTTGGAGACGGTGGAGGAGTTTCATCCGTGGATTGCAGTGATTCTGAATATTACGCCGGACCACCTGGATCGCCATGGGAGCTTTGAGAGCTATGTGGGGGCGAAGGAGCGGATCTTCGCGCGGCAGGATGCGAACGATTTTCTGGTGTTGAATGCGGATGATCGCGTGACCCAGATGTGCGCGTCGCGGGCGAAGAGTGAGGTGTTTTGGTTCAGCGGGACGAAGGCGGTGCGACGCGGGGCATTTGTGCGGGATGGCGTGATTGTCTGGGTGGAGAGGGAGGGTGGGGTGACGGAGCCGGTGATGCCGATGGCGGAGATCCCTTTGAAAGGGGCGCATAACGTCGAGAATGTGCTGGCGGCGGTTTGTGCGGCGCGGTTGGCGAAGATTCCCGCGGAGAGCGTTCGGGCTTCGGTGGCGGCGTTCCGGGCGGTGGAGCATCGGCTGGAGCTGGTGAGAAAGTTGAATGAGGTTGAGTTTTACAACGACTCGAAGGCGACTAATGTGGATGCGGCGATGAAGGCGGTGGCTTCGTTTGCGGGAGGAGTGCACCTGATCCTGGGAGGGAAGGATAAGGATTCGGACTACGGGGTGATGGCGGACGCACTGAAGAAACGGGTGAAGGTTGTTTATACCGTTGGTTCGGCTGCAGAAAAGATTGAGCGCCAACTGCATGGAGTCGTGAAGATAGTTTCAGCGCAGACGATTGAGTCGGCTGTGGTCGAGGCGGCAAAGGCCGCGGCGCCCGGCGATGTGGTGTTGTTGTCGCCGGCGTGCTCGAGCTTCGACCAGTTTGAAAACTATGAGCACCGGGGCCGGGTTTTTCGGCAGTCAGTAATGGAACTGGATTAAGCACAGAGCATTAAGCACAACGGCAGGGAAGTGATGGCATGGCGAAGAGAGTAGGGGTGGACAAGTGGCTCTTCGGAGTGGTGCTGCTGCTGGTGCTGTTTGGGCTGGTGACGGTGTTTTCGGCTTCGGCGGTGATGGCTCAGTCGACCTTGGGTTCGCCTTATCCCTATGTGATGAAGCAGGCGAAGTGGGCGGTGCTGGGCCTGTTGGTGATGGTTTGGCTAATGCGGGTGGACTATCGCAGGTACAACAACCCGAGGGTGGTGTTTCCTGCGGTCGCGGTGACGACGCTGATGCTGATCGGCGTGTTTGCGTTGAAGGACTCGCACAATACGCACCGGTGGGTGCGGTTTGGCGACCTGTTTACGTTTCAACCTTCGGAGTTGGCGAAGCCTGTGCTAGTGCTGTTTCTGGCTTACTTTCTGCAGACACGTATTCACCAGATGGACGACTGGAAGGGCACGATTCTGCGAGCGGTCGCTGTGCCTCTGGTTTTTACGGCGCTGATTTTGAATGAGCCGGACCTGGGGACAGGACTGGTCTGCATGGCGGTGACTGCGTTGATGCTGTATCTCGCAGGGGCGCGGGCCAAGTACTTTGCCATTGGTGTTGCGCTGGCTTCGCCTGTGATGTATTACATGCTGTTTCATGTGAAGTTCCGTCATGACCGGATGCTGGCGTTCATAAATCCTGAGGCCGATCCGCGGGGGACCGGGTTCCATATTTTGCAGTCGCTGATTGCGGTTGGAACGGGCGGAATTCGCGGGTTGGGGTTGATGGAGGGGCGGCAGAAGCTGTTCTATTTGCCGGAAGTGCAGACTGACTTTATCTTCGCGAATATTTGTGAAGAGCTGGGGTTGATTGGCGCGTTGCTGGTAGTTGGATTGTTTGTCGCGCTGGGGTATCGCGGGCTGCGTGCGGCATTTCTGTCGACCGATCCGTTTGCGCGGTTCCTCGCGTTTGGACTTACGACGGCGATTTTGATTCAGGCTTTCTTCAATATGAGCGTGGTGCTGGCGCTGTTGCCGACCAAGGGGATTCCGTTGCCGTTTATCTCTTCTGGAGGGACTTCGATCTTCATTACGCTGGCCAGTATGGGTGTGCTGCTGAATATCACGCGCGAGATCGATTGAGGAGCAGGGTATAGGGAATAGGAGTAGGGAATAGTAAGCCAAAGACAACTTCGGGTTTTGATTGCGGGCGGGGGAACCGGAGGACATGTGATCCCGGCGCTGGCGATTGCGCGGGAGTTGAGGGACGCGCATGGGGCCGAAGTGCGGTTTGTGGGGACGGCGCGAGGACTCGAGACGAGACTGGTGCCGGAGGCGGGTTTTCCGCTGGAGTTGATCCGGGTAGGGCAGTTGAAGAACGTAAGTGTGGCTACGAGGTTGCGAACGATGGCCGATCTTCCGCTCGGTGTGATGCGGTGCGTGGGGCTGGTGAGGAGTTTCAGGGCCGACGTTGTGGTTGGTGTGGGAGGGTATGCTTCAGGGCCGGCGATGATGGCGGCGATTCTGCTGCGAGTGCCGACGCTGGCGTTCGAGCCGAACGCGGTGCCTGGGTTGGCGAACCGGCTGGTGGGTAAGTGGGTGAGTGCCGCAGCGGTGAACTTTGAGGAGACGCGGAGATATTTTCGCGGTGCGCGAGTGACGGGGATTCCGGTGCGGTGGGAGTTCTTTGAGATTGGAGACCGGCAGGCATCCGCTCCGCCGGTTGAGGGGCCGTTGCGATCTGTTCGGTTGCTGGTGTTTGGAGGAAGCCAGGGTGCGCGCATCTTCAACGAGGTCATGCCAAGGATCGCGAAGGGCCTGATGGAGAACGTTCCGGGTTTGCGGATTCTGCATCAGGCTGGGGCGCGGTTTGTTGAGCCGGTCGCTGACGCGTACGCAAGTGGCGGAGCAGACGCCACCCGTTGGGAGGTGTCGGCGTTTCTGGATGATATGCCGCGGCGATTTGCCGATGCCGACCTGATTCTGTGTCGAAGCGGGGCGAGCACGGTGGCGGAGCTTGCCGCGGCGGGAAAGGCGGCGGTTCTAGTTCCACTGCCAACGGCAGCCGATAATCACCAGTTGAAAAATGCCGAGGTGTTCGCGGCAGCAGGTGCGGCGGAGTTGCGGGTGCAGAGCAGCGATGCGGTAATGGAGAGTTTTTTGGCAAGCGACCTGTCGGCCCTTCTGCTGGATTCAGCCCGGCGGAGGGAGATGGGCAGGAAGGTCAGGGGCTTGGCGCATCCGGATGCGGTGAGGGTGATTGGGGAGATGGTGGTGGGACTGGCGACGGCTGGGCGCTGAAGAAAATATTGGACTTTTCGGTACTGGTTCCGTCATCTCACTCGCCTAAGGCCGTCAAGCAGTCTGCTCTTGCAGCAAAAAACCTACACTAGGATCCCTCCGGCGATCTATAGCAAAACAGTGTATTTATCTCCGCCACGGCGTTACCGATTTCCGGTCTTTGGGGCGCTGACATCGCCTGTTCTCCACTTGATTCGCAAAATTTCAATTTGTCTTGACAAGCTTTCCGTATAGGTACTACCTTTTCAGTCGCTCAGACAAAGACGGAGACCGGACCAGCAGATTTTTCAAACCGGTCCAACCTTTGTGGTTTTGATTGCACGTTCATGAGACTAAGGAAAGTCGCGGTACACAAAAGAACGACTTGCAGCTTGTCACTGTCATTAGGAGGCTTCATGCAATTACATGTTTCGAATTATCCGAGAATGGCCAACCGTTGGTTAGCGTTTGTTTTCTGTGTTGCGATCTTTTCGTTTGCCGCAAAGGGAGAGGCCCAGCTCGCAGGAACCGGGAGTATTCAAGGCACCATCTCTGATGCCACAGGCGCTGTTGTTCAAAATGCTTCCGTAACGGCCACCAACATCGCGACCCAGGTAAAAAAAGTCGCGGTTACAGGAGGAAACGGCCTCTACAGCTTCCCGAACATGGATATCGGCACCTATACCGTAGAGGTGACGGCTCAGGGCTTCGAGCACTACAGTCAATCGAATATTGTTCTCGAGGTCGGCAGCAGCATCGCGATTAACATAGGGATGACGGTCGGACGGACAGACCAGAAGATCGAGGTGCAATCAAGTGGTCTGTCCTTGCAGACTGAAGATGCCTCGTTCAAGCAGACCATCGATCAGCAGACGGTAACAGAGATGCCGCTCAACGGCCGGCAGATGACTGCCCTGATTACCCTTTCTGGAGGTTCAACTGCGGCTCCCGGTGGCGACTTTACCGGCAGCAAGTACTCTTACCAGACGATTGCCGTCTCCGTCGCCGGCGGCATGGGCAACACGACCATGTGGCGGCTCGACGGCGGCGACAACAACGACTACATGGCCAACGGCAACCTTCCCTTCCCCTTTCCGGACGCCGTTGGCCAGTTCAGCGTCGAAGCAGCGGGCCTCAGCGCGCAGAATGGCATGCACACCGGGGGAATGGTCAACGTCGTTACTCGCTCAGGATCGAACTCCTATCATGGGTCGGCTTTTGAGTTCATCCGCAACAACTACCTCGACGCAACCAACTTCTTCTCCACCACGAAGGACACCTTGCATCAGAACCAATATGGGGGGACCTTCGGCGGTAAGATTCTCCGGGACAAGCTCTTTGCGTTTGCCGGCTACCAGCGCACCGAATCGAAACAGTCCCAGGCTGCCACGAAGGCCCAGATTCCCACGGCTGCGAATCTCGCGGGGGACTGGTCCGTGTCGGACGGCCCGAATTGCACATCGAACGGTAAGTCGCTCGCGCTGGTTGATCCTCTGACAGGCGCGAAGCTGACGAATAATAAATATTCGACTGCGCCAACGTATAACCCGCAGGCGCTGAAGTTGTTGACTTATTTCCCGAAGATCGATCCGAACTATGACACGGGAAACTGCGGGTTCGTTTCTTACGCGATCCCTTCGCAGAACTTTGACAACCAGTTCGTCACCCGTGTCGACTACACCATCAACGCGAAGAACAACCTCTACGGCCGCTACTTCCTCGACGGCTATCAGCTTCCAGCGTTCTATTCTCCAAATAACATTTTCATCACCACGCAGTCCGGGAACTCACAGCGAGTTCAGACATTTACTCTTGGCGAGGCTTTTGCGATCAGCAGCAGGACCGTGAACGGCGCGCACCTCAGTATCATGCGGCGCCGCAACAACCGCGGATATGCCTCAGACGACATCAACGCCGCCACTCTCGGCGTCAATCTCTATCAGGCCGAGCCAAACGGTCTCCAACTGGCAGCCACAAGATTCACCATCGGTGGCGGAACGAACTCAGTCGCGCACTTCAACGACAATACCCTCGCCTTCGATGACGACATCACTATGTTGCGGGGTAAGCACCAGCTCGTCTTCGGCGGCCAATGGGTCCAGAACCAGCTCAACATCTCCAACGCCTACGAGTCCAACGGCACCTTTACCTTCACTGGAACCTATAGCGGAAACGGACCAAATGGCGGTTCGGCGACCGGAGACCCCGAACTCGACTTCCTCCAGGGCGCACTGCAAGCCTTCCAGCAGAGCAAGATGCAACAGAACGCCCTGCGGGGGCCAATCCCCAGCCTCTACTTTCAAGATACGTATCGCGCTAGTCAACGACTGACCGTGACGGCCGGTCTCCGCTGGGCTCCTGAATTCCTGCCGGTGGATGTCTTCAACCGCGGAATAGTTTTCAATATGGCAGATTTTCTGGCGAACAAAGGCAGTTCGATCTACCCGAATGCTCCAGCGGGAGCATTGTTCTACGGTGATCCCGGTGTACCCCGGCAGTTTTCTAAGAACTCACCCTGGCAGTTCTCTCCGAACATCGGCTTCTCATACGATCCCATTGGCGACGGGAAAACCGTAGTGCGTGGTGGTTTTGCGCTCGGTTACGACCAAGTGAACTTCTTTACCTCCCAGCGCAACCAGCAAAACCCACCTTTCGCGACTGCCATCAGCCAGACGCAGACCTCGACCTCCGGTCCCATCAGCTTCTCCAGCCCATGGTCAGTCGGCCAGACGACAACCAGTCCGTTTCCCCAGCCTGTAATTCCCACTCCCGCCACCGCGCAGTTCTTTGCGCAATCTCAATACATCGTCTCGCCACCTCAGTTTCATCCTTCTTATACCGAACAATGGACAGCCAGCGTTCAGCGAGAGTTTGGGCGTGGCTGGCAACTCCAGGTCCAGTACATCGGGAGCCATACCCTCCACATGCCTATGGGAACTCCGCTCGGCGGAGCCGGGGCAATCTACATCCCCGGAGTCTGGGGTGCAAATGGCACAGGATGCACAGGCATTGTGACGACAGGCCCCGCCGCAGTCAAGCCGGGCGCCGCCGGAACCCCGTGCTCCACAACCGCCAATCAGGCTTCGCGTTTCAATCTGACCATTCAGAATCCTACTCAGGGGAATCAATATGCGGGTGGCGGCGGCGGCTCGGTGATTGTCAACGACAATGCCTGGGCCAACTACAATGGTCTGGTCACCACCGTCCAGCATCGCCTCTCATCCACCTTCAGCCTGCTGGCCAACTACACCTGGTCGAAGTGCCTCAATGTCTATGATGCACAGGGTGACTATGCAGTCACAGGGCCGGAGAATCCCAGTAATCCCGCAAGCGACTACGGTCCCTGCGGTTCCGACTACAGAAACGTCGAAAATATCGTCCTCGTTACCAAGAGTGACTTCCACTTCAGCAACCGCTTTACTTCGCTGGCGGTCAACAACTGGGAGTTCGCCCCTCTGGTGCATATCGTCAGCGGATCCCCATTCAACGTGACGGCAGGGGTGGATAACTCCTATACGGACATCGGTAACGATCGCCCCAACCTTGTTCCGGGAGTTCCTGTCTATCTCCACCAGGCCCTGCGGGCGGGTACGGGTCAAGCGAACCGAGGGTACCTTAACCCAGCCGCATTCGCTCAGGTCACCGCTCCATGCATCACAAGCCTGCCGTCAGGCACGCCTCTCACGCCTCTGAACTGCCCTACATACGGAACCCTGGGAAATATAAGCAGAAATGCGTTCCGCGGTCCCACGGCTTACCAGTTCGATGCTCAGATCTCCCGCATCTTCCCGATCTACGAGCGGCTCAATGCAACCTTCCGGCTGGAGGCCTTCAACGTATTGAACCATCCCAACTTCAGCAATCCAACTTCAAACTTGAACACGAGCTCAACCTTTGGTCAAATTTCATCCCAATCCAACCAGGCCAGGGTCTTCCAGGGCAGCGTGAAATTTATTTTCTAGTAGATAGACCTCGCCCGCCCGCAACTGGGTGGGCGAGGTGTTCGTATAAAAGTAAAGCATCACAAACATTATGGGGAGATTGCTGTCATCTTCTCTTTGGCGTTTATGTAGGAACGTAACCGGATACAGGAGAGAATCATGGGAATGCAAGGCAGCGATCGTAGAGAGTTTCTGAAGATGGGTGGCGCCGCGCTGGCGACAACAGCGGTGTCATGGAATGCCACCAGCTATGCAGCCATCCTGGGTGCGAATGACCGGGTCAAGGTTGGCGTTATCGGGTGTGGCGATCGCATGAAGGGAGCGTTGATTCCTGCGTTTTGTCAGAACGCCAAGGACATGAACTTTGAGTTCGTCGCTGTATCGGATATCTGGAACAGACGGCGCGAAGAGGGAGCGGCGTATATCCAGAAAGTCACCGGAAGTCAGGTCACGCCGGTGAGGAATAACGACGAACTATACGCTCGCAAGGATGTTGATGCGGTATTGATTGCGACCGCTGACTTTCAGCATGCACGCCACGGGGTCGAAGCCGTCAATGCCGGACGTGATGCCTACGTGGAGAAACCGACCGCCCACACGATGGAAGACGCTCGCTTATTTCTTGCTGCGGTCAAGAAGACCGGCAAGATCGTGCAGGTGGGCACGCAACGTCGCAGCACACCGAGTTATCAGAAGGCGGCTGAATATATCAAGTCCGGCAAGTTCGGCGATATCGTGATGGTGGAGATGACCTGGAACGTGAATCAGCCAGGGCGGTGGCGGCGTCCTGATGTTGTGCCGCTATTGAAGGAGGAGGACACGGACTGGAAGCGCTACCTGATGAATCGGCCCTATGAGCCGTTCGACGCTCGCAAGTATCTTGAGTTTCGTTTGTTCTGGCCTTATTCCTCGGGTATTCCTGACCAGTGGCTTGTACACCAGATCGATACCGTCCATTGGTTTACTGGATTGCCCCACCCGCGCAGTTGCGTTGCGAACGGCGGCATCTATCTGTGGAAGGACGGGCGCAAGAACTGGGACACGATGACTGCGGTCTTCGATTACGGTCCGTTGGACGATCTTAGCAAGGGCTTTCAGGTGCAGTACTCGTCGCGATTCACGAACTCTGCCGGCGGAGTGAAGGAACTCTATTACTCCAACGCTGGGATGATCGACATGGACAAGCAGACCGTCACGCCTACCGGTGGTCTAACGGCAAAGAGTGCGGCGGAGATGAAGATGCAAGCGAATCTGCTGCCGAGCTTTGCACTTGGCGAAAAGGGCGAGGCGGTTTCGACGGCGGCCGATACCAAGGGTGATCCCCAGACCTCAGCCAACATGCGTAATTGGATGGAATGTGTGCGCTCGCGACAGACACCCAATGCCAGCATCGAAGCTGGCTACAGCCACTCCATCGCGCTGTGCATGAATGTCGCCGCTATTCAGACCGGTCAGAAGGTTACCTTCGATGACAAAACGCAGCAGGTGATGGTGGGGGGGAAGGTCTATGCGTAGGTTGCTGGTGCTGGGCCTGCTGGTTGCAGGCCTTGGGTTGGGCAGTTGTGATTTGGCAAACGCGGCGGACAAGGGTGTTCAGGTTGTTGCCGATGAGGCGCATCGGCGCGTCGACATCACGATCGATGGTAAAGCGTTCACCTCTTACATCTGGCCGACATCCCTGAAGAAGCCTGTCCTGTATCCGTTGATCACGGATGAAGGAATTACGGTGACGCGCGGTTATCCTCTCGAGCCCCGGCCAGGAGAGCGTGTCGACCATCCGCACCATGCGGGGATGTGGTTTAACTACGGTAACGTCAACGGCTTCGACTTCTGGAATAACTCCGATGCGATTAAGCCGGAGGGACGCTCGAAGATGGGAACGATCTATCAGAAGAAGATTGTCTCGACTAAGAGCGGAGCGGACCGGGGTGAGCTTGTCGTCGAGTCGCTCTGGGTGACGGGTGAGGGCAAGGACATTCTGAAGGACACTACGCGCCACATCTTTATGCGGCGGAAGAACGCCCGCATCATTGATCAGATCGTCACGCTTCAGGCGCTTGATAAGGCTGTCTTCAATGATGACAAAGAAGGACTGCTTGGCATGCGGGTTGCCCACTGGCTTGAATCGGCGGACGAAAAGGGCGGCATCTTCATGGATGCCAATGGTAATCCGACTAAGGTAGATAGTGCCGACACGAAAGACGTGACCGGTGTGTACCTCACCAGCGAAGGAGTCAAAGGCGGCGCTGTCTGGTCGACTCGCGGCCGCTGGTGCATCCTGACCGGCAATGACGCCGACAAGCATGTTGTCACCATCGGCATGATCGATAACCCGAAGAATCCGGGGTATCCAACGTATTGGCATGCGCGGGGTTACGGATTGTTTGCGGCGAATCCGCTGGGGCGGAGTATCTTCGATACGAAGCAACCAGCATTCAACTACACGATTCAGAAGGACCAGACAGCGGTGTTTCGCTATCGGGTGATTTTGTTTTCCCATGCTGCCGGAACGGAGGAGATGAATACGGAGGCAGACGCGTTCGCGGCCGAGTATAAGTAGCTCGCCGTACTTTCGGTAATTGCTAATGTTGGAGGATAGCCCTGATGATGGGCTGTTCTCCAATGTTTTTTTGCGTTGGGCTTCGAATTTGAGAGCTCCGTCTGCATACTCTGCTGAGAGCACCCTTCAGCAAAGATAAGGCGTGTTCCTTCTAAATCCTGGCATCATTCGATTGAGTAAAAACTCCACCTAAAGATTGAAGACAGATGTCCATTCCGGTCTTTAGTATTCAGGTGTTCCAGCTATCTGTTCTTGCTCGTAGTCGCGCAATGAAGTTGAGGCAATTGTGCTAACAAAGATGGCGATCGAAGATCGAAAGCGCATCGGAGCGTTCGCCCTGATTTTCGCAACAGGCTTGGCCTGTCTGATCCTGTTTGTACCGGGATCGGTGAAGGCTGGCAGCGAAGCGGATGAGGCGGCTGCAGCGCGCCATGAATATACCGAAAAGGTCGCTGCCAAATACAACTATCGCTTTGGTAAAGAGTTTCCCTTCGTGCCTTCGAACGCGACGACGGATACCGGCGAGTTCCTGGATCCCAAGGTTTTTCCTACGGCGGAGTATTGCGGTCACTGCCATCAGGAGAGCCACAAGCAATGGCGGGAGTCGGCGCACTCCAATGCGAATCGCGTCCCGTATTACTTAAAAAATGTGGCGCTGCTCAACGACTCCAAAGGAATTGAATATTCCCGCCACTGTGAAGGTTGTCATGACCCTATTGCCCTCGTAGCAGGAGCCTTGACCCAGGCTGGGCCGAAGAAGCGTCCCTATGACCAGGACGGTGTCACCTGTACGGTTTGCCACTCCATTCAGCAGGTCGATACACGAGGTACTGGTAGCTACGTCATGGGCGTGCCAGCAGTACTTGTCGACGATGACGGCAAGCCGGTTACCCGTAAGGTCTCCGATGGTGAGATTCTTGCTCATCTTGATCGCCACACCAAAGCGGTGATGAAGGACTTCTATCGCAGCTCGGAGTTTTGCTCATCGTGCCACAAAGCGGCTTTGCCTCACGCTCTGAATGACTACAAATGGCAGCGTGCTATTTTTCTCTACGATGAGTGGCAGAACTCCTCCTTCGCCAAGCAGTCGCCGCTGCCGTTCTACGTGAAGGATTCGGTTTCTACTTGCCAGACCTGCCATATGCAGCGCGAGGAGCTGAAGCTAACAGACTCCGGCGCGAAGAAGGGCCAGCTTGCTTCGCACCGTTGGCTGGGGGCGAATACAGTTATTCCGAAGATATACGGCTTCGACGAGCAGGCCACACGGATTGTGCAGTTCCTTCAGAACAGTGTCTTCAATGTAGATATCTTCGCCATTGAGCACGGCGAAATGGCCGATAACGCCTCGTCCAAGGGGCTCGTCGCTCCATTGGGACTCACCGAGTTTTCCCTTACTGCCGGCGAGACGATTACCGCAGATGTCGTTATTCAGAATAAGGGTATCGCGCACAGTCACGTGCCGGAGCAGCGTGATATGTACGAGTCGTGGGTCGAATTTACCGTCAAAGATGCGACCGGCAAGATTCTGCATCAGAGCGGCTTCATCAAGCCAAACGATGATCTTGACGAGCGCGCACACAGCTTTACTAATCGTCTCGTCAATGTGAATGGCGGTCTCAACGACCTGCATCAGGTCTGGACCAACCGCGTCGTCGCATACAACAACACCATCCAGTCTGGACGTTCTCAGTTGGTGCGCTACTCCTTCATCATGCCGCCCGCCGCTGTTGGGCCGATCACGATTACAGCGATGATCAAGTATCGCCGGTTCGATCAGCATTTTATGGACTTCGGGATGGGCAAGCACTATGAGCAGCCCATTGTCGACATGGTCTCGCAGACTCGTACGATTCAAACGGGCGACAACAAACCCGTGCCTCCGGACCCGGCCGAAAACAAGGAGTGGATGCGGTGGAACAACTTCGGAATCGCTTTGCTGGATGCCCAGCAATATGCTGCTTCGACTCAGGCTTTTGAGCGCGTTACCAAACTCCGCCCAGACTACGCTGACGCTTACACCAACGTTGCCATCGCCCAGATCCAATGGCAGAGATACGACGACGCGCGTCCGAACCTTGAAAAGGCTTTGGCTCTGGCACCGGGAAACGCGCGCGCCCTCTACTACCGCGCTCTTGTCGAGCGCAATCTGGGCAACATGGATATGGCGATCGCAGATTTGCAGAAGGTCGCGAGCAGCTTTCCGCTATCTCGAGATGCCCATCGCGAACTGGGATTTTCCTACTACCAGCTCCACAAATACGATCTAGCCCGACTCGAATATGAAAAAGTTCAGTCTATCGATCCGGATGATTTGTCCGCGCACTACATACTTTCGATTGTCTACCGCAGGCTGGGCCTCACAGATCTTTCAAGACAGCAGGCTGCTATATTTGCCGACCAGAAAGACGATCCCTCCGCGAGCACGTACGCCTTCGAATTTCTGCAGAAACACACCGAGATTGCCAACGAAGGCATCGTCTGGCATACACATGAACTGGACATTCCGTCGAAGCCAGGAAAGCACTCACCCCAGATCGTTGCCCCAGCTTCTTCTTCGATGAGCGGTGGCGAGTTCTAGTCAGGGAGGTGCCTTAGCCTGTAGTCTTACTCAAGAATGGGCCTATCACCCTCGATGAATCGTTATAGAAAGATACTTACTTCTCTGCTGAGGCACTCCAAAATTCTCGCGCGAACCTTTACCGCAGCCTGTCTGGTGGCACTAGTCGCAGCTCTTACGCATAGCTGGGCGCAACCGTCCACTCCGTTTGTTCACGCCTACTCGAGCAAAAGTAAGAAGCCTGGAGCGATGCTCTTTCACGAGAAAGGGTGTGAGCATTGCCATGGTCTAGATGGCCGCGGCGGGGATCTTGGGCCAGATTTGAGCACCGTCGGTAAGCGTCTTAAAAAGCAACGGATCGAGCAACAGATTCGCGGGGGCGGCGCTGCGATGCCCGCCTTCGGAGATGTTCTCCAGCCGGACGAAATCAAAGACCTAGTGGACTTCCTTCATGCAAAACGCAAAGCTCAGAAAAAGACTCCTCTCCCAATACATGCGTCATCGCCAACTGCTAACGAATAAGCATGCTATAGCTTTGTACCTTTGCCTTCGACGATCGCTACGATCTGGTCTACTTTGGTGATGGTAAATTTCTCTTTTGCGCCGCTCGGCCAATGTACTTCGACCATATCAATCGCACTGGCGTCTCCAAGCCCGAAGTGGAGACGAGGATCGTGAGTGGACGCGTAGCTTCCACCTGAGACAACGTCACCGCGTTGCCGTTGCCCACCTGCAGTAAGGTAAACGGTGGCGCCGATTGCATCCCTTGGGCTCTTCGGACCGCCTACCAGTTTGAGTTCCACCCAGTGATGGGCGTCGGGTGATACGTTTCGCAACAGGGCAGGGTGGCCGTCTAAAACGTTAATGACAACGTCGAGTTTGCCGTCATTGAATAGATCTCCAACTGCCAGGCCTCTCCCGACGTAGACATTTGCCAACGCGGTGCCTTCCACGGCGGGCATGAGGTCAAACTTTTTCCCATCGATGTTTCTGAAGAGCAAAGGACGCTGTGCCCAGGTGGTCCCCCAACTGGTGCGATCTACGGATGGATAGACATGGCCGTTGGCAATTACGATATCCTTCCAGCCGTCGTTGTCGAAGTCCAAGAACGCGTCGCCCCAGCCGAGAAAAGGGATGGTGGGTTCTGCGATTCCCATTGGGTAGCTGACATCGGTGAAGTTTGCGTTGCCGTCGTTGCGGTAAAGCGGATTGTAGTCGTCGGAAAAGGTGGTGTTATAGAAGTCCACGAGGCCGTTATTTCGGTAGCTGCCAAACGCGATGCCCATGGATGCTGTTTCGCGGCCATTTTCATTGAGTGCATAACCGGAGGCGTAGCTTGCATCCTCGAAGGTGCCATCGCCTTTGTTGAGGTAAAGATAGTTCGGCGTTGAATCGTCGGCAACGAGAAGATCTGGCCTGCCATCGTCGTTGACATCGATGAAGAGCGAAGCAAGGCCGTAGTAAGCGTTTTTGTCACTGACACCGGCCTTTTCACTAACGTCGGTGAAGGTTCCGTCTCCGTTGTTGTGAAACAGATGATCGGGTTCGCCTTTTAGACCGCGCGGACCGCACATGACCTCTTCGCCACGGAACTGACACAACGTAGAGCCCTGGCTGCTGGAGGCCGGCTGGTTCGCCAGATCGTAATGAATGTAGCCAGGGACGAAGAGATCGAGGCGGCCGTCGCCATCGTAGTCTCCCCAGGTGGCGCCGGTTGACCAGTTGCCCAGCGTCACTCCTGCTTTCTCGGCGACGTCGGTGAAGGTGCCGTCGTGATTGTTGTGATAGAGACGGTTCTTGCCGAAGTTGCTGACATAGATATCCGGCCAGCCGTCGTTATCGTAATCGGCTATGGCAACGCCGACACCCCATCGGTCATTGGTGACTCCTGCTTTTGCGGCGACGTCTGTGAAGGTGCCATCGTGATTGTTATGAAAGAGCGCAGCTTTAGGCCCGACTGTTTTTCCGCTGAGAGCGTCGACAGTGGAACCGTTAACGAAATAGATATCGAGCCAGCCATCGTTGTCGTAGTCGATCAGGCCGACGCCGGAGCCATTCGTCTCAATGATGTAATGCTTATCGGGCGTGCCCATCGTGTGCTTCCAGGTGGTCAAGCCTGCCTTCTGGGCGATGTCCTGAAAGATGATGGGGCCGCTCTTGACGAAGCCGCCCGCGGTGATTGGCCTGTGTTCGTTATCGAGTACTGCTGCGTGGGCTCCGCCGGTGTTGACTCCGCCCATCTGGGGTTGTTGGCTCTTCGTTTGAGGCGCTCCCTGCTGCGAGTTCTGAGCGGGAACAGCTGGTCCGGTGGCTTGAGCTCTAAGCCTGCCTGAGCCCATGGAGAAGAAAGCACAGAGAACAATGGCTGCAGACAAATGCTGCGAGAAGAAACTGCGTGATGTGCTGCGACGAACAGTCACAAAGTGGTCCTTACCGAGGTTCTCGATTCTCTCTGTTATATGGAGACGAAGATTCTGCATGGATATCCAAGTGTCTGCCAGCAACAGTTTTACCATGCAAAGGTTGTAACCGGCATCAACCAATAGGTTTAGTCCGTTAGCCGGTAGGGAAGGCTAAATCGGCCGATCTGGAGGATGGATCGGTCTCCTGGGGGCCAGATGCGAAAAGACTCTACGCGACTGCCCTCCAACATTCGATGGGCGGTGGCTGTACCACGTTCCATTCCAGTAGCCGCCTCGTAAAACTTGACGGCGAGACCTTCGTCCGTACGTTGCCAGCCGAAGACATACGAGCCGGGGGCTAGAGCGATGTCGGCTATTGTGATGGGCGCCTGGACGATGAGGTAGTGAGAGTATTTGCCGTCGGCAGAGTAACCTGCGGTGATAAGAACGACACCTGCAATGAATTTGCCGTGCGAATTGACGATGCCGGAAGCAGTGCGCATCTCGGTTTCTATGCGCTCCTTCTCGACGGGGGCACGCAATGGCAGAACAGCTTTGAGTTCTCCCGTTGTGGCGGGCCGCCAACCAGATTTGACCTGGGCTCCGAATGCAGGGGCGGCGAGTACCGAAAAAAGGAGAACGAGAGACAGCTTCATAGAGGCAGCCTTATTTGAAATGTACGAGGCCGCGCTGGATGGCAACAGTTGCGGCATTTGTCCGGTCGCTTACGCCGAGTTTGCTTAGAAGGTTATTGACGTGGGTTTTGACGGTCGCTTCGGAGATCGACAGATCGGAGGCGATCTCTTTGTTGGCACGACCGGCAACGATGCGCTCAAGAACAGCTTGTTCGCGTATTGTAAGGTCCTGCGTCCCCACGCGTTCGGCGAGCTTTTCCGCGATCTCCGGCGAGATGCTCGTCTTGCCGGCGTGGACGAGACGGATAGTGCTGAGTAGATCGTCGATGGTCATTCCCTTGAGCAGGTAGGCCTTGGCCCCGGCCTGAAGCGAGCGGTAGATATCCTCGTCGCCATCAAAGGTTGTCAGGACGACAAATCGTGCGGCTGGAGTCTCTGCGCGGATGCGGGTTATGGCAGCCACTCCCCCCAGGTTAGGGAGTTGCAGGTCCATGAGGGTAACATCCGGTTGCAAGTTACGGTGAAGCTCGATGGCCTGGAGACCATCGCTCGCCTCGCCAACGACTTCGATCTCCGGCATGACCTTGAGGAGAGCGACGAGACCTTGCCGCACCACATGATGGTCATCCACTACCATAATCCTGATTCGATCTGACATGCTTTCATTCCCTTTCGTTCGGTAGCGGAGCACGCAGCGTGACTATCGTGCCACTTTCTGAAGAGCTTTCTACATTCAACGTTCCGCCAATCTGAACGGCACGTTCCCGCATTCCCTGAAGCCCGAAGTGTCCTTGTGCGGGCAGAGTCGTGTCAATTGACTTAAATCCGATGCCATTGTCGCAGATTTTCAGTGTGAGCTCGTTTGGATGATAGCGCAGATCGAGCTCGACGCGGGTCGCTTCGGAGTGACGGACTACGTTGGCAAGAGCCTCCTGAGCTATTCGTAGCACTTCATTCTCCAGTGAAGGAGCAAGTGCTCGATAGGTGCCCCCGATGTCTATGTTGGTTTTCAGATGCTCGGTCGAACTTTGTTGGACGAGGTTCGTGAGCCGCAAGGGAAGCGTGGCCTGTGTGCTGTCTACACGCAGGTCCCATATGCTGCGACGCGCATCGGCAAGACCTTCCCGGACGAGAGCTCGGGTACGATCGACCTGCTGAGCTGCTTCGGGCACATGGGACTGAGCAAGGAGATGGGCAGTGAGTTCGAGCTGCGTCGAGACGCCGACAAAGCCCTGCGCCAGGGTATCGTGAATCTCCCGCGCGATGCGGGTGCGTTCCGCAAGTACCGCGTCGAACTGAGAGCGAATTACGCGAACACGCATTTTGTATGCCGCAAAGACAAGGCCAGCGAGCAGAATGGTAGTCAGTCCCAGAAACCAGGGCGTGCGATAAAAAGGTGGCCGAATGACGAAGGAGAACTCTGCGCCTGTTTCGTTCCAGATGCCGTTTTCATTGGCTGCCTGCACCCTGAAGCGATAGTGTCGTGGGGGGAGATTGGTGTAATAGGCATTGCGGCGTGAGCCAGCCAGTGTCCACTGTTTGTCGAACCCTTCGAGCATGTAGCGATAGCGGACTCTGGAAGGCGAGACATAACTTAGCCCTGCGTATTCGAAGGCATAGCGCACATGTCCGGGCGGGACGATCGCTTCCGCTCCGTTGAACTTCCACTCTGTGTCGTCGACCGTGAAGCGCTCTATGATGACGGGTAGTGGTGCGTGGTTCTCGGGCAGGTTGATTGGGTTAACAACGGCGACGCCCTTGCGAGTGGCGAACCAGAGCTGTCCATCAGAGGTCTTCCAAGCGCCGGGATGTCCGCTGGAGGAGGTCTCTTCAGTCGGCATCCCGTCGGAGGAGCCAAAGGTTGTAATTTGAGGGTGACATTCTGACGCTGCTCCGCATGCTATGAGTTCAGCGGCAAGTACTCGCATGACGCTGCGGTTGGAGGTGAACCACAGGTATCCGTGGGCGTCCTCGACCATTGCATCGATCTCGCTGGGAAGATCGTGTGCGCGGACTGGAGAGAAGCCGCTACCCGAGGATCGGCTGAGTCCGCCGTCTTTCGTGCCCACCCAAAGAGTATGATTGGCGTCTTCGAGCAGGGACGTAATGACTTCGCCGGAGAGTCCATCCGCCTTGGTGAACGTAGTAAGCTTTCCGTTCCGGATGCGGACGAGGCCGTCCAGGGTGGCGACCCAAAGATCGTCAGAGCTAGAACGCAGCATTGCCCCAATTAGATCGCTCTTGAGACCGTCGATTTTGAGACCATCCGTGCGGGACAGGACAGTAAAGCGGCCATCCTTCCAGTGGGCAAGGCCGCGGCGTGTACCCACCCAGAGGGACCCATCCTTGTCTGAAAAAAGAGAGCGGATAAAGTCGTCGGGCAATCCATCGGCGGAGGTGTAGGACTTAATTTTTCCGCTTCGCAGATGACTTAATCCGTCTGGCGTGCCGATCCAGAGGGAGCCGTCGCGATCAGCGGCGAGTGTGAGAATGACATCGCTGAGCAAGCCATCCTTAATGGAGAGATGGCGGATTTGGCCGGCTTCATATCGGAAGAGACCTTCGCCTTTGCTGCCCGACCAGATGGCTCCATCTGCGGTTTGGGTGATTGCGGTGATGGCATAACCCGAAAGCGGAGGCAAAGTTCGGAATTTCTGTTGCCGAAGAATATGCAGACCTGCGGTATCGGTTCCGACCCAAAGATCGTGCTCCTGATCCTCGAAGATTGTGAGGATGGAAGTTGCACCCAAGGCTGGCTGTATTTCGAGCCGTGCTTTGTCGATGGTCGCCGCGGGCGGCAACAGGACGAGGCCCTGGTCGGTGCCGACCCAGAGATTACCGCGTGAGTCCGCAACGAACGACTGTACGCGTGTTCCCGGCAGCTCGCGGCCAGTGTGCCAAGTACGGAGATGGCCCCGATTCCACAGCAGGAGAGCGGTGCGTGTTCGCGCCCACAGAGAGCCATCTTTCAGTGAGCCCAGGCCTTCGATTGGCTCTTTCGGGAGGTTTGGAAACGGTACTGCGCGCAGTTGCTTCTGGCTATACGAAAAAAGCCCAGTCGCAGTTGAGAGCCATACGGTGCCGTTGGGGCCGGCACCGATCGCGGAAGGGGAAAGTTCCAATGAAGTGAACCTCTGCCCGTCATATTTTGCGAGGCCGCCACTGGTAACAAGCACGAAGCCATCGTCGGTAGGCGCTACGGACAAGACAACGGGCGAGGGTAGTCCATCGGCTACGGTATAGCGATGAAATGCGCCTTTGTCGTATCGCAGAAGGCCGTCGGCTGTGCCGATCCAAAGCACCCCGCTTCGATCTTCGGCGAGGCAGCATATATCGTTACTGGTGAATGCCGGATCGCTCTCCTGGTTGAAGACGGTGAATTGCGTGCCATTAAAACGTGCGACGCCTCCTTCGGTCGCGATCCAAATATACCCATCGCGGGTTTGACGTATCTGGTGAACACTATTTTGTGGAAGGCCGTTTTCGCTTGACCAGACCTGATGGCCGAAGACGCCCGTTGTGGATTGTAGCGGGCGTTCTACCTGTGCTTGCACATCAACCGTCGTACATATTGTCGCGATCAATATTAGGCACAGGATGAATACTGAGAGGAGCAGGCGATAGCGCAAGTGTGAAAGATTCATGCGAGTGTGCTTCTGCATGTTAGGACATTTCGTAGAGCATCGCTGGATAAATAAGGAAGGAGAAATCCTCTCGCTAGTAGACCAGGGTTGGCGGTCTATAAGGAAGGAGCGGGATTTGTTCAATGGCAGAAAACGCCGGCTCTCTAAGCCGGCGACTATTATGTTTATTTTCAATAGCTTAAATCTAATGTGCCCACATTCCAGTGCCCATTTTTTGAGCCGCAGTGGTCAGGGGTGTAGGTACTAAAAACCCATGCCTGATTTGCAGTTCAATCTCTAGTGGCAGCGAAGCAGCTTCATCGGTCGACCGGCACGAAGGTATTTTTCTTGTCTGGCTCGTTGTTGGATTAATCCTGAATTTTGGTTTTCAGTACGCCAATTACCTGAAAGACTTGTCCCTCGATCTCTACCGATTCGCCGAGGGAGCGTAACCCTTGAGAGGTTCTTCGCCGCCTGCGAGTCGACGAACCTGCCGATGGGCGGTGAAGTCTGCCGGCTCGAAGTACTGCCCCAGGTCGATGTTCAACTTCCGGTTGCACCGTAGGGATTTCAATCGCCTTACTTTGGATAATATACGACGTTGGCTCCGTATTTGAAGCTGAAGCCGTCGTTTACTGCCTTCAGAAAAGGGACCTCGTCGCGCACGGCCTCGGTGTCGCCATCGAGAAACTACACGCGCTCTCGGACCGTTCGCCGTCGGCCTGCATGCTGGTCTGTCCGACCCACACCATGATGACGTTGCTGCCGCGCCGAGAAAGCCGTTCAGCACACCTTTGCCGAGATTGACCCCGGAACAAGAATCCGACTTCTGTTTGGATTACGCAAGAACCATCGCCAAGGTTTCTTAAACAGAAGACATTCCTCGGTATGCGTTAACATGGAGCAGCGAGCTGGATCTCGCGCAGGCCCGGATGGTGAAATCGGCAGACACAGCGGACTTAAAATCCGCAGACCTTAACCGGTCGTGGGGGTTCAAGTCCCCCTCCGGGCACCACTTTAACTTGTTCTGTGTTGTATTTTCAACTGGTTGAAAATACATCGAAACGTTTCTTTGTCTGAAGTTGGCGAACGGCGGAACTATCTTCTCGACGAAATCGGTGAGTTGCCTGACGAGATACAGGTTGCACTCCTCAGAGTGTTGCAAGCGCGAGAATTCGAGCGGGTCGTAGGAACGCAATCTATACAAGTAGACGTCGTGTGGTTGCAGTACCAACCGCGATTTGGAAGGCGCAATAGCTTCAGGAACATTTCGCGCCGACCTCTTCTACCGGTTGAATGTTTTCCTGATTCAAGTGCCGCCTCTGCGGAACCGAAAGGAAGACCTTCCGATGCTGGTCGAGTACTTCGTGAAGCGCTATGCGGAGAAGGCACGATAGCAAATCAGCAAGATCCACAAAAATACGCTCAAGTTAGCCAGTCCTATGGGTGGCCAAGGCAATATTCGTGAGCTGCAGAATATCGTCGCGAGATCTGTAATCCTCTGTACGGGGGATACCTTTTGGATCGATGATGCCTGACTTTCAAGTCAGGACGCCCCTCGCCTGGAGTCATCAGGTTCTCTCACACAGGACCTCCAGCACTATGAGAAGGAACTCATCGTAGGTTGGCGCTTCAGCAATTACCGGGGATCAGTGCACTCTGTGCTTTCCAATGGTTCGTTGACATGCCTCAGGGAGGAAAGCGTCAATACGGTGAGACCGCAAACGCCGCGCGTTCTCTGTAGGTCAGTTGGACCGGAAGAACCCGTCCCATGACACCCGACTGGAAGGACGTATCTAGCATGGACATCACTGCACTAGCTTGTTCTGGGGGAACAGGGTTCGGTTGTCTGCCCCACAGTGCTTCGCGAACACCGACATAGTAGTCGGCCTGATTCGCTGCAGGAGCCGGAATCTTCGTCTGCTGTCCGGTTGCGCCCTCATAGAGAATGCCCGGATCAGGATCTTCGCCGAAGCCGGGAGAGCGTGGCCGTATACCAGCAATGAGTTGCTTCTCCTGCACATCGGCCCCGAACTTCGCCCAGCTTCCGAGCTTGCCATGTAACACAGAACGCGGCACACCGCCGGACACAAGCAATGATGTATGAAGAATGACTCGGAGATTTCTGTAGTTGAGCTGGACATGCGCCCAGTCGTCTGTCTCTCCGCCCTCACGTAGCACGGCAAAGCTGGCGTTGATCGTCTGGGGCAAACCGAACAGCTGCACGGCTTGATCGATCAGATGAGGACCAAGATCAAACCAAAGGCCGGCTCCGGGACCAGTTTTTTCCCGCCATCGTTGGCGTACCTGTGGACGAAAGCGGTCAATATGGGTTTCAAAGTGGCTGATTTCTCCCAGTACGCCTGATTCGACGATTGCCTTCGTTGCCAGAACCTCACTGTCCCAGCGGCGGTTGTGAAATACCGAGAGCAGCTGTCCCCGTTCCTCAGCAAGTTGAACAAGGGAGCGAGCGTCTGCGAGTTTTACCGTAAAGGGCTTGTCTACGACTACGTGCTTTCCTGCGTGCAAGGCAGCGGCTGCGAGTGGGTAGTGAGTTTCATTCGGGCTGGCGATGACGAGGAGGTCCACCTCCGGGTGAGTCGCGACTTCTTCCATGTTGGAACAAACAGTAACGCCAGGAAGATCGGCCAGCACCGAATCGCGTTTGCTCGATCCAACGATTGTCAGTTGCAAGCCTGCCACCGACTGGATAAGAGGCGCGTGAAATGTTTTGCCTGCGTAGCCATAACCGATCAACCCAACTCGAACTGTTCCTCCATCAGTGAACATAAAAACACCTTTATCGAATGAGACTATGCCATTAGTTTGGGCGAGACAACGAACCTGAACAGTGTAGACTGCGGCTTAGTTTTAAACCGACAAGTCGCACGATTATCAGGAGCAAGCTAGATGGCTGTAGAACGTCGTACTCGAGTTAGGTTTTTCCTCGCATTTTGGCTATTCGTACTCAGCGGAGTCGCCTTTCTCGACCGTACCAACATATCAATCGCAGGCCTGCAGATCAGCACGGAGTACGGACTCGGCAACCAGAGGCTGGGGTGGATTTTCAGCGCATTCCTGATCGGATACGCCGGCTTTCAACTTCCAGCAGGATGGCTCGCGGCGCGCTTCGGGCCTCGACGCGTCCTTACCATCGGTGTTCTGTGGTGGGGGATCGCAACTGCTCTCACGGCACTTCTTCCCTCTGGTATCGCGCACGCCGTCGTGCTGTTGATCGCGATCCGGTTCGCCCTCGGTGCGGGTGAGGCGGTTATCTATCCTGCGGCAAACCAGTTTGTCGCCCGCTGGGTACCCGTGCAAGAACGCGGTTTTATCAACGGTCTCATCTTCGCTGGTGTTGGCGCGGGCAGCGGCCTCACCCCTCCCTTGCTTACATGGCTCATTACGCACCACGGATGGCGCGCAGCGTTCTGGTTCAGTGCTCTCATTGGCATTGCGGCGGGCGCAGTATGGTGGCTGGCCGCCCGCGATACGCCGGACGAACACAGCGGAGTTTCAGCCTCTGAACTTCGCGAGATTCATGATGGCTTGTCTTTCGCTCCCTCGGTGCCGGTACCTGCTACTGATATGCCTCCAGTCATCGCCGCCCCGGTCGTAATCTCCTGGAACGCCATCTTTCATCGTCGCGACCTTCCGGCACTCATGGCGGGTTATTTCAGTTTCGGCTATGTCGCGTGGATATTCTTCAGTTGGTTTTTTCTCTATATGGCTCAGGTGCGTGGCTTTGATCTCAAAGCCAGCGCACGCTATGCAATGCTTCCATTTCTTTCGATGACGATCTGCTGTCTCGCCGGAGGAGCTCTCAGCGACCGGCTCACGCGAGCCTACGGACTTCGGATCGGTCGCTGCGGCCTGGCCTCCGTGGCCATGTTGGTGACCGCCGCGTTTCTCGTGCTTGGCTCCCAGATTCACAGCCCCCAGGCCGCCGGTGTCATCCTCGCCGGTGGTGCCGGAGCCCTCTATTTCTCGCAAAGTTCGTTCTGGTCTGTATCCGTCGATATCGCCGGCCGCAGCTCCGGCGTCTTCTCCAGTATGGTGAATATGGGTGGACAGATCGGGGGCGCAGTCACTGCATCGCTGACGCCCTGGGTCGCGCAGCGCTTCGGCTGGGTTACATCCTTTGCCATCGCTGCCGCCCTCGCAGTTCTTGGTGCGATCTCCTGGATGACGGTGCATCCTGAGCGTCCCCTTGATTCCTAAAGGTTAAGAGCGATATGGGTTTGATTGCGGCCAATCGAAATATATGATGGGTTAATGACATCCGGTCTGTGACCATGAAACCCTATCCCGCGAACACGTGCGCTACAGGATGGGCGAGGACGCACATCACCCTGCGCCTTGTATTCGGCAATGTTGCGCTTCTTTTCGTCTGTCTTGTGGCGGTCATGGCCGGCGCCGCAACCACGCCAACCGCCTTGCGCCTTTCGGAGTATCAAAAGCAGGACTGGCAGGTCGAAGACGGCTTACCCGAAAACTACGTGCGCATGATAGCGCAGCGTCCTGACGGTGTTTTGCTGCTTGCTACATCGTCCGGACTCGCCACCTTCGATGGCCAGCGCTTCCAGAATGTACCTATTGAGGTGGATGGTCTCATCAATAACGAGGCCGTCAACGCCATGCTTTATGGTCGCCACCACGATCTTTGGATTGGCACAGACGGTCGCGGCGTCCTCCACCGTACTTCTTCCGGCACCACGAATATCAGCGAGCGTGCGGGTAAGTTCAACGAACGCGTTCGTACGATGTACGAGGACGCTCAAGGCGTACTTTGGATTGCAACTCAAAACGGCATAGAGCGCTTCATCGACGGAAAAATTGAAGTCCTTTCCGAAGCCGGCATGATCTCCGGCGACATCACGACGCCCTTCGCCGAAGATGGCGTTGGAGGTATGTTTTTCGTTACCTCCTCGGGTCTCTTTCATTGGGGAGATGGGACGACACGTCGCTTTCCTCTTCGCGCTTCGTCGGATGTTATTCCGGTGGCGGTTTATCGCGATTCCCAATATAAGTTCTGGGTCGGTACGACGACCGGTGTCGTACAACTAATTCCTCGCAAAAATAGTTCGCATGACCTCTTAGACCGATTCGATCAAGTACCTAGAGCCACTGTGGACAGTCCCGTCACGGTATTGCTGGATGACCCAGCGGGGAATCTCTGGATAGGTACCCGTCGCGATGGTATCTGGCGCCTTGGGGCCGATGGCACGTCTCACTGGTCTTCCCGCAACGGCCTTCCTGACGATACTATCCGCTCGCTTTTTATCGACAACGAACAGAACCTCTGGATCGGCATGCGGACGGGAGGCTTAAGCCGGTGGCGCAAAGGCGCACTGGCTCCTTATGGTGAGCCCGAGGGGTTCCGCGCCAACTTCTCTGCGAATACATTTGCAGATAGCCACGGTGATCTCTGGCTCGGCACTTGGGGCAAGGGTCTCTTCCGCAGACGCAACGGACATCTCTCCGCCGCCAATCCTCCGGGAATGCCGATCGCTACGCCCATCCGGGCACTCGCCGAAGACCGGCGCGGGCACATTTGGATAGGCACATGGTTCGACGGGATCTATCGCTATGACGGCCACGCATTCCATCATTATCTGCTGGGCATCGAATCCCCCGGCAACGCCGTCAGCTCCATTCTTCCAGACAGTCACGGAGGTCTCTGGGTCGGCACATATACCGGTCTATTCTACTTTTCTACCGGCGAGATCGACCCGCTGCGACAATTTCACCTGCTCGAGTCGAAGCTCATCACCTGCGTCATCGAGGATCGCGACGGATCGATTCTCGTCGGCACCAGTACGGGACTCTTTCGCGTACGCGATGGCGTTGTACTTCCCATCGACGGGATGCCGCATCCCTATGTTCTGTCACTGACATTGGACAGTATGGGGTATGCCTGGACAGGCACCAAAGCCGGCGGTCTCGCCTGGGTACATCAGGAGCATGCTGCATCACTACCTGCGAGCAGCGGCATTACACCGCTTCTCGTTAACACCGCCATCGAAGATAGAGACGGCCATCTTTGGCTGGGCACCTCGCGTGGTATCGTGCGGCTCTCGCTCACGGAACTGCACGATGTCGCCGATGGCCGACAGTCCCAGCTCTCCACCGTCGTCTTTGGCAAAGGGGACGGCATGCGTTCCAGCGAATGCGGCGGAGCGTCCAACCCTACATCTACTCGAACGGCCGACGGTACCCTCTGGTTCGCCACGGCCAAGGGCTTCGTCCACACAACCGACGTCGCTGAAAAAGCGGGCTCGCTCAGCCCAACTGCCACCATTACCGGTTGGACACTCTCGAATGACCCCAACATGACCGACAGTATCAATGGGTCGGAGGTGGATCTTGAGGCCGGACAGCCAGACATTATTTTTTTCTTCAACGCGGGACTTCTTTCCAACCCGGCACACATCGAGTTCCGCTACCGGCTCACGGGTTATGATGCCGAGTGGACCAGTACGCGCTCCCACTCCGCGCGCTATCGCAGACTCTCTCCCGGCAAATACCGTTTTGAGGTACAGGCGCGGAACAGCGGGGAAGAGTGGCTCTCTCCCGTTGCGTCGCTTCCAGTCCGTCAACGTCCGCACATCTATCAAACCTGGTACTTCTATCTGGCTCTCCTGTTGCTAACGGCCACCATCGCAGTGCATCTCTTCCGCCGCCGCGTCCAACTGATGAAAGGGCGTATCGGCATCGTGCTTGAGGAGCGCAATCGCATCTCGCGCGAGTGTCACGACACCCTGATGGCTGGATTCGCAGCAATCTCCTGGCAGCTTGAGGCCACCGCCAAGCTCTTCCGCGACAGTGACTCCGCATCCACTCCGGCGGCGAAGTCCTGCGAACTGGCCCGCAGCATGGTTTCGCACTGTCAGGCCGAAGCTCGCCGCATTATCTGGGATCTACGCGACGCCGAGGAGGTCACAAACATTCTCTCGCAGGCCCTGTCCCGCACACTCGCCACAAATCACATGCAGGAAGTAGTCCGAACCACGCTCGACGTTGAAGGAGACGAGGTACCGCTTGCCCCCGGCTGCGTCCATCACCTTGTCTGCATCGGTCAAGAGGCTGTGTCGAACGCCATCCGCCATGCCCATCCCTCGTCCATTGCCATCCATCTCAAGTACGAGAGCGATGCTCTGAACCTCTCCATTCGCGATGACGGCCGTGGATTCTATGCGTCCGACCGGTCCACTTCACGCCGAGGACACTTCGGCATCCCCGTAATGGAAGAGCGCGCGCGCAAGCTCGGCGGTACACTTCGCCTGCAGACCTCCGTCGGCGCTGGCACCGAGGTCACAGTCAGAGTATCCTTCAACGCTATGCAGCAGCCTGTCAATCAAGAACATCACGTAATACGGTGGATTGGAATATGAAGCAGATCAGCGTCCTTCTCATAGAGGACCACTTCCTTGCACGCATGGCCCTCCACTCCGTTCTCTCCGGGCATTCCCAGATCCACATCATCGGAGAGGCTGGCGACGGAGAACTCGGTATGTCGATGTATCGCACATTGCGGCCAGACGTCGTTGTACTCGACCTTCGCCTGCCGCGCGTGAGTGGCTTTGACGTCATTATTCAGCTGCGTAAGGAATTTCCCACTGCGCGCATCGTGGTGCTCTCGAACTATCAGGGTAGTGAGGACATCTATCGCGCTGTACGTAGCGGCGCGATGGCCTATCTGACCAAGGATGCCAGTGGAGAGGAGCTTCTAAACGCCATTCAAAACGTCGATCGCGGCCTCCGTTATCTTCCGCACGTCGCTCTCGACCGCCTGGCCGAACGCATGCCAACCGTTGAACTTACCCCGCGAGAAACCGAAGTCCTGGCCTGTATTACGCAGGGACGCAGCAACCGCGAGATTGCCGAAGACCTTCACATCGCGGAAAAAACCGTTCGAATTCATGTAAGCTCCGTGCTCGACAAGATGGGGGCTCGGGATCGCACACAGGCCACGATTTATGCTTTGCAACGGGGTATTGTTCATCTTGAGTAGCGCTAACTTATTGAAAATGCGTCGCATTTCGCACGTTTTTGAATTTCACTTCGGGGAAATTGCTGTTTTTTGATGGTAATTGGATGGTCAAAACGTGGTGATTTGCGTGTTAATTGTGGACGTATATGCACCTCTATGAGAAGGGCAAATACTTAGGAACCTTACGTATTCTCCCGCCTCGATGACCGGAGCGCACGACTCCCATCGCCGCCCTATAGGACATTTGACCTAGAGCCTCCCCCGGCAACCGCCTGATGACAGATTTCCCTGGTTGTAATGGAATCGTGACACTCAAGAAATAATCCACGGTCTGTCACGAGCAGGAGCGGTTATATCCATCGTGACCCATACGTGCATAGTGAGCTTCGATTGCTGCGCTGCCTGACACCCACAAGGATTTATTAGGAGACTACTGTGAAGAAAGCGTTGGTCTGTTGCTTCGTACTCTTGCTGAGCCCAGTGTTGCTGCGGGCTCAGATCGCAAACAATACGTCACTCGTCGGCACAGTGCTCGACTCAACCGGAAGTGCAGTGAACGGAGCGAAAGTAACCGCTGTCGAGCAGTCCACCAAGGTTCAGTACACGGGGACCACGAACGACGCGGGATATTACGCGATCACCTTCATCCAAAGCGGCACCTATGACATCACGGTAGAGCAGACAGGTTTCAGCAAGGTGACTACGGTTGGCGTGCCGGTAACTATCGATGTGGCTGTGCGCACCGATTTCAATCTCAGGGTTGGATCCGCAACGGACACGGTCACCGTGTTATCAGCCAGCACTCCGCCTCTCTCGACCGACGACGCGAGCCTGGGAGAGACCTTCGCAACCAAGGCAGTAGAAGATCTCCCTGTCCAGGGTCATAATGCACTCGAAGTTGCTGCTCTAGCTTCGAACGTCATCATCGGATCAAAGACCAACTACTCCGGCAATCCTCCGGGCGTGGACTTCATCGGTGCGGGCCAGCGCGAGACCCAGAACGAGCTCACCCTCGATGGCGTCTCGATCATGAACAACCTCGGCAACGTCACGCCTGCCCGCCCCGGTACGGACATGATCTCTGAGGTACAGATGCAGAGCGGGAACTACACGGCGCAGTACGGCTCGTATCTTGGCGTGCACGTCAACATGGTGAGCAAGGCCGGCACGAATACCTACCATGGCGTGGTCTACGACTACATCAAGAACACGGTCTTCAACGCGCACAATTTTTTCGATACGGCTACCACGAAGAAGGCGCCGCTGAACTATAACCAGTGGGGATTCACCCTGGGCGGTCCCGTCGTCATTCCGAAGCTCTATGACGGCCGTGACAAAACTTTCTTTTTCGGTTCCTACGAGAAGTTGAATCAGAAGGCGCAGTCGCCGGGTACTTCTACCGTGATGACTGCAGCCATGGAGAGCGGCGACTTTTCAGCGCTCGCCACGTTTGACCCCGTTACTGGCGCATGCCTTACCGGAATCTGCATTCATGATCCGTATAAAGGCAATGCCCCTTATACACGTAACCAGATTCCCGCGAGCGAACTGAACACCGGAGCGGCGTTGATCGCCAAAAAATATGAGGCATACGTGCCTCTGCCCAATGTCGCCGGCGTCAACAACAACCTCAGCAATGTGTATTTTCCAAACAACATCTTTATCGCCCAGACGCTGGAGCGGGTTGACGAGAATATAGGGGACCATGTCAGACTCTTCGCCCGTTTCCACTGGCAGAACCTCAGTTATGCTAACGGGAATCAGGTCCCGGTCAGCGGCGGGTATGGACCGGCGAACAGCCGCAATTATGCCATCGGTTATACCCACATCATTACGCCTCGTTTGGTGAATGATTTCCACATTGGGGTGAATCAGTTCATAACCGACTCGTTGAACTACTGGTATGTCAACAATCTCAAGAGTGCTGGAACAGATCTGGGTATTCCGGGATTCAACTACGACACAACGGATAACATGCCGGGCATTCCCAACGTCAACGTCACCAACGCCACCGGCATGAACGTTGGCAACAACGGCACCAACTGGTTCCAGGACGACCGTTCCATCGATGCTTATGAACAGATCAGCTATACCCGCGGCAAGCACAATATCATGGCGGGCATTGAGTTTCGTAAGCTGGATACAGGGCGTATCGCAACCAACCTATCGCTCGGGCAGTTTACGTTCAACAGTTCTATAACCGGTGACGCCCGCGCAGACTTTGCGCTTGGCCTTCCCGCCAGTGACATAACGCCGTCCACCAGCATTAAAGGCTCGGCGGCTGAGTGGCGGGATGGATTCTTTGTCCTCGACAACTGGCAGGCAACCTCGAAGCTTACGTTGAACTATGGCCTCCGCTACGATCTGCCCACTGTTCCGTACAGTCTTAACGGCTATACCCGCATCATGAATGCCGCCCAGACTGCACTGCTTCCGGTCTCGAGCGCGACCTCGGCCGCGACCTGGGTGCCTGTCCCGGGGCTCAAGCTCGGTAGCCCTACCCATGACAACTGGGGACCGCGCCTCGGGTTCGCCTATCGCGCTCTCGAGAAGACAGTGATTCGTGGCGGCGTGGGCTTCTTCTACAACGCTAACCAACTCAACAGCTTTACACTGCTGACCAGCAACAACTATCCCTTTGGAGCCAACTTCAGCTACAGTGCTTCGCAGGGGACAGCCGCCAATCCGTTCTCGTTCACTAACCCCACGCCGGGCCAGGCGACCGCGTCTCCGGTGACAGGTGTTTGCCCGACCCCAACAACGTGTACCTATGGGAGTGCGGTCACCTACGACCCGGCCAACAAGACACAACGCAGTTATCAATGGAACCTGTCTGTGGGACAGGAGCTGTGGAAGGGGGCCGCGGCCGAGGCGCAGTATATCGGCTCGCATTCCTTCGATCTGGACACCAGCTGGTACGACAACGAACCGACGCAGGTGGTTGCGAGTTCAATCTTCTCCCAGCCCACGAAGGCGAACATCAACTCACCCCAGGGGAGTTGCGGCCAGGCAACCTGCCTGGTTCGTCCTAATCAGCTCTTCGGCTCTATCCGCGATCTGAGGAACTTTGCCTGGGCCCACTATGACGGGCTTAACCTGGTCCTCCGTCAGCGCACGTTCCACGGGCTTTCGGGTCAGGCCAGCTACACCTGGTCGCACACTCTGGATATCTCCACGGACTCGAACGGTGGCGGGGTTCCCTCGCAGCCCTACAACCTGGCTTCCGATTACGGAAACGCCAACTGGGACATCCGGCACCGCTTTGTCGGGGTCCTCACCTATGATCTGCCTGCATTCAGGGGATCGAATCTCCTGGTCCGGGAGGCAATTGGAGGGTGGCAGATCAATACCATCCTTAATCTACAGACCGGCATGCCATTCAATGTTTCGCTCGGCTATAACAGCGCCGGTTTGTCCCAGGGCACAGTGCGTCCGAGCTGGGTGCACCAGCCAAGCACCAACTGCAGCCTGAAAGCGACTGTCATCGCCGGTAATAACAAGACACCGTGCATTGACATCAGCGCCTATGTGCTTCCGGTTGCTCCCACAACGGTGAATGGGTCAACCATTACTTCCTATAACTATGCCTTCGGCAACACGTCGCGAAATACGTTGCACGGACCCGGGTTTTCCTACGATAACCTTTCGATCTTCAAGAACTTCTCTATTTGGGAGAGAGCGAGGTTCCAGTTCCGCGCCGAGGCGACTAACGTATTCAACCACCCCAGTGCAGCCAACCCAAACTCTTCAAATGGTGGTGGTAACCCAACTCTTAATGCGGCATCTCAATCAAGCACCGCAATCAGTGCCGGCAACGCTGGGACGATCATCGATGTGCAGAAGGTTCCTGGTGAGCTCAGCGGCGCGCGTGTGCTTCAACTGGCTGGAAAGATTATCTTCTAACCACTATCCTGTGTTTACCTCAGAGCCGCTGGGAATGCTCTTGGCGGCTCTCTTCAACCATCGAGCTCCAGTATCAATTACACGGGGGGATTAGTATCGCAGCATCTACCTCTGCTCTTCCGGTAGCATGCTCTCAGTCCTTATGAGGTCATCGATATTGAATCCGATTTTGTCGTCCAGCCGAGCACGCATCGCCGTTGCCATAGCCATCGTCTGCGCAACCTCTCTCACCATCACCCACATCGTCCACGCCGACACTCCGAAGACGGCCGCGGAGTACGCCGCTGATCCTGCCGCCATGCTCAACGCTTACCGCCACGTTGAGGCCGCCTCCGTCTCCGACGCCATCGAGCAGCTCCTTCACCAGAAGCGGTATATGTCACACCGTATGCAGTCCATCTTCCCTGCGAAATTTGCCGGCACCGCGCTTACGGTCAAGCTCGTCAAGCAGGAGAACCATGATGCCGACGCGTTGACCGGGATGCTGAAGGCGATCGACTCCGGCGGTCCTGGGTCGGTCTACGTGATGCAGGTTGAAGATGGAGCCGACATCGCCGGTATGGGCGGCCTGATGGGAACGGCCATGTTCGCTCGCGGATTCGCCGGTGCGGTCATCGACGGCGGCGTTCGCGATCTACCGCAGCTCAAGAAGATCGGCTTTCCCGTTTACGCCACCGGCCCCGTGCCTTCGACCTCGGTGGGTCACTACCGTTTCGGTGGGATGAATGTGCCGGTTGACTGTGACGGCGTCAAGGTTTCCGCCAATGACATTATCGTCGCCGACCAGGATGGCGTTGTCGTCGTTCCCCGCGACCGCGCCGCCGAGATCCTCGTCCTCGCCGAGAAGCTCGACAACAGCGAGCACTCGATGTATCCGTTCATTGAGAAATTTCATTCGATCGAGGAGGCGGTCAAACAGTTTGGGAGAATTTAGAAAGTTCAATCGAGTATGGCATTTGTCCTAAGTTCACGGCGGGCTTCTGGCCCATGATGGTAAGGCAGACGCCATCATCTTTGGTATTCAACTTCTGTCAGGGGAAAGTAGTCTGAGGTTTACGATGTCTGGTAGCAGCGATCGCAGTCTCTTTACACGGCGGAGTTTTCTCCGCTGGTCGCAGTCGGCTATGGCGCTTCTCGGCGCAGCGCCTATTGTGGGGGTGGGCACAGCAACCGAAGCCTTCGCGCTGCCGATTCCGGCGAACCCCGCGGATGACTACTATGCGAAACTTGGCGTCGAGAAGATTATCAATGCGGCAGGCACGTATACGTATCTCACTGCTGCGCTGATGCCGCCACAGGTGCAGCGCGCCGTCGCACAGGCGGCTCTCCATCCTGTTCGGCTCAAAGACCTGCAACAAGCTTCAGGCGAGTACATTGCAAAAAAACTTCGCTGCGAGGGAGCTGTGGTTACTTCCGGCGCCTCCGCCGCGCTGACCCTTGCTACTGCTGCCTGCATTGCGTCGGCAAATGGCACGACGCCGGATCAGATTCCGGAGAACGTCGACCGCATGAAACACGAGGTCATCGTGCAGAAGGCACACCGCTATGAGTACGACCACGCCATGTTGATCTGCGGCGCGCGCATCGTCGAAGTGGTGACGCTCGATGACTATAAGAGCGCCTTTACGCCGAACACGATCATGACGAACTTCTTCAACTCTGGTGAAGGTGGCAAGATTGATCGCCAGACATGGCTCGATGTCGCGCATCAGCACAACGTTCCGTGTCACATGGACGCAGCGGCAGATATGCCTCCAATTGAGAATCTGTGGAAGTACACGGGGATGGGCTATGACCTCGTGAGTTTCTCCGGCGGCAAGGGGATTCGCGGGCCGCAGAACGCCGGCTTGTTGCTGGGCAAGAAACATCTCACTGATCTCGCGGCCGCCAATAATAATCCCAATAGCGACGCCGTGGGTCGCGGCATGAAGGTGGCGAAGGAGCAGATTGTTGGGATGGTCGCTGCTGTCGACTGGCTGCTCGAGCAGTCCGACGAAAAGGATGAGGCCGAGTACATGCGGCGCGCCGATATTATTATTCGCATGGTGAAGGATGTCCCCACCATGAAGACGAGCGTCCATGTACCAGAGGTGGCGAATCATGTTCCGCATTTGATGCTCACTTACGATCCTGCGGTGGTCGGTATCGCGCCAAAGCAGGTGGGGGAGCGTCTCCGGCATGGGCGTCCGTCGATTGAACTCAACCCGGCCACTGGTACGAGCGGACGCTTCGGCGCTCTAACCACGGAAAACACTATTGTCATCGGCACATGGATGCTGCAGCCCGGCGAGGCCGAGATCGTGGGCCGCCAACTTCACGCTGCGCTCATGCATCCCAAATCGTAATCCCGACTTTTCAAAAAAAGGAGTAAGACAATGGAACAGCAGTCCCGAAGAGGTCTATTGAAGAACGCGGCCAAGGCCGCAGCCGCTGTCACCGGCGGCGCCATGCTGACCCAAACCGCCACGGCACAGGTCTCCGGCAAGCTGGAGAAGAAGTCCTATCCAGTGAAACCGAATTCAGACCAGGCCCCGGCTAATCCGCCCCTCTTTTCAAGCGCCGTCTCGTACGGCAACCTGTTGTTCCTCGCCGGTGTCGGCGCGCACTTCCAAGGGACCATCGAGGAGCACACCAAGCATGTGCTCGATGAGTTGGAAAAGAACCTCATCGGTGCCGGATCGTCGATGGAGAAAGTGCTTAAGGTCAACGTCTACCTTAACGACATCAACGACTGGGCCAAGATGAACACCGTCTACGCTGGCCGCTGGGGCAAGGTTCCTCCTGTGCGTACGACCATCGCACCTGCTGGCGGCATCCCGGGAAACTCGTTGGTTGAGATCGACCTCATCGCTTATATCTAGAGCTTTCGCAATATTAACAACAAGTTACGTCAAATCCAGAAAAGGCGAGTCCATGTCCCTCTTTCGCAATGCACGCTGGTCACGGCGAGAAGTCCTCAAGCAGTCTGGAATGCTCTCTGCCCTTGGAGCCGCCACCGCTGTGTCACCTCTTGCCGCGAGCGCAGCCGCGTTCGCAGAACCGTCGGCGCAGCATACGCTTCCCGCGAGAGAGGGCACGGACCACGATAACCTCTTCACTCGCATCGGGGTGCGCCCGCTCATCAATGGCCGTGGCACGTTCACCATCATCAGCGGCTCGCGCTCACTTCCGCAGGTGAAGCAGGCCATGTTCGAGGCGTCGAATTACTTCGTCCAGCTCGACGAGATGATGGACGGCATTGGTGCTCAGCTCGCCAAGCTCACCGGCGCGGAGTGGGGCATCGCCACTACCGGATGTGAGGCCGCCATCTGCCTTGCCACCATCGCCTGTATTGCAGGCACCGATGTCGAACGTTGTCAGGCCCTCCCCTACATCAAAGGGCGCGACCAGGTCATCATTCCAAAGCACTCGCGCAACCCCTATGACTTCGGTGTGCGCATGGTAGGTGCCGAGGTCGTCGAAGTCGATTCGGCCGAGGAGCTGCATGCCAAGCTCTCCGATCGCACCGCGATGATCTATATCCTCTCCAGCCCCGCTGCAGAGAAGGGTCCACTTAGCATCGCGAATATCTGCTCCGTTGCGAAGGAGAAAGGTGTTCCCGTCTTTATCGATGCCGCTGCGGAAGAGCCGATCGTCCCGAACATCCACCTCGCCGCAGGAGCAACGCTTGTCGGATATTCGGGCGGCAAGTGCCTGCGCGGACCGCAGTCCTCCGGGATGCTGATCGGCCAGAAGGACCTGTGCAAGGCGGCCTACTATCAGGCGGCTCCGCACCATTGTTACGGCCGAGCTTTCAAGTGCAGCAAGGAAGAGGCTATGGGCCTGCTCGCCGCGGTCCAGCAGTGGTATAAACGGGATCATGACGCCGAACAGCGCGAGTGGCGGTCCTGGCTCCAGAATATTGAGGCCAAACTGAAACCTCTACCTTCTACCAGCTTCGAATACCTCGAACCCGAAGACCTCTCAAACAAGGCTCCGCGCCTGCGTATTCACTGGGATGCGAATGTACTCAAGATCACCGGCACGGAGCTCGTCGCTCGTCTCGACGCCGGCACGCCTCGTATCATCATCGACGGGGGCATGGGTCGCCGGCCTGACATGATGAAGAGCTCGGTCACGATCATGCCTTACATGATGGACCCCGGCGAGGATCGCATCATCGCTAACGCTATCTACGAGGGTCTCACCAAGCCTGGTCACTATGATGATCCTGTCATTCCGACCGGCGCTCCCGCTCCCGTCCAGGGAATGTGGGCCGTCACCGTCCAGTATCCCCGCGGCATCGGCGAGCAGAAGTTCACTCTCGAACAGAGCGGCAACGATCTCACCGGGATGCAGAATGGCGAAATCTACAACGCAAAGCTTAAGGGCGTGATTCACGCCAACCAGATCGAGCTCCGCAGCAACATGGAGGTTCCAGGAAATAATGTTCCCTGGACCTTCAAGGGAGTCGTTCAAGGTAGCGACGTCGCCGGCACCGTCCACATGGGCGAGTACGGCGACGCAACCTGGAAGGCGACCCGCGCCTGACACCCTACCGACGAATCCGCATGGCAACCTCCACGAGGATGATGTGCGAACCTCGCCTCGGTTGAAGGTTTTTACCCGCGCCATCCGCGCATAGATTGGGGACTCATGATGAAGCTATTCCGCAAAAAGACGATTGCCCATTGCTGCGCCGCACTCTCGCTCCTTGTACCGAGAGCCTTCGCCCAGTCCACCCTTCCGGCCTACGACCTGCTTCTTCGCGGGGGCCATGTTCTCGACGACAAGAACCACATCGACTCCGTCATGGATGTCGCGATCAAGGATGGCAAGATCGCGAAGGTTGCTGCGCACATCTCGCCAACCGACGCGCTCAAGACCATCGACACAAAAGGACTCTACGTCACTCCCGGCCTCATCGACCTTCACGTCCACGTCTATGCCGGTACCGGCGAGCGCAACTCCTACGCTGGTGACAACAGCGTCCCACCCGATGGCTTCACCTTCCGTGTCGGCGTCACCACGGTCGTAGACGCAGGCTGCTCCGGCTGGAAGAACTTTGAAGACTTCAAGCAGCGCATCATCGATCGCTCGAAGACCCGCGTCCTTGCCATGCTCAACATCGTCGGCTCGGGCATGCGCGGCGATAAATACGAGCAAAATCTCGCGGATATGGACGGCGAGGCAACAGCGCAAATGGCGCTCAAATATCCTCAGACCGTCGTCGGCATCAAGACCGCACATTTCGCCGGCCCCGAGTGGACGCCGGTCGAGCAGGCCGTCATAGCCGGCACCAAGGCCAACATTCCCGTCATGGTCGACTTCGGCGTCGATCGCCCAACGCGCCCCCTGTATGACCTGCTGACGAAAAAGCTGCGCCCCGGCGACATCTACACGCACATGTACTCCGGTCTGCGTCAGGAGCAGGACCCGGTGACCCTCGGCCCCAGCAAAGCGTTTATCGAAGGCCGCAAACGCGGCGTCTACTTTGATGCCGGCACGGGGGGAGGCAGCTTCAAATGGTCGCTCGCGGTCCCCATGGTCAAGGCTGGCTTCATCCCGGACTCGCTCTCAACCGATCTCCACGTCACCAGTATGAACGGCGCGACCAAGGATGAACTCAACGTCGCCAGCAAGATGATGGCGATCGGGCTCTCCCTGCAAGAGGCCGTTGCGGAAATGACCTCGCACCCGGCTCATGAGATCAAGCGCGAAGATCTTGGCAATCTCTCTCAAGGTTCCGTTGCCGACATAGCGGTGCTGCGCGTAGAGAAAGGTCACTACGGTTTCACCGACATGCAGAACACGCGAGTCGATGGTACAGAGAAGCTCGTTGACGAACTCACCATCAAAGACGGCAAGATCGTCTACGACCTTAACGGAATGGAAGCGAAGCTGTGGAACGAGCCCCTCGATCCGAACGCGAAGTACGCCTCGCGTTGGACGACCTTTGCACCCCGCCCGCCGGATAGCCATAACACCGCCCCTGCACAAGAGATGCCGCACTAATGCGCGATGAACCGGGAGGCGGTTCAGCTCAGGGGCGGATTGACATGGCATGGTGAAATATATTGTTCGGATCGTAACGCCGCTTGACGCCCTGTAAAAAGGGGTACAGCCCCTTGTCGCTGTAGTACAACTGCGGCCAGAAGGGGTATGCGAGCATATCTTTGTCCGGGTAGTTGATGTAGCACCCGTCATACTGCTCACCAGGATAAGGGGTGGTGCTGTATTGCGGATCTACGTCGGAGCCCGAGTACATCTCGCGATAAAAATCGCGAATCCACGTCAGATGCGCGTCATCATCCTTCTCTTCTCTCCAATAGGTTTGATACTGCAGCTTGATCACGGATGACCGCTGCGCTGCGGCGGTCTCGTTCACCAGATTCTTACGGTTGATGGCGCCGCCGTACGAATCGATTTCCACCATCGAACTGCGCAGATCGACGCCGGGTATAGTCCGCGTCATATGTTTGTACATGCACTGCGCTTCTGCAGCGGTGAAAGAGCGTTTCATATAGGCGGACTTGTATTTTGCGCGTGAGCTGCTACCCCCACCGATGTCCGCCTCGACCGCGAGCAACCAGTCATAGCGCGCCATTGTGTGCGCCCCGATGCACACCGGTTGCCCCGCACTTAGCGGCGGCGAGCCGAAGACCGAAGGGGAACTCGGCCTACCGGAGGTGGGCTTGCAATCCTGAAAACGATCCAGATATTCGGTCAAGACGCTCAAGTCTTTGCAAGTTCCATCAGGATTGCAGAACTGCACCGACATGCCGAATCGTCCTCCGGCCTGATGCGACACGACGAGAACAGCAAACATGCCCCAGGTGTCCGGGTCCTTGCCGCGCGTCTCCCAGTAATCGCCAAACGTCGTCAATATCGATGTGAAGCGTTCCGGCGTCATCTCAGCCCACGCCCAGGATATGTGTGCCAACATGACCTCCTGTGGCGGCTGGGGTAGCTTGTCGAAGGTATAACTTGTGATGAAGCCGAAGTTGCCCCCTCCTGCTCCTCGACATGCGCGAAATAGATCGGGGTCGTGAGTGCGATCCGCTCTGCGAGGGACGACCTTTCCTTTTGCGTCGACGGTCAAAATGTCTACGGCAGAGAGCCAGTCCACCGTCAACCCATGTAGTCGCGACAGCATGCCGTAGCCACCGCCAGTGATATGGCCGCCGGCACCCACTGAACCGCAAGTCCCTCCGGGAAGGGTTACACCGTAACGCTTATACAGTTCCACGTAAGCTTGCCAAAGCTGCGTCCCGGCACCAATGGTGTATGGCGCACCTTTGCCCGGAGGACTGGTTTGCGTGAGCATACTCAAGTCCAGAATCGCCCCATCCGGATTATTAGCGACGAAGTCTTCATAGCAATGTCCACCGCTGCGCGCCGTCGGTCGCAGTCCCGCGCTCACAATCCGCTGAAGAGAATCCGCTGCGTCTTCAGCGGTCTCGCATATCTCGATTCGGCCCACAGCATCCGCCTCAGATACCGGCCAGCGAAGGTTATGTCCCTTTTTCAGCGTGTTATAACGCGGGTCCTGTCGGAGAACGGTAATTGCCATATCGCCCCATTGCCGACAACCATGGATAAATTGAAGTTACTCAGTTGGCTAGACCAGTAAACTATTTACCGGCACAAATCGCACGTTGTTTCATCAGCTGTTCGTTTACTTTTCGATTGATCATCGCATAGTTCGGTGGACTTGTAATCTCCAAAAGTGCCTATGGCAAATGACCTATGGATCATTAGGTACTAAGTTGGATTGAACTATCCTCTTCATTGGGACGCGGACGTCGATAGGATTTCCTTCCACCTCACGGGATGTCGGCTACTACGGATTACTGTGCCAGTTCCGCAGCCTGGCGCATTGCCTCAAGCATGCTGCGCTCATCCGCTACTCCGGTTCCTGCGATGTCGAACGCGGTTCCGTGATCGACCGATGTCCGCACCACGGGCAGGCCAAGCGTGATGTTGACACCGGACTCGAGACCTAGCACTTTCACTGGACCATGCCCCTGATCGTGATACATGGCGATCACCATGTCGTAATCACCCCGCTGCGCCAAGTAGAAGAGGGTATCCGCAGGCAGCGGTCCTACGACGTTCCATCCTTTCGCCCGGCAGGCGGCAATCGCTGGCGCGATCTTAGTTTCTTCTTCTCCGTAGCCGAAGAGTCCACTCTCACCCGCATGCGGATTAATGCCACAGACCCCGATCTTCGGATCTGATTTTCCCGCTTTCACCAGCACCGAGCGAGCACGCCCAATCGTGCGTTCCACAAGAAGCGGCTCGATGCGGTTGATGGCGTCAATCAATCCAATGTGTGTTGTGACGTGGGTCACTTTCAGTTTGGGCGCACTCAGCATCATGGAGACCTCGGGTGTACTGGTAAGCTCGGCCAACAGCTCGGTATGACCAGGGAACTTGTGACCGCCTGCCTGAAGGGCCTCTTTATTGAGAGGTGCCGTGCAGATCGCTCCGACCTTTCCTGCAATCGCTAGCTTGGATGCTTCGGCGATGAACTGATAGGCCGCATCGCCCGCTAATGGAGACAGTTTTCCCCATGGCAGATCGATTGGGATCAGTCCGAGATCGATGCAGTCCACGATGCCGGGTTCGAAGGAGGCTTCGTCGAATTGGTCCGAACGAAGACTTCGAACCGTAAGCGTGCTGCCGACGATGCGGCCCGCTTCCCTTAGGCGAGAGGCATCACCTACGACGATGGGCCTGCACATCTCATAGAGCTCGGAGTGTGCAAGACTCTTCATGATGATCTCTGGCCCGATGCCGGCGGCATCTCCCATCGTCATCGCAATAATCGGTCGCTTCACTTAAATACTCCTCTTTTGCTCAGCCATTCCTGGCAATGCAGTAGCGTGTATGGCTGTCCGAAATCACCCGCCTTTGTAATCACAGTAAGGGGCCGCGTTCCATCAACTATCGCGCTGGATACAGGAACACCTCTCTCCAACTCTCCATGAAGCCGCAGCGTCCGGACACCCCACCGATCCAAAACCACGCGAGCCGTCTCGCCGCCAGAGGCGACAACAGCACCGACTCGGCCCCGTAGAGGTGCTGTCATCTGGCCAAGGGCCTGAGAGAGCTTTGGACGATCGACGACATCCACTTCTGGTTGAGAACCGCAGAGCAGAATCACATCCTCTCTCTGTTCTACTGCGTCATATAGCTCCGTCGTAAACGCATTCCAGCCGGCTCCCGCCGGTCCGGCGAGTAGCACCTCCGGCGGAACGACGACACCATGAATGTCAGAGGACGAGAGCAAGGTTGTCGCCTGTTGTCTCGTCGTCCAGCTTGTGCTTCCGATCACAAACAGGACCGGCCCGGAGGTTTGAGGAAGATGCGTAACCGCGTCTTTGTTGCTCATGGTAAGACCTGCGGTCTTCGGTAGTTGCTGCGCTAGTCCAGCTGAGCCCACCCAGACGGCACGGCCCTCCAAGTCGATTGCGGCTTCCGCGATGGAGCGAAGATCTTCGTCGGTCACGGCGTCGCACACGAGCACAGCGGCTATTTCTGAGGCTTTCGATACAGCGGAGTTGAATGCCGCGCGAGAGCTCCGCACCGTGGCTAGGTCGAGATGCGCATAGCGGAGCCCTGACCCCTCAAGCATCTGAGGGATGTAAGCTTCTCCCGTTATCCTGTCGGTCTTCCACATCTCGGTCTCGTGGAGCGGTCGGCCATGAACGTAGTGCAGGCCTCCAACCGTCGTTCGGCCGTTCGCCGGAAATGCCGGTGCCATGACCGCCACGGTTCCTTTCACTACGGCACGACGTGCCTCCAGCACCGCAGCGAGTTCCGGGCCAAGGTGCCCTCGGAGCGTGGAATCGACCTTTTTGAAGATCAGCATCGCCGGATCCTTGGCATGCGCCTGTATAAGCTGCCCCATTCGCTCCGCCGCTTCAAAAGCGTTGAGGCACCGTGAGTCTGCATCCACAGAGATGACATCAGCCGTTAGTCCCAGCGATGGCGGCCCGAGTGAGACGAGCGTGTCGAGACCGGCGTTGACGCATGCGATGCCGCAGTCGGCTGCACCGGAAAGATCGTCCGCAAGAATCAGCACACGAGGCATTTCTTATCCTCCTTCTATTACGGCAGTTCGACGTCTGGTCACCCACGCGTGCCACCATGCGGTGAGCGGAGGCGCTAGCAGGCTGGTCACGACCACGGAGGAAGCGACCAGAACGGTCCCCGTCCTTGCGGCCGCCGCGTACTGCTGATTGGCCGCAGCCACGAGCATCGGTACCGCGGCGGCATTGCCGGCTGTGGTGGCAGCCGCTATACCTGCGGTGCCGTTGCCGCCGACTAACCTGTCCACAGTGACCAACGCCAAGGCCGAAACCAGGAGAGTGACAAGGCCCAACAGAAGTCCGAGGAAGCCGGCTGTCCAGACGAGATGCAGGTCAAGCGTCGTGCCAAGAGCAAAGGCAAAAAAGGGAATCATTACGGGTGCACCCTGGCCCAGAAAAGCGCGCATCTCCGGATCTAAATTCCCGAGTAGCATTCCAACGCCCAGTGGAAGGATCGCGCCAAGCATCATCTGCCACGGAAAGGACGAGAGGCCCGCCACGCCCAGGGTGACCATGGTGAGGAACGGGCCGGACTCGAGCGCCATCACCGAATAGGAGGCCGCCTCTTCCGCGCTTCCGTATCGTCGCATCAGCGCCATATAAAGGCCACCGTTCGTATCATTGATGGCGGCGACGATCGCAAGCGTCGATAGACCGGCAAACCATCCAGACGCAACCGGCTGCGTTCCCAGAAAGCGACCGAGAGCTATCCCGGAAACGACCCCGAGCGCAATCTTCGTTGCCATGAGGGCGCCCCCACGTCGCACAATCACAGGAAGAGAATGGACTGAGATGGTCGCCCCCATGCACACATAGAAGACGGCCAGCATCGGGAGTGCGCCGGAAAAGAGCGCACTGGTGAACGATCCAAAGAACAACCCTGCGTGCGGCGCCGCCGTGGTGAGGAGCGCACCGCATGCGAGTGGCACCATCATCATGCCGCCGGGCACACGCTCTATCATTGCCTTAATCTTCATCGTTGACGCCGTTAGAGAGCGAATGTTGTGCCACTCTCCACCCGTTAATTTCGCTATTGGGCGTACATTGCTGCGATCTCGTAATCTAGCACACTGGGAATTCGGAACTCGATTCCGCCGGTGACCCGCCGGGATGGAACATCTTTTCCAGCCTTTAGCAATTCCACCCGCGAGACACTTCGACCGGATGGAATTTTCATGGTGACGATCTGCTCGCCGATCGGATAAAAGTCGCGTATGTAGCCCTTGAACGCTGCCGGGTTCGTGTAAGTTCAGTATATGAAGCGCAAATCCTGGCTGCGTCTCCCAAGCAAAGGTTTCTATTGGCCCCTTCCCGCTTATCTTCACCGGGGCCTCGGTCTTCGATGCCCAGCGGATGGCATTCTGAAGCAACTGACTCAAGGTCCTTGTTTCCAGATTGCCACGTCGTTCGCTCGATGTCACCGGCGAAGTAAACCAGCCTGCTTGAACCGACCTCTTTCGCCACCAGATCGGGGATGTCGGTCTTCTCGATCGGTGGATATGCGAGCTCAGGTGGGTAGTTCACGAACGGCGGAATCAGTGTCATCACCGGGTTCTCAAACGGCATACTGTATATACCGCCGCATGGAGCAGTCGCTGCTTGGGCGAGTCCGTTGCATACGCCCCGCAAGCGAGGCCCGTCGTGGGCTATTACGGATGGTGTGGAGCGTTTTTTTTGGTCTATTGGCAGGGCGGTTAATCGCAGACTCGACCTGTACTGTAAAGAACTCCATCGAAACTTTGAACCCATCCATGCATCACTGGTTAGGCGCGGATTTCGCGCAGGTTTGGGAGCATGAACCTAGTCGATCCGATACCAATCCGACTTTCGGCTGATTGACAGCCTCCGAAGGCGTTCCGTAAGATTCGCCAGAAGTCAACGAACACGTCATTCCGCAACCGACCGCCATGGTTCTTACATGCTGACCCTACAACCGGGACTGGAAACGTTCTCGAAATCAAGTCATATTCTCGAGCGTGGCGCCCTTTGACGGCCACGCGAAGCAATCGCGGCTTAGGCATAGCGTGAGTCCTTCTCATTTAGCACCCTTGACACAAAGCGTAAACGGGAGACACTTATGAGGCCGAATCGGCGCGAGTTCACGATCATGGGAACAGGCAGCGTCTTAGGCGTTCTGGCGGCGCCTTCCGTTCTTGCTTCGATGGTGATAGAGCCGTCTCTTCCTAAAGTTCCGGAAGTCCCGTGGTACCGCAGGATCAAGCGAATCGGGCAGACCAACTTCAACGAGAAGGACCCGGAAAACGCAAACGTGGAACAGTGGGCCGACTACTGGTCCTCCGCGAAGGTAGATGCGGTCGCGCTGTCTGTATCGGGTCCCGTGGCATTTTATCCGACGGACATTCCCTTCTATCATCGTAGCCCTTTCCTCAACGGACGCGACCTCTTTGGAGAGTGCGTAAGAGCGGCGAAGGCCCGCGGAATCCGCGTGTACGGACGGATGAGCCCCGACATACAGTGGACCGACCCGAAGCTGCTTGAAGTTCATCCCCTCTGGTTTCGCCGCAACAAGGACGGCGGCCTGCAATCATCTGCACCCGACATTGCATTCACCTGCCAGTTCAGTGGTCAGTTCTCTGAGCAGCAACCGGCCATCATTCGCGAACTCAACGCACGCTATGACATTGACGGTATCTACATGAATGGTTGGCCGACGACGCAGGTATGCTACTGCGACAACTGCCGTAAGATCGGCGATCCGCATTCGAAGGAATATAGAGCGGCGCTTATGGCCGGAGCGGCGGACCTCATCAATCTTTATAAGAAGATTGTGCTCGAGAAGAGTCCCAATAATTTTTACAGCTGCAACCTGGGTGGCGGCCTGAAGGAGTCTGGCCTCGATCAATGGCAACTGACCCGTGAGGCTCTCTGGTATACCGCCGACAATCAGTCGCGCTCAGGTGTGATCGCACCGGTTTGGCAAGATGCGCAACAAGTTAAGTTCGCGCATGCGCTGATGGGCGATCGTCCCGTCGCTGCCGTAACCGCAAGTTATTCGCGTGCCGGCAAAGTCATGTGGCGCAACGTGGCCGACACCTCCGCGGAGGTGGAATACCGGATGGCGCAGACATCGGCCGCCGGCGGCATTGTCTGGTACCACTGGCTGGGTCTCGAGCAAGGATTCAAGGAAGACCGCCGCTGGCAGAAGGGAGGCCGCGACTTTCTGAGTTGGCAGGCGCGGCACGACAGGCACTTTCACAATGTCCGCTCACTCGCCCGGATCGCCATCATTGCGGCGCCCCGATCGGTAACGATCTACGATGCGCCCACCGCGGAAGATAAGACAGACTCGATTGAGGGTATGTATGCCGTCCTTACCGAGGCGAGGATCCCATTTGATTTCGTGCACGAAGAAGACTTGACCGAGGAGCGGCTCAACAGATATTCAGCCCTCATCCTGCCCAACGTGGCTCTGCTAAGTGACTCCCAATGCCGGGCCCTGGAGAGCTATGTTGAACGTGGAGGATCTCTGCTCGCTACTTTTGAGACGAGCCTCTACGACGAAACAGGCAGGCCCCGGGCTGACTTTGGGTTGGGCCAGCTCTTTGGTATCAGCAAGGCCGGCTCGCGCGAGCGTGCGGAACCCGCGGCAACAGATCCCATCTGGTCGGTTCATCTGCAATCCATCAGGCAGCACCATCCCATCACGGCGGGATTTGAAGACACCGAATGGATTGCGGGGCCGGTGTGGAGCGTTCCGCTTGCTCCGGTTTCGAATCCAGTGATGACCATGATCAAACCTTATCCAGTCTATCCACCGGAAGCAGTCTACATGCGTGAACAAGCCACGAACTCTCCTTCTGTTGTGGTACAGGAGAAGGGTAAGGCAAGGCTGGCATACCTCTCGGGCGACGTGGACGCGTCCTACTGGCGGCTTGATAATCCAGACCTTGGACGCCAGCTATTAAACGTAATTCAGTGGATTATGCGCGACGGAAATCCGGTGAAGGTGCAGGGGGAAGGACTTATGGAGGTATGCGCCTGGGAGACCGAACCAGGCTTTGCCATTCACATGGTGAACTACAACGGACCGAATGCCTTCCGAGGCAGGATGCGAACCCCGGTATCGTTGGGGCCGCAGACCGTGCAAGTCGAACTGCCGCGGGATGTCAGAATCAAGAGCGCAGCTCTTCTTCGCGCCGAGACAGCGTTGAATTTTCAGCAACACGGGCGCATTGTCGAGTTCATTGTTCCCTCCGTAAAGACCTATGAAGTCGCGGCACTGGAGGTATAAATCTAGTTGAGGCCGCCTCCGGCTCCACGCCGTGAGCGATTGTTTGGGTAGAGACAGTAAACAAGAGGGAAGGGAATTAGCATGGATCGTAGGGAATTTTTGAAGAACGGGATGTTAGTCGCAGGCGCGACCATCGCGCCTCAGCCGTCGAAGCAGCACCAACCTGAAGGAAATCGCTTGATTTTGCCGATCAATCGAGGCTGGAGATTTGCTCCGAAGTATACAGCCGAGATGACCGCTCGCGATTTCGACCAGGCCACGCTTGAGCAGGTAACAATTCCCCACACCAACGTCAAACTGCCTTGGCACAGCTTCGATGAGAAGGCCTACCAGTTCAAGTCAGTCTACCGGCGTGACCTGAAGATTCCTGCACAGGCTAGCGGAAAGCGCATCTTCGTAGACTTCGAAGGCGCAATGACTGCGAGCACCGTTTTCCTGAACGGCAAAGAATTGGGATCCTATCGCGGAGGTTACACACCGTTCTCCTTCGAGTTAGGCGAGCATCTCGAACCCTCTGGAAGGAACACTCTTGCGGTGGTCCTCGACTCCTCCGAGCGCGCGGACATTCCTCCATTCGGCTATGAGATCGACTATCTCACCTTCGGGGGCATCTACCGCGAAGTGTCGCTTCGCTGCGTTCCGCAAATTTTTATTGAGAACATGCATGCGCGAACCCTGGATGTCTTATCGAATCCGATCCTAGAAGTGGATATCTACTTAAACCGGTCTGCCGCTTCACATCCTCGGAATCTCCAGCTCCTCGTCGAACTTCGTGAGAACGAGCGCCTCGTAGCGACGACAGTGCGTAACATCGAAACTCCCCCTGTTTCGCCTGACATCCGGCAGGCTGATGCCGGTCAGGCCCAGGGTAGCGAGCCATTTGCAGACGCTGATAAATCGACTGCCTCTATCCGGCTGGACAACCTGAAGAACATCACTCTATGGGAACTGAATCGCCCACATCTCTATACGGTGCACGCGCAGCTACTTGATGACGGAAAGGCTATTGACGAGTACTCAAGCCGCATTGGCTTTCGCGAAGCGAGATTTACGAGCAATGGTTTTATGCTCAACGGCAACGTGATCAAACTTCGTGGCCTCGATCGGCACCAAACGTTTCCGTGGGTCGGGCAAGCAATGCCCGCTCGAGTGCAGCGGCGAGATGCATATATTCTCCGCCGAGATCTCCGGTGCAACATCGTGCGTACGAGCCACTATCCGCAATCCCGCCACTTCCTCGACGCCTGCGATGAGATTGGTCTTCTGGTTCTCGAAGAGATTCCCGGCTGGCAGCATATAGGGAATCCTGCATGGCAGGATGTTGCAGTGGACAACGTCCGGCGCATGGTGAGGCGGGACTGGAATCACCCCTCCATCATCCTCTGGGGTGTACGTATCAACGAATCAAAAGACAACCACGATCTCTATGCGCGCACGAATGCTCTCAGCCATGCACTCGATACCACACGTCAGACGGGAGGGATCCGCTACTTGTATGACTCGGAACTACTCGAAGATGTATTCACGATGAATGACTTTGGGTGGCCGTTGCGCGAGCCCAACCATCCTCTTTATTTGAATACGGAGTTCGTGGGGCACACGTTTCCAACAAAGACCATCGACAGCAAAGAGCGCTTACAGGAACATGTCGTGCGGCACGCTCGCGTTCACGATACATTGGCTTCGAATCCGCAGTACGCTGGCGGCATCGGCTGGTGTGCTTTCGATTATGCGACGCATTCCAACTTCGGCTCCGGAGACCGGATCTGCTATCACGGGGTTATGGACATCTTCCGCACGCCAAAACCAGCTGCGGGCTTTTATAAGTCGATGTGCGATCCCGCAGAAGAGATAGTCGTAGAACCGGCTTTTCACTGGGCGCGAAATGATGAGTCTATCGGCCTTTCCACCTCTCTTGTCTCCTCAAACTGCGACCACCTTAAGCTCTACATCCGCCGCGCCGGCGACTGGGAGCCATTGCTCGAGGCGGACCCGGATAGAAAGCAGTTTCCCCATCTTCCGCATGCGCCCTTTTCCGTCACATTCGGCGAAAAGCTAAGAAACTGGGGAGACCTGCGAATTGATGGTTTCATCGATGGCAGACAGGTAATCTCCAAAACCTATTCCGGACGCGGAGTCGATCACAACTTCAAACTGTTGCCAGACGACCCGACTCTTGTTGCTGACGGCTCGGACTCTACGCGGGTGGTGATTCGAGTGGAGGACGAATTCGGGAACATCCGTCCGTTCGCCGCTGATGCGATCACATTTCAACTCAGCGGCCCGGCCGAACTGATCGGAGACAATCCTTTTGGGTTGATCGGAGGAACTGGTGCCGTATGGATTCGTGCTCGAGAAATCCCAGGAGTAGCAACTCTCACAGCGACACACCCAGCTCTAGGTGTTCGATCTATTAGATTCGAATTAAGCAAAATCCCAGCAGAACTTGCGTAAAGATGGGCAGCGAATGAACGTCGCTGCCAAAACAAACTAGGCATCGTGCAGACTTGGCACTGCACCGCTTAGATTATTGGCACCGTTACAAAGAAGATAAACTTGTATCCCTCGCTCTATCCAGCTTCATTTAAAAATAATTCAAAAGATCATTTACATAAATGTATCCAAAATCGTAGACAATATGAGTTACGATAAGTGCATGGAACTGATGGGCTGGGCTGAGATAATTGACTCTCATACCGCGGGGGAACCGACGCGTGTTGTCATCGCCGGCGGACCCGATCTCGGAACCGATGATCTGCCGAGCCGAGTAAAGCGTTTTCAGAGCGAGTTCGATCACTTTCGGCGCGGAGTCGTCTGCGAACCGCGAGGATCGGAGGTCGTTGTCGGCGCGCTCCTCTGCGAACCCGTCAATCCAGAGTCCGCGGCAGGAGTAATCTTTTTCAACGACGTTGGGTATCTCGGAATGTGCGGACATGGAACAATCGGCCTTGTGACGACACTGGCCCACATGGGACGCATTGCCACCGGGAGGCATCGTATCGAAACCCCGGTAGGGACTGTTTTAGCACGTCTCCATGAAGACGGCCGCGTCTCGGTCGCCAATGTTCCAAGCTATCGTTTTCGTGCGTCTGTATCCGTCGAGGTTCCTGACTACGGCGGTTTTATCGGCGATATCGCGTGGGGCGGAAACTGGTTCTTCCTCGTCGAAGACCACCGGTTTGATCTATCGCTCGCCCACCGCGTAGAACTTGTTGCTGCCTCAACCGCCATTCGCGCCGCTCTCTTCGACTCCGGCATTACCGGCGAAGGCGGCGCTCTAATCGATCACATAGAATTTTTCGCGGCACCCCGATCGTCTCGCAGCTCTTCGCGCAACTTCGTACTTTGCCCTGGAGGGTCCTTCGACCGTTCGCCCTGCGGCACCGGCACCAGCGCCAAGATGGCTTGTCTTTACGCCGACGGCAAGCTTGCCCCAGGAGACATCTGGATTCAGGAGGGAATCCTCGGCACATTCTTCGAAGGCAGGATCACCGGGACCCCGAACGGCCGCGTAGATCCCGAAATCACCGGGCGGGCCTGGATCACCGCAGAGTCCAAACTGCTCTTCCAGAACAGCGATCCCTTCGCCGGCGGCATTGCATTCTGATGCAGAGCTTCGATGTCCTTATCGTCGGCGCCGGCATCATAGGCTGTGCCTGCGCGCGTGAGTGCGCCGAAGCGAATCTGCGCGTCGGTATCGTGGAGGGCAATGTGCCCGGCGGAGGCACAACCTCCGCTGGCATGGGGCACATCGTCGTCATGGATGATTCGCCGGCTCAACTCGATCTCACACGCCACTCCCGCTCGCTGTGGCGGGAGTTGATTCCAAAGCTCCCAGACACCGTTGAATATGGGACACGCGGCACGCTCTGGATAGCGGCCGACGAAGAAGAGATGGCCGAAGTTCACGCAAAACGATCGACCTATGCGGCCGCCGGTGTGCGCGCACATGTCCTCAACGGGACGGAGATAGCGGCGGAAGAGCCTAAACTCAGGCCGGGATTGGCTGGTGGACTTCTCGTGCCCGACGATGGAGTCATCTACCCTCCGGGTGCAGCCGATTGGCTTCTCGAGCAAGCCGTGTCCCTTGGCACAACTCTTTTTCAGGGCCAGCCGGCAGTGTCCGCAAAAAATGGGGAGCTGCGATTGGCCGACGGCACGACCCTTCATAGCGATCGGATTGTGGTCGCCACTGGAACCGATTGCACCCTCTTGCCCACCTTGCCAATCAAAAAGCGCAAAGGCCACCTGCTCATTACCGATCGGTATCCAGACTTCCTCCATCACCAGCTCGTCGAGCTCGGGTATCTGAAGAGCGCTCACGCAATCGAGGCGGACTCGGTCGCGTTCAACATTCAGTCGCGCCGCAGCGGACAGCTTCTGATCGGCTCTTCGCGTCAGTATGGCGACGAGGATCCCGAACCCGACGCCGGCATCCTCAGCCAGATGCTGGAGCGTGCTCAAAGCTATATGCCGGGGCTCGCGATGATCTCAGACCTCCGCGCCCGCACCGGCTTCCGCGCTGCGACACCAGACAAGCTGCCGCTGATCGGCCCGGCTGAAGGTCTCAGCGACGACAGAACGCTCTGGCTCGCTGTCGGCTTCGAGGGCCTTGGCTTTACCAGTGCTCCGGCTGCCGCGCGTCTGCTGACGGACCAGATGCTGGGCCGCACCTCGGAGATCGCTACTGCTCCGTATCTGCCACAGCGTATGACCACACGGATGTTTGAGAGCGTAAAGGAGATTGCATGATCTGGTCCGGCGTAATGCCTGCGATGACGACGCCGTTTGACGACAACCTCGCTGTCGACAACGCCTTTCTCGCTCAGCACGCCGCGTGGCTGCTCGGCAACGGATGCACCGGCCTGGTGATGCTCGGCTCGCTTGGCGAGGGCGCGACCCTCGAAACCGCAGAGAAAGTCGACATCCTCAAGACGGCCGTGCGCGTCGCCGCAGGAAAGGCGCCTGTTGTCGCATCCATCTCATCCCTCTCCACCGCAAACGCCGTCCGGCTGGCAAAAGAGGCCGAGCAGGCCGGCTGCCAGGCATTGATGGTGCTTCCTCCCTACGTCTACACCTCCGATTGGGGCGAGATGAAGAACCACGTCTCGACCATCATCGCCGCCACCCCGCTCTCCTGCATGCTGTACAACAACCCTGTCGCCTACAAGACCGACTTTCTGCCCGGCGAGATCGCTGAACTCGCCGCAGAGCATGCCAACCTTCATGCCGTGAAGGAATCAAGCGCCGACGTTCGCCGCGTATCGGCCATCCGCGAAGTACTGGGCGATCGTCTCGACATCTTCGTCGGCGTGGACGACCTTCTGGTCGAAGGCGTCAACGTGGGAGCCAAAGGCTGGATCGCCGGTCTGGTCAACGCGTATCCTGCAGAGTCGGTCGAACTCTTCAACCTCGCCCAGGCCGGCAAGCGCGAAGAGGTATTTGCGCTCTACCGCTGGTTCCTTCCTCTGCTTCGCATGGACACGGTGCCGAAGTTCGTGCAACTCATCAAATGGGTGCAGGAGCAGGCCGGCGTCGGCTCTGCACGGGTTCGCGCACCGCGCATGGAGCTTGTCGGCAAAGATCTCGAGATAGCCAAGGCCACCTTCAAGACTGCGTTGGCTAACCGGCCGAAGATCGACGAGAAGCCATTCTCCAACTTCAAGGGAGCTTGAACGTTCCAAATTCCTGCTTGGCCATTCCTGTTTGATTTTCTGCTCAGCAATAAGGCTAAATCGCTGATTCAAAATGTTTAATACTCAAATTGCGGCTTGTTTGACCCTCCCCCCTCCTCCCTCGGGGTATCTTGTTGGCTAAAATACTTGTTTTCAATAACCTGCGGGAGATGACTCCTCGCAAAATATTCAAAACAAGTGGGTTGTGCACAAAATACTTGTTATCAGTGAGTTAGCTCAGAACAGTGCCCGAGGCTTGTTCGTTTTCGATCTATATATCCATTATAGCGGTTGGAGCAGAACTAACATGCCACGTGGATGTTGTTGGTTGGAAGAGGGTTAGACCGTTTTGGGGCTTGACATGTGATTTTTGGGCTGAAAACGTAGAAAAGAAATTAAGGCTATGAGCAAAAAGCAAAACAGGAGTGTGGTGATCGGTGGTTCTTTGTGGTGTTTTAGGTGGTTTTGCTGGTCGTTTCGACAGGTCATAAACGCATGACGCCAGCTAGTGTCTCGTCTAACGTTTCGCGGCAGAAATGTTTTGAGATTTCGGCGCGGCTGAACGGGCCGCGGAAAAATGATGATTGCGGCCTACGAAAAGAAGGCCCGAGTAAAGCCCCTTGTACTTGCTGGATTTTCGCAGGGCGAAAGAAGTCTGTGTGAGTATTAGCGGATATAGGTCGGGCCTTCAGCCCTTTACTTCTTTGGATGTACATTTTCATGGGGCTTCACCCCATGCTGGTATGTATCGCGCCGTTGGCGCTAGAGATTTCTTCGTTCTCACGCAGACTCTAAAGCCCTGCGCTGCCTCCCAAAGAGGAAAAACTGACTTTTTTCCGCAGCCTGTGAAGCCACGCCCTCTTCAAAAACGGGATACTAATTTGCAAATTTGGTTTAGCGCACAGCTTCCGCGCAGATGGGACCGATGCCGGCTATATTCTGCAACAAGTTGTCGGGGATGGCGTGCCGCTCCTTGAGATAGTTCGGACTGTTGTAAGAGAGCCAGACCTTGCCGCCCTCATCTTGCCAGACGAGTGCCTTGAGGGGCAGGTCGATGGCGATGCTCGGCGAAGCGATCATCAACGGCGTGCCAGCTTTCGCGTTGCCAAAGATGAGTAGTTTGGTAGGCTGCATGGTCAAACCTGCTTTGGCGGCGTCGCCGCTGTGGTCGATGCGTGCCAGGATGGTCAGTCCTTTTGCCTGAACGATTGTCTCCAGCCGCTCTAACGTTTCTGACACTGAGCGAGGGCTGCTCAGGTGAACCAATCCATTGTCCGGTAGGTTGAGCATAGGTTCTCCTTGGGTTTATTGAGCCGGGCAGAACGGACAACAACAAGAACGAAATACAGGGGTTCTTCCCCATTCGACTACGCTCAGGGTCAGAATGACGACGTGAAACAAATAATGCCAATAGCAGAAGCAATTATGGCGCTTATGTCAGAGACAGGACACTATGCTTCACAGATCACGACTCGAGTGGACAAGCCCGGAGAACATTGGCGGGCTGCCGGGTTACATTCCTCCTTGGCACATTCTATGACGCTTGTCTTACTCATCATTTCTCATCATTCTCATCATTCTCATCATTGAGCCAGTCGCCAGAGTGCCTTTCGACGGCTATGCGCACTAACTGACTTCGTGTGCGTACTCCGGTGCGTGCAAACAATTGCTGCAGCGCCGCTTTTACTGAACCCTCTGAGATGCCCAACTGCTGGCCAATCTCTTTGTTGCTGAGACCTTCGAAGACGCAGCGAAGCACCTTCCGCTCTCTCGCGCTCAATGTCTCAAGGGGGGCCCGTTCGTTGCGGTTGCGCGCATCTGCGATCAGCGCCTTTACCAGCCCTGGGTCGATCCATATCTCGCCCACGATCACGCGACGAATGGCTTGAATCAATTCAGCCAGCGGGCTATTTTTCAGAAAAATACCAAAGGCTCCATTGTCCAGCGCACGCAGCATCGTCGCATCGCTCATGCCGCCGGTGACCATCAGCACACGGCCTGCGAAACCCATTTTCCTGGCCTCGCTCAGTAGTTGGGTGCCGGGTTGTTCGCCAAGCTCGTAGTCGAGCAACACAAGGTCTATCTCTCCTTCCGCGATGATTTTGAGCGCATCGCCGACTGACGCACAGGTTCCAACAATCTTGTACTCTGTTTCGGATTCAAGAAGCCTGCTCAAACTCTCGCGAAACAGAGTATGGTCATCGACGATCAAGATTCGTATCTGCTGATTCATATAGGTCAGACCCCTCATTTCCTGCCGCGGACAGCTCAACGACAAAACAGGCTCCTCTGGCGGTAGGCTCGAACCGCAGATCTCCCTGGAAGGAGCGCATGAAGGCGCGGGACAGGTAGAGTCCAAGACCTGTAGATTCCGCTCGCTGCTGAAATGGCTTGAATAAATCCGCGGGGTTTTGAACCCCCGATCCGGTATCGAGAAAGCGCACAACTACCTGCTGATCGCAGGTTTCGACGGTGATGTGCAATTCTTTGCGCGGCTGCAGGCGCATTGCTCGCTCGCTGTTTTTAATCAAGTTGAGAAATACCTGCATCAGACTTGGCCGATCAGCCAGGACTTCGGGCACGTCTTGTGCGGCAGAGATGTTCAACCTGATTTCATCTTCCTCGAGGGCTGGTTCTACTACGATCCGCAGTTCCTCCAGCAGGGAATGAAGGTCGACGCTGGTTGCGCGGTCCGAGTTCTTCTGGAGATCCATGGCTGCAATCTTTTCGAGCGATCGAATGAGAGTGCCAAACGCCTCAAAATCCTTATTATTTTCCAGGTAAGGACTGCGGCTCAGATTCTGATGGACGACTGCAATTGCCGCGCAAACATTCCTGATCTCGTGCGAGACGGCAGCCACCAGGATTCGCGAGCCTGCGAGCAGTTGATGAAGGCTCGACTCTTCGCGAGTTCTTAGATCTTCCGAGATGTCGACGACCATTGCAGCCAGTCGCGCACCGACGCTGGTTTGATAAGTAGAAAACCAGATATCGGCGAGAAACACCTCGCCATTCTGGCGAGTTCCGTGACACTGCATCACTGTGCGAAATGTGCGACCGGCGTGATTGGCTGACGGCAGATTCAGCAGAGAAGGGAAGTAGCGGTGAATTGATGTTCCCTGGAGACTGCCTGAGGTCACAGCGAATAGCTTGTGCGCGGCTTCATTGGCTAGGAGGAAGCGTCCTTCGGCGTCCGCCGTAAAAATCGCTGCCGGACTGCTTTCGATGAGGACCTTGAGCTGCTCCTCCGCATCCTGACGCGCGGCAATCTCGCTTTGGATTCGACGCATGTTGTCGGCGGATACACGCCGGTTGCGTACAACTCCATAGGCAAAGAGACCGATACCGGAGAAGGCCGCGAAGGTCAGAATGTCGCGAGGCAAACCGACTGCCGGATTCCACTTCAAGCTATTGAAGGCCTCGGTGAGGCCAGTGAAGAGAGCGGCGGCCAGACATATCTGCCATCGACTGAGTACGCGGCCCACCAGAAGCATGGGCAGCAGATACAAAAATCCCAAGGGAATTGCAGCATCGATGCGCCAGTCCGCAATCGCGATCAAGACTACGAGGAGACCGGATCGCAGGAGCAGCGATCTGGTGTTGTCTTGAAATAAACGGATGGACATAGTTTCCAAATCTATGACTAGGTATAAGGGGCAGAGATAGAGACAGTAGTGCCTTCAGATCGGACGCAGTTAAAACGTATGCTAAGGGTAGATCTTTACGAGTATTTTATGCGTCTTTATTTATGTTGAACGTATCTTTGAGCTTTAGACGGCTACTCGAAAGACAACTGTAGCTAGCCGAAAGATAGGCGTATTAAGAGTCCGCAGACGGTAGACTAAAAGTATGTCGGTTCTTCGTTGTTTAGGAATCCCTACGTCTCTCGAATATGTGTTTCTTTTATGCGCTTCGTTGGCTGGGACCACTGGCAACCGCTACGTCAGGTCGCGTGGATCGGATAATCTCTAAAAGAGTGACGCAATGAAATTGACCGGATTCCATGAGGGATAACGAGTTCACGCGATGAGTTCAATGAGTTTCAGGCGCTATGCCACGATCTTGTTTTGTTCCGGCGCCTATCTGTTGGCTGGCTGCAACGGTAAACCGTCCGATCCCAAAAACGAAGTTCCCCCGGCGGCAGTCGTGCAGACCGATACCGATGTGAATCTGGTGCACGTGGACCATCCCGACCGGTTCGCGCTGTTTGCCGCTACCAGTTACGCAGCGGCTTCGACCATTCAGGTTACCGGCACGGTAAATCCGGATATTTCCCGCACGATTCCGGTTATCTCCATCGCCTCCGGGCGCGTGATCGACATCCACGCGCGCATTGGGGATTATGTCAAAAAAGGCCAGCTTCTGATGGATGTGCAGAGCACCGATGTGTCCGGCGCGTTTGGTACGTACCTGAAGGCGGTCGCCGACGAACATCTGGCCCAGGTGCAACTGGATCGCGCCAAGATCCTATACGAAAAGGGCGCGATCGCTAAGAGCCAGGTCGAAATTGCCCAGAATGGCGAAGACGACGCGAAGGCAGCACTGTCCGCGGCTGAGGAACAATTGCGCGTGCTTGGGGTCGACAAGAACCATCCCGCTGCCACGGTGAAGGTCTATGCTCCGGCCAGTGGCTACATCATCGCGCAGAATGTAACCACGGCCGCCGCCGCGGGCGTTACCTACTCCGGTTCGGCCAACGCCTTTACTATCGCCGATCTGTCACACGTCTGGATTATCTGTGACGTTTACGAGAACAATCTGCCCATGGTGCATCTTGGCCAGAAGACTGAGATTCGCCTGACCGCCTATCCCGACCGCGTTCTGACCGGCGTGGTCAACGACATCGGCGCGGTCCTCGACCCGCAGATCCGCACCGCCAAGGTTCGCATCCAGGTCGACAATCCGAATACCCTGATGCGCGTGGGAATGTTTGCTACGGCGACGATCCATGGCAAGACCCTTGAGACCCATACGCAGGTGCCTGCCACTGCAGTGCTGCACTTGCATGATCGCGACTGGGTCTACGTCCCTGCCGGCGACAGCAAGTTCCGGCGCGTGCCGGTGCGGAGCGGCAACATCTTGCCGGGCAATATGCAGGAGGTCCTCTCCGGCATCGACGTGGGCCAGCAGGTGGTTTCGAACGCGTTGGCGCTCGAGAATACGGCGGACCAGTAATGATCCGTAAGCTCGTCGATTTTGCGCTGAACAACCGCTGGCTCGTACTTGGTCTCGCGATTATGCTCTTTGCCTGGGGCATCATCTCGTTCCATAATCTGCCGGTGGAGGCTTATCCCGACGTCGCCAACAACTACGTCCAGATCATCACGCAATGGCCGGGCCGCGCTGCCGAAGAGATCGAGCAACAGGTCACTATCCCGCTGGAAATTCAGATGGCCGGCATTCCGCACATGACCCATCTGCGGTCGACTTCGCTTGCGGGGCTGTCCAGCATTACCATGATCTTCGACGACGACTCGGTGAACGACTGGAATCGCGAAAAGGTCCTCGAGCGGCTCTCTCAAGTTACACTTCCTACCGGGCTGCAACCCCAAATCGGCACGGACTGGAGTCCCGTCGGCCAAATCTACTGGTACACATTGCGCAGCACCAACCCGCTCTACGACAACATGGACCTGAAGTCGATCGAGGATTGGACGCTTGAGAAGCAGTTCAAGTCCGTCCCCGGCGTAGTGGACGTATCGAGTTTCGGAGGTATCACACGCGAATACCAGGTTCGTGTCGATCCCGACAAACTGATCTCTTATGGACTCAGTATCGGGCAGGTCGAGCAGCAGCTTACCAATAACAACACCAACGCGGGCGGCAGCTTCATCGAGCAGGGACAGCAACAGATCAACGTCCGCGAGGTTGGTCTCTATAGAAACGTCAAAGATATTGAGGAGACAGTTCTCAAGACGCAATCCGGCACCGCTCTTCGTGTCAAAGATATTGCGACCGTAGTGCAGGGGCCGAAGATCCGCCTTGGCCAGATCGGCAAAGCATGCCGGTTCGGCGCGATGCCTGAGGGAGACCCGCCTTTCTCCTGGAGCGCGACGGACCCTTGTATCAACCATGCCGGTAAGCAGAACAAAGCTGAGGTCATCCGACACGAGGATGGCAAAATTATTGATGATACGGATGTCGTTGAAGGCATCGTTCTACTGCAAAAGGGCGATGACACCCAGTTTGCTCTGGATGGCATTCACAAAAAGGTTGACGAACTCAATACCCTGGTCTTACCGAAGGGCGTAAAGATCATCCCCTTCCTTGACCGCAGCGACCTGCTGCACTACACCACGCATACGGTGTTGCATAACCTCACCGAAGGCATCATTCTCGTCGTTATTGTTCTCTTCCTCTTCCTGGGGAATGTTCGCGGCGCTCTCATCGTTTCGCTTACCATACCGTTTTCGCTTCTGTTTGCCTCTATCTGCCTCGACCTTCGGCATATCCCCGCGAACCTGCTCTCGCTTGGTGCGCTGGACTTCGGCATGGTCGTCGATGGGGCCGTTGTGATGGTCGAAAACATCGTTCGGCATCTCAGTCACCAGCGCAAAGAATCCGTAACGCCTGCCGAGCAGATCCGCGAGGCGGCTCACGAGGTTCAGAGGCCCGTCTTCTACGCGATCGGCATCATCATCACGGCGTATCTGCCCATTTTCACTCTGCAGGCTGTTGAAGGCAGGCTCTTCCGCCCCATGGCCTGGACGGTGGCCTTTGCTCTGCTGGGCGCTTTGATCTTCTCCATCCTGATAGCCCCTGTGCTCTCCAGCCTGGTATTTCCCAAAGGCACTTCGGAGTGGAAGAACCCCGTCATGGAGTGGCTTACGGACCGTTACCGCCACGCCGCGCGCTGGGCCATTGAGCATCGCTGGGTCACCATCAGCGGGGCGGGCTGTGCATTGCTTCTGGCACTCTTCCTCGGTTTGAGTGGTGTCATCGGGTCGGAGTTTCTCCCTCACCTTGACGAAGGTGCAATCTGGGTACGGGGTACTCTCGCTCCGAGCACCGGTCCCACTGAAAGCGTACGCATTGTTAATCAGGCTCGACTCGTGCTCTCGTCCTTTCCCGAGGTAACCCAGGTTGTCAGCCAGACCGGTCGCCCTGACGACGGAACCGACGTCACCGGCTTCTTTAATACTGAATACTTCGTAGACCTCAAACCCAAAGAGGAATGGCGCCCGGTCTTCAAGAAAAACAAGGACGAACTGATCGGCGCGATGGACCGCGAGCTGGAAAAGATGCCCGGCATCATCTGGAACTTTTCTCAACCCATCTCTGACAATGTTGAAGAGGCGGTTAGCGGCGTCAAAGGCGAGCTCGCAGTCAAGATCTATGGCGATGATCTGAAGATCCTCGAAGCAAGGGGCGATCAGATTGTCTCTATCATGAGCAAAATTAAAGGCGTGCAGGATCTGGGCCTCTTTCGCGTGATTGGCCAGCCTAATCTCAACTATATAGTCGACCGTCAGGCTGCTGCCCGCTATGGCATTAACGTCGCTGACGTGCAGGACGCCATCCAGACCGCCGTAGGTGGTGGGGCGGTCAGCCAGGTTCTCCAGGGCGAAGCGCGCTACGACCTCGTTGTCCGCTATCTCCCGCAATATCGCAATACTCAAGAGGCGATTGACAACATCCGTTTGCTCTCCCCCTCAGGGGAGCGCGTCTCGCTCGCACAGCTCACCACAGTGAAGATGGAAGACGGCGCCGAGACCATCGGGCGCGAGGGCGGTCAGCGCTTTGTCGCCATCAAATACAGCGTTCGCGACCGCGATCTTGGCAGCACCGTCGAAGAGGCGATTCGTAAGGTAAACGACCAGGTCAAGCTCCCCGTCGGCTACAAGATTGACTGGGCCGGCGAGTATGAGAGCCAGAAGCGCTCTTCGGCGCGGTTGATGCTGGTGCTGCCCATCACCATCCTTATCATCTTCATCATCCTCTACTCCATGTTCCACTCCGGCAAGTGGGCGGGCCTTATCCTCATCAACGTTTCCATGGCTCCTGTTGGCGGATTGCTCGCGCTTCTGGTGACCGGCACGCACTTCAGTGTCTCTTCGGGTGTGGGTTTTCTTGCGCTCTTCGGTGTCTCAGTGCAGACCGGTGTCATTATGCTCGAGTACATCAACCAGATGCGCGTCCGCGGCCACTCCATTGAGGAGTCGGCCATCGAAGGCGCCGTCCTTCGCCTGCGCCCTATCATGATGACCATGCTGGTCGCGACGCTTGGTCTGCTTCCGGCTGCGACATCTCACGGTATCGGGTCAGACTCGCAACGGCCGTTCGCCATGGTCATCGTCGGCGGTCTCATCGGCGCGCTTTTGATCAGCGTCTTCCTTCTGCCAACTTTATATGTTTGGATCGCCAGACCGGACGATGTTCTTCCAACACCAGAGACGGAGTTTGAGAACTGACGTACAACCAAGAACCTGTTTGATCGATCGACAGGTAAAGAACGATTTGGAAAACGACGATGTCGTCGACGAGAGCCGTCGAATACAAACGCAAACTCGACATCGCCTGTGAAATAAGTGAAGGCAGGCGAGTTCGGGGAAGGATTCTTGCAACCATGACAACACGCGCGCATTATCGCTTGCCTGGGCAGAGGTGCTGGTTCACCCTATTGTTACTGTGCTGCGCGACCCACTATGGACATGCGCAGCAGCCGCTGACCTGGGATCAGGTGAAGGCGAAGTTCGAAGCCGCCAATCCGTCGTTGAAGGCGGATGCCCTCGGCGTCGACGAACTCAAAGCTCAGGAGATCACGGCCTTTCTGCGGCCGAATCCCCAGTTCACCATGACGGTGGATGGGACACAGATCGCTCCCAACGGGGGGCAATGGCATCCGGTTTACGGAACGTTCGCCGTCCCCAACTTCAGCTATCTGCATGAGCGCGAGCATAAGAGAGAATTGCGCCTGGAGAGCGCCAAGGAAGCCACACGCATCGGCGGGTCACTGCACGAGGATCTGGAGCGCACCCTGCTTTTCAGCCTGCGCTCGGCATTTGTGCAGACGCTGCAGGCCAAGGCGGTGTTGGAATTGGCGAAGGCCGATCTCGAGTATTACGACAAGATCATCGCTATCAGCAGAGATCGTCTGAGTGCCGGCGATATTGCGCAGGTCGACTTCGACCGAATCGAGCTGTTGCGGGTGCAGTACGAGTCGGAGATACAGACAGCCATCGTCAATCTGCGCACACAGAAGATCCAGTTGCTGCAACTGCTCAACGACCGCACGCCGCTGGACCAGTTCGACGTGAACGGTCGCTTCGACTTCACCAGCGACCTGAAGCCGCTCGACGACTTCCGCCAGGTGGCGCTCGATGCTCGCCCCGACTTGCGTGCAGCGGTGCAGGGAATCGAGCAGGCGAAGACGAATCACCAGTTGGCGATCTCGAACGGCTCGACCGATCCGACATTTGGCGCCTGGTACACATGGAATTCCGCAGTGAACAGCCGGGACGCCCTCCACGAGCAGACTTTGGGTTTTAGCGTGAGCATTCCACTGCGCATTTTCGACCGCAATCAGGGCGAGAAGCAGCGCACACTGATCGACATCGACCGCAATCAGAACCTGACCGCTGTAGCGCGGGCGGGAGTCTTCAGCGATGTCGACTCTTCGTATGAGCAGGTGCGCAGCAACATCGAATTGCTCAAGCCCTACAAACAGAAGTATCTCGATCAGGCAACACGAGTCCGGGATACCATCACCTTCTCCTATCAACATGGCGGAGCCTCGTTGATGGATTTCCTAAACGCTCAAAGCGACTATCGCGTCGTACAGCTGACCTATGCCCAGTTGATCGGCTCGTACCTGGTAGCTGCAGGCCAGCTAAATCTCGCCGTGGGCCGCGAGGCCATTCCATGATTCGGCCAGGCTCACTGTCCAGGCCAGCCGCTTTACCGGTTTTACCATGTCACGGCTGAGGCGAAGGGTCTTTCTGGGGTCCAAATGTGCTTCGTGTAGCAGCTCGCCTTCGCTGATTCAGAGCCTTCGAGTCGGCGAATGCTTCGGCGGCAAGCTTCGTTTCTCCGACCCTTTGGTACAGTCTTCCTAGTTGGAAGTGCACCGATCCATCATCATCACTCGGCAAGCCTAATTTGTACTCATCGATGGCACGTTTGGTGTCTCCTTGGCTGGCATAGACCTGGCCGAGGAGCGCATGAATGCGGGGTATCAATTCGGTTTTTGCCGTGAGTCCGGCCTTCAAATAGGGTTCGGCGTCAGAGTATTTGTGCTCTGCAAACAAGACTTCTCCCATGATGTAATTGGCCTCGGGATCGGAGGGATTCTGGGCGAGGGCATTCTGGATCATCTCGTGAGCGAGATCGATCCTGAGTTCCTGCAAATAGTTCGTTGCTGCACCGACTAGCGCCGCAAACTCCTTCGGATCGAGACTAAGAGCAACCTTATATTCTGCCTCAGCGTCGGCGTACTTTTCCCGGTCGCGGTAGCTTTCCGCCAATAGCTCATGCAGCCGAATGGAGTTTGGCTCCACTTCTCCGGCATAAGCCAGTGCTAAAAGAGCTAGATGCTGCTCCGCAAGAATCGACCAGTAGAGACTTTCCTCTCCCGCTCGGGGAGATAGACGAAGTTTTTTCGCCGCAGCGAGCGTCGTCTTAAAGTCGCCGGTAAAGAAAGAACAGGTCGCCAGGAGTGAGAGCTTCTCATTAGAGAGTGAGGGCATTGCGGGAAGAAGACTCTTCGCGCATTTCGCGTATTCCCCTCGGATGTAATACTCCTGGGAGGTATGAGGAGCGACAGTCTTCAAAGATGCTTGATTCTCGGATCTATCGGCTAGCGTCGACAGAGTTCGTCCTCCGCGAAGAGACAGTCTCAATACCGAGATTGCTTCGGGAGGAAGAGTGGGTATCTCAGGCTGGGCTAGAGCGTCATCAAGGATCTTGATTTGTTCCGGAGTCATCCCTCTGGTCAGTTCAGATACATGAGCTCTAATGAATCCGGAATCGATAACCCAAAGAGAGGCGAGAGATTTGAGCGCGGCATCGGTGTCGCCCTTTTCAATGGCAAGGCGAGTCAATCCTAACTGCGCTAGCGAGCATCCTCCCTGCTTCAGATCCTGTTGAAATTCGGACTGGGCCTGGGCAGACTCGGCGCGCCTGAGCAGCACCAGACCGAACGATGATCGAGTGCACGGTGGAGAAGTTGGACTAGAGAGCAGTTTCCGAAACGCTTCTGCTGCCTCAGCCAGCTTGTCCTGATCGCTCAACGCTTCTGCATCAAGGCGCTGGAAGAACGGCGACTGTCGATTCAGATCGGCAAAATCTCCAGATGCGGTCTCTGACATCTCCAGATAAGTGATGCCGAGTCTGTACCACGCCTCTCCGTCTTTTGTATCTAGTTCCGTTGCTTGTCTGTAGGCGACCGATGCGTTCTCAAACTGCTTCAGTCCAAAATAAGCTCGTCCCAAATTCATGTAAATCTCGAAGTCATTCGGGTGAAGTTGCCGCGCCATGGATAAGTAGCGAACGGCTTCAGTTCTGTCTCCCATCTGCAGGTTTTCTATTCCAAGAAACAAAAGCGGTACGTATAACTTCGGTTGCAGTTGATATGCAGTCTTAAAGCTTTCGAGCGCCCCAGCGTGATCGCCTGCTTGGTGTTGCATCAGGCCAAGGTTTGCCCAGACCTCTGGAACGTCTCTTCGAATAACCAATGCGCTTTGATATGCGGCGATGGCGGCGGAGACATTACCTGCCGACTGCGCGTTGACCGCGTCCGCTAAATGGGATTCGAAGTCACTTTGTCCGAAGGCATTTCCTGTGGACAGTAGAAGGAGGAGAAGATAAGCGATACGAGCTGCAAGTCGGATATTTTGGGTTCTCGGCGCAATTTGGCTGCTTGTCAATAGACTTCGATGCGAAGACGCTTGCTCATTGCAGTTCATAACGATCCTACTGGGCCCAATCAACCTGCAAGTCTTGCTCACCGCCATTATCAGGGAACAAAAGGCTCGTTACATGGTGAAGTGCGTCGAAGGATGACTCCACCCTCTGTGTGCCACCAACTACAGAAGCTTTTTGGGGTGCCGTTGTGCTTCCATAAATCTCTACCTGGAAATTCTTCCACCAGGGAGTGTGGCTGCCCTGACGGGAGCCAATGTGGATGCTAATGCCATTTGGCTTTTCCGAGCAGGTAAACTCCATTCGAAGGAAGTCGCCGTGCTTGTAGGCGAAGGATTGACCATCATCTATATAGAGAGATCCTTTGCAGTCCTTTCCTGGATAGACGCGCAGAGTGAGAGGACCCTTCGGAGTTTCGCTCGTGCTTTGCACAAGAGATTGCAAGGGAAGAATAGACCCTTCGCGGACGAAGACCGGAAGGACATCCAATTCCGGCTTAATCGTAATTTTGCGACCGATAAAGCCTGGATCATTGAGCGCTGAGGCCCCGTCCGACCGGGTTCCTCCGTCTACCTTTTCGCCCGTCCAGTAGTTGTACCAACTCACGGAAGGAAGTTCGACGGAATAAGCATCCGGCTTTTCGGGATAGACGGCTGGGGCAATCAACAGATTGTGGCCAAATAGAAATTCGTTACCGGCGTCCAGATCGATGGGGTGTTTATCCTTAGTGGCATCGGGAAATTCGAGGAAGAGGGGCCGAACGATAGGCAGGCCCGTACGCGACATCTCCTCTGCCGCGGTGTAGAGATAAGGCATCAGCTTGTATCGTTCTTCGATGTATCGTTTCCGGATCGCCTCCTGCTCGGGACCGTGGACCCATATCTCCTGGGGGGCCGAGATGTCGCACGCGTGATCGCGATCGATAGGCTGGAAGGCTCCGAGTTCGAACCACTTTGTCAGCAGCTCGGGTCCAGGACTGCCAATAAAACCGCCCACGTCCGCTCCGCTCATGCCGAAACCACTGAGGCCGAGATTCAGAAGCATCGGCGTTGTAAGCCGAAGGTGATTCCAGGTGCTGCTGTTATCGCCCGTCCAGGTGACGGCGTATCGCTGACCCCCGGCATAACTGGCGCGGGTCAGAACGAAGGGCCGCTGATTGGGAGAGAGCGCCAGAAGTCCATCATAGGTCGCCCGGGAGTTCTCCATTCCATAGACATTGTGAATTTCAAGGTGGGTCGTCGTGCGCGGTTGGAAGCCTGGCTGTTCAATCCGATGCTTCACGTCATCGGGCATGGTCATTTTGGGTCCGTCAAAGACTGACGGCTCGTTCATGTCATTCCAGAACCCGGATACTCCGTCATGAACAAACTGTGTATAGAGCGAACCCCACCATTTGCGTGTGCTCTTGCGCGTGAAGTCGGGAAACACGGAAGGGCCGGGCCAGACCTTGCCGACATAGATCGAGTTGTCGGGATTCTTCACGAAATGATCGCCTGCGACGCCGCTGTCGTAAGGAGGGTAGTTCGCGTTGGGGAGATAGGCGATATGCAGATCTGTTATCGCTACGACGTGCAAATCCTGCTTCTTCAGGTCGGCGATCATCTGTGAGAAATGCGGAAATTGGACTTGATCGACAGTGAACGGGCGATGGTGGGCCTGGAAGTCAATATCCAGGTAAATTGCGTCCACGGGGATTTTGTCCGCACGCAGGCGGTCGGCGATAGCCCTTACCTCGGACTCCGGGTGGTAACTAAAGCGAGATTGCTGGAACCCAAGAGACCACAGCGGTGGAAGAGGCGCTGGGCCGGTAAGCCACGTGTAGGCAGACAACACGTGCTTTGCATCTGGTCCATAGAGGACGTAGTAGTCGAGCGGGCCGTTCTCCGAGCCAAAGGAGTACGCGTCAGGAGATTCTTTGCCAAAGTCGAAACTTGTCCGCCAGGTGTTGTCAAACAACACTCCGGTAGTCATACCTTCCCAGGCGGTTAAAAAAAATGGGATGCTCTTGTAGATCGGATCTGTCGACTCTTGAAAGCCGTAACTATCCGTATTCCACATGTTATAGGCATGATTTCTTCGGTCGAGTGGCCCCGGCTTGTCCCCCAGTCCAAAGTAGTGCTCCTCGGGGCGCATGGTCTTATAGACGCGAAAGGCTGGACCATGAAACTCGATAGGACGATTGGCAGCGTCTTCCTGGACAACTGCTCCACTGAGATCGGTGATCCGGAGATGCATTGTTGCCCTCTCTACCCTCACTCGCAACGCAGTGGTATGAAAGCCGATGCTGGCAGCATCCCCTTCAACAGAAACAGTTGTGCTCGCTAACCGGGCCCCGGGCAGAACTGCCCAGGAGGCATCTTCCGGCATCTGGCCCTGTGCACCCACCCTGACCCGCAGAACGTCCTCTCTAAGAGCCGTGATCTGCATGATGGCATCTCCGCTTCGAATCTCGATGCCATTGTTAAGAGGTCTGCTGCTGGTGACGGACTGCAGCACTGTGAATTGTTTCGTAGAGGAAATAGGCGCGAGGGGGTTTCCCGCGCTTTTTGCCTGCTCGCCAAACGCTGGAGCTCGAAAAAAAACGATAGCGAAAAAAGTAAGCGTTGAGAGTAGCCGATATTGCTTCATCTTGATCGTTGATTTCCTGGCGACGCGGATAAATTGAACAATGAGAGCGTGTTGAGCGACCAAAATCGTAACAGTACGCGTCTACGAAAAGCGTCTTGGAAGACTGATGTTTTACCGAGGTTTCGTCAAGGAACATCCGAGGTACATGCCAAACCTGCAATCAGGCTGCTCCGAGGGTAGTTCAATAAATCGTGGTTGTCTTTAATAATGTTGAGGAAGGTATAATCATTCCCGATTAGCAGCCTGTGACCGGAATTGGATAGAGTCTTTGGCGAAAGCCAATAGATCCTATGGTGTCGTGCTAGGTAAGAGAAGTTCGTACACTTGGTGAGGTAGAGCTGGTGCAAGGGGATTTCCGCATCGATGATTGGTTGATCCAACCGCAGATCAACTCTGTAGAGAAGGAGGGTAAGACGTGGCACCTTGAACCCAAGGTGATGCAGGTCTTGCTGCATCTGGCCTCGCACCCGAACGAGGTGCTCTCCAAGGACCGGCTCCTTGAGGCTGTCTGGCACAACACCTTTGTCGGCGATGATGTACTTGTCCGCTGCATCTCCGAGATTCGATATGTTTTCGGGGATGATCCAAAGTCTTCCCGTGTGATCCAGACCATTCCGAAGGGTGGGTACCGTCTTATTGCAGCGGTTACAACTGAGAGCCCAATCGACATTGAACCAGCGAAGGCTGTTACTGCAAGAACGGAAACCGTCTTCCGCTATAACCTCGAGTTGGATCGCGAAAAAGAATCTCACGTTGCGGTTGTCGATGAACCTCACAACCAGACAACCAATTGGCCATCAAATTCGGAAGAGGAGCAGACCGCACATCCGGCACTGGTCATCGCCGAACCTCATCGAACTCCGGTGCATAGTGTCGTTCAGAGAGGCGCGTCGCCAAATCGTCACTTTTGGTCAATCGTTGTCGGCTCTTCACTCGCAGTTCTTCTCGGCTGCCTTGCAATAACGTATGCCTGGAAGGTGACGCATAAATCTGCGTTGGACTTTTTCTGGGGTCCGGTCTTCAGTACAAACGAGCCGGTACTGATCTGTATCGCCGACCAGAACCAATATGGAGCGGTCGCGCTTCGGGATTCAGCCGATCCAACTCATCAAATTCTGCTTAAAGATAATCTGACCGCGGTTGTGATTGACGATCTCAATGCCGTCATCCAGATTACCGGAATACTCAAATCAAACGAGAAACAATACAGCCTGAAGGGTGAAGGGTTAACGAATCTTACGGATCTTCGATACGGGCCGACAATATTCGTTGGAGCTTTCGACAACGCCTGGACTCTGCGCCTGACCAATCCGCTTCGTTATCATTTCGCCAACGACCCGGAGATGACTCAATTTCGCATTGTCGACAGCGAATCTCCGACCCAAACGAACTGGGGAGTAGATCGGCTTGAACAAATGGCAAAAAACAACTATCGCGATTATGCGATCATAGCCCGGTTTACTGATAGCAATACCGGAAAGCTAGCCGTCGTGATCGCCGGTATCGCCCGAGGGGGAACCATAGCGGCAGGTGAATTCGTCACGAATCCAACCTACCTTGCCCAACTCTCAACCGCCGCGCGGGCTTCCGGAAACAAGAAAAATATGGAGATAGTTCTGAGCACTCAGATTATCGATGGTCGACCTGGGTCGCCGAAGATAGAAGCGGCTTATTTCTGGTAAAAGTGAGCGGTTTTACTGTCACTGGTGGCTATTTTCTCAAAGTGAAACACGAGAGCCGAGAGTTAGTCGGCATATTCTGCCCTGATTTCCTTCCTTATCCTCCAAGGAACTGATGACTCTCCCGAGTCCCTTCCCCGATTAGAAGATGAGTCAGCCTCACAGGCTGTTGAAAACAAGCCGCTTATTTCATCGGGAAAACCTCGGGGCTTTTGTGCCAAAACATCAGTAAACAATCCGTGATTCTCCACGACACCGGTGTCCTTCTCTCTCTAGGGTGGTCATCGCTTTCAAGACAACACATTTGCCGGACTTGAGAGCGCAGCCATGTTTACGAGGAAATCTTTTTGAGAGAGGCACATACGATGCAATTCAATCGAGCCACACGATCGCAAATAGTTGCGACGATAGTGATGTTCGCCTTGGGCATAGTCTTCGGGGGAACCCGTCTATCGGCCCAGTCGCAGGCGTTCACTGCCACAATCAGCGGCACCGTGACGGACCGTTCGGGCAGCTTGGTTTCGGGGGCAAAGATCACCCTCACGAGCGCCGAGCGAGGCATTATCAGGACGTTTGTCACCAGGGAGTCCGGCGCGTATACCATTACGCTGCTCCCACCTGCCGACTACAGTCTCAAGGTTGAGCAGCCCGGCTTTCAGACCTACGAGCAACGTGGCATCTCTCTTGCCGCGGGTGCCAGCGCCACTCAGGACATCGTCATGTCGGTCGGCGCGGTGACCCAGGAGGTTGTAGTCTCCGACTCGGCGCCTCTTCTCAATACGGACAACGCCAACATCTCAGCCGATATCTCCCAGCGGCAGGTCGTGGAGTTGCCACTGAACCTCCGCAACGTCTTCGGCCTCGCATCCCTGAACTCCTCCGTCAACAATTCGACGCAGGCCCAAATGGTGAACTCCAACGGCATCTCGGGTAGCGCCGACCAGGACATCTCGTTCCTCAACTTCGGTGGAACCCACTTCGGGACCGCCGCCTACCTGCTCGATGGAACCTGGAACACGGCGCAGGACTGGGGCGGCGTCGTCTACGTTCCCTCGGTCGAAAGCGTTCAGGAGTTCAAGATCCAGACCAACGCCTTCACCGCTCAATATGGCTGGAGCAGCGGCAACGTCGTGAACGTCGTTAGCAAGTCCGGAACCAACCGCTTCCACGGCGACCTCTTCGAGTTCTATCGCAACAGCGCTCTCGACGCCAACAACTACTTCAACAACCGCAGTAACACGCCACGTCCCGACTTCAGTCGTAATCAGTATGGCGGATCTGCCGGCGGTCCTTTATACATACCAGGCGTTTACAAGCAGACTGAAAAGACCTTCGTCTTCGGCGTCTATGAGAGACTTCGCCAATCGACCCCGGCCACTCTCGGTGCTATCGTCCCCACTCAGACCTTCATCAACGGTGACTTCAGTTCTCTCCTCACCAACACGGTAGTGGGCCAGGACGCTTTGGGCCGGAACATCTATCAGGGTGCAATCTATGACCCCTTCACCACGCGGCAGATTACCCAAGGTCAGGTTGATCCAAAGACTGGCCTTGTCGCCCAATCCACCGGATATATCCGTGATGCAATCGCCGGCAATAATCTCAGCCATTCCGTGAAGGGCATAGACCCGGTCGCCGCGAAGATAGCCGCCGGCAAGTACTGGCCTTCACCTAACCTGACTACGTCTGGTAACAACTTCCAGGCTTCGGTCCCTGCCAGTGCCCAGTCCGACGAGTATTCGATTCGCGTCGATCATAACCTCAGCGACGCTTCCCGGATCTATGCGCGTTACTCACATAAGTCCGAGCAGAAGACCAACTCGCCCAACTTTTTCGGCGACTCGGATCCGGGCGGCCCTGGAGTGTATAACCCGAACAATCGCTGGAGCTTTGATTTGGGCTACAGCCACATCTTCAGCCAATCGCTCATCCTCAGCGCCAACGCCGGCATGAACCGGTGGATTGAGCAGTCGGCCACCCAGGGAGATGGATTCAAGCCATCCACTCTCGGCCTGCCCTCCAGTCTCGACACGATTGCCGGGCAATTCCCTCAAATCAAAATCGACGGATACTCCGGCCTCGGACCTGGCGCCATCAACGGTCAGGACTCATACGCCGTTCCGCGCAACTACATTACCTACTCGGTTGATTTGACCAAGAGCCTGAGCAAGCACACGCTGTCCTTCGGTTACATGGGCGTCGTCAACCAGATTCTCGGTGGACACGTCTTTGGATCGAAGTTCAACTTCCCCATTGGATCCACAGCCGGCCCAAATCCAGCCAACGCGACATTGGGAACCGGCCAAGGCTTCGCCTCCTTCCTGTTAGGCGTTCCCGACAACGGCGGCGCCACCGGCATCAACGCTCAGCTGGCAACCGAGAAGAACTATCTTGGCGGGTACGTTCAGGACGACTGGAAGGCCACCCCGCGTCTCACCGTCAACGCCGGAATCCGCTACGAGGTTCAAACACCCCTCACCGAGCGACATGACAAGCAGCAATACTTTGACTTCACTGCAATCAATCCTTTCGGAGCGGGAACCGGCGTCAGCACTCCAGGCGAGTTGGTCTTCAACGGAGGAGGCAACCGCAGGAGCCTCTACAACACCTCTTACTCCAACGTCGGGCCGCGTCTCGGAGTGAGTTATCGGCTCACGGATAAAATGGTCGTCCGCAGCGGCTATGGGATCTTCTTCATTCCGTCGTACACCGGCAATGGACCCGCCGACGGCTATACGCAAACCACGCCTATTCGAGGCACTCAGAACAACATACCCTTTAACACACTCAGCAATCCGGTACCCGGTGGAATCCTCCAGCCTCTTGGCAGTGCACTCGGTGCACTTCAGGACGTTGGCCAGGGCGTGCCTGCCGTTAGAAGCAACCGCGCCTCCACCTATCTCCAACAGTGGATGTTCGGCATACAGTATTCCCTTCGTACCAATGACCTGTTGGATATCGCCTATGTAGGTAATCGTGGCATAAAACTGTCGGCGGGCACCTACGAGAGAAATCAACTCGATCCGAAGTACTTCTCCCTGGGAGACGCGGCTCTCAATGCTCTCGTCCCCAATCCCTTCGCCGGGAAGCTCACATCCAGCGGTTGCCAACTGCAAAACGCCATGGTCCCGCGTCAGCAGCTTCTCCGCCCTTTCCCACATTACTGCAGCGTCGGGGAACAGGCAGCGCCCGTGGGTGACTCTTACTATGACGCGCTTCAGTTGACCTACACGCATCGCTTCCATGCCGGTTTCAGCGTGTTGGCCTCCTATACGTTCTCGAAGTTCATTGACGACGTCGAAGGCAATAATGGATGGGCCAACTCCGGACCGACCAGCATTCGCAACTACTACAACCTCGCCGCCGAAAAATCCGTCGATGGCGCTGACATTCCTCACAGCCTCGTAGTCAGCTACATCTACGAACTTCCCATAGGAAAGGGCAAGACCATCGGATCGCACCTCAACACGCCAGTCGATGCTATTGTTGGCGGCTGGCAAATCTCAGGCATCTCTACCTTCAAACAAGGATTCCCACTGTCTATCGCGCCCGCGAATAACACTCTTGGTCAATTCGGTGGCAATCGGCGTCCGAACATCACCGGCGACATCCACGTCGCACACCCCACAATCGATCGATGGTTCAATGTGGCTGCCTTCAACGATCCCACGGATGAATTCTCCTTCGGAAACTCGGCACGCTACCTCTCCACCTTGCGTGCTCCTGGCTACCAGAACTGGGACTTGTCGCTCCAAAAATACTGGAGGTTTGGAGAGATTGCCCGGTTGCAGTTCCGGGCTGAGATGTATAACGCCTTCAACCGTGCGAACTTCTACGCGCCGAATCAGTTTCTTGGGAATAGAACTCCAGATACACAGAACCCGGGACAATTCGTGGGCGCATTCGGCACAATCGGCAACGCCTTCCCAGCCAGAGATACACAGTTCGGATTCAAGTTCCTCTGGTGATGAAAGGTCTTTCAACCTAGATGGATTCACGCTGTTCGACAGGCTCCTGGCCACTGCAAATGCGCCAGGAGCCTGTCGAACATTTTTTTGATAGGCTGCAAAGCGCGAATGCGCGAATTTTCTATAACTTACTGATCCTAAAGGAAACTAGAACGGCGTAAATAGTCCAAGAAGCGCATCGGCGGTACAAATTTGCTACGGGTTTCTTCGCCCTATATTCACTACAGTCTATAGCGGTCAGCTCCAATAGTATTCACGCCGTAGAAATCGTGGAAAAGCTACCTGCGCTCTCGCCATCGCGCACCATGCGGACGGAGTTCTTCCCAGAGTGAGCGACTGAATCGTCCGCAGCCAGCCCCCAAGATCCGCAACTACTCTGAAATGTTCGCCGCAAATTGTAGCTGAGTGGCGGTCTATGAGTGGCGGTCTATTCGAGCGCACATCTGCTCATTGTTGCATCCAACGATCAGTGATTTGTCCGTAGCCCCTTCAGTCAATCCGCGGCGAAGAGATGCCGACTGTATAACCAAGCTCTTGAACAAGTCGTGACGCGGCTTTGGATTGAAAAATGGCGTCTCAAACTGAGTTGCTTCTTCGTGGATATGCAATGGAGGGTAGATGCCTCAGCGCCCCCCTTCAAGCGACAACCCGAGGCCGTTAGTTCTTGCCTAAAAACACCAGTGCAACACCGATGGCAACCAACGAGACTCCGAGCCAGCGTTGAAGGCTCACATGTTCGCGCAGAAAGACAACCCCTCCAAAAGCACCCGCGACGTAGCTCAGCGCCGTTACAGGAACGACGAAACTTACGTCGTAGATGGACAAGGCTCCCAGTAGGGCAAAAAAGGCTACCGCCATCATTCCGCCCCCGAGCCACATCCAAGGGACGCGCAGTGCTCTCAGGATTACCTTTGCGACCTCTATCGGACGCAAACTCGGGGCCTCTCCAACAACCTTCATCGCGCGGGAGACGCATAATTCACCGCCGGTTCCAGCGAGAACGATCAGGGTGAACAGCATGAAATGAGGCAATCTAAACCTGCCCCGTCGTTCGAGGATTGGTGCGACCGACCACAAAAACGCCTAAGCAGATAACCGCGATACCGGCCCATCGCAAGGGAGAGACTCTCTCACCCAACATCAGGTACCCGAGCAACGCAACCATGCCGTAAGCAAGGGAGGATGCAGGCTGCACGAAGCTGTAATCTGCCCACGACAGCACCAGCATATAGGCTACGAAGAATGTAACCAGCGAGGCAATTCCCCACCATATCGACCCCGATGTAAAGATATTCAGCCCGGTGTGGAGCAGTTGCAAGGGAGGCCAGACGGCCGGTTCGCCAATATGCTTCATTCCCTTGCCCAGCAGGACGTTGCCGAGCGGACCGGCAATCACCATCACCGCAATTAGCAAATAAGTTTTAAGGTGCAGAGGCTTTCGTGGCGTCATCGGTTTGGTTCGCGACCCGCCGCTTCGGCGGGCCCCTTATCATTCTATAGGCTCTATCTGGTCAGATCGCTGCTTTACGCCAGAAAGCTCTTGCTTCTCTTTTTTGATTACGTTCACATCTGCTTCGATGCGGTTGTATCAATCCACCAAGTGGACATACGCTTCTGTAGTAAAAGTTGGCTTAATAGAAGGTGTATCATAAATAATGGATATGGTTTCTCGGAGCAAATTATGCGGTCAGGGACCCGATCATCAAACCATTCAGCATGTCGGGACTTCCACAGCGGCGTGCCTGGAAGAGGCATAGAACTTGTGCGGCATTGTTGGATTCACAACGAAGGACTGGCGCCCTGATCAAGAGCGCATACGGAGTGCGACGAATACGCTTATTCATCGCGGACCGGATCAGCAGGGAGTGTTTCAATCGAGAACCTGCTCTCTCGGCGCAACCCGCCTCAAGATTGTTGACCTAGAGTCCGGGGATCAGCCCATTTTTTCCGAAGATCGCGACTCCGTGATCGTTTTCAATGGTGAAATTTATAATCACCTTGAGGTCCGCCGCGAGCTCGAATCGCTCGGCCGCCGCTTTCAAACCCACTGTGATACCGAGACAGTTCTTCAGGCATTTCTTGAGTGGGACACCGACTGTTTCGAGCGGTTACGCGGCATGTTTGCGGTTGCCATTTGGAGCAATTCCAAGCAGCGTTTAGTGCTTGCACGCGACCGCATCGGCATTAAGCCGCTTTATATCGCCGAGCGAGGCGAGGATCTCTTCTTTGCTTCGGAACTGAAGGGAATTCTCGTCCACCCCGAAATCGAACGCCGACTTAGTCTTGAGGGACTGGACTGTTATCTGTCCATGAACTACGTTCCATGTCCGTGGACCCTAGTAGATGGGATTGAAAAGTTGCCACCCGGCCACTGGCTCGAATGGCGGGACGGCCGCATGAGCAAGCACGCATACTGGCGTATTCCAGATATCACACCCGTACCGAAGTCGCTCGAAGATGCAAAAACCGAGCTCGACTATCTCTTAGACCACGCGGTTCGCGAGCATCTTATGTCCGATGTGCCGCTCGGAGTCTGGCTCAGCGGAGGGGTGGATTCCTCGACCGTCCTCCACTATGCGGCTCAGGCATCCAGCTCACAGCTTCGGACCTTTTCGATTTCATTCAGTGGTCACAGTTTCGATGAGTCGCCATACATTCGCCAAGTAGTCGAACATTATGGGACCGATCATGAGCAGCTAAATCTGAGTCCCGACGACGACTTAGAGGGAGCCATCGAAGAGCTTACCTATTTTTCCGATGAGCCCAGCGCGGATTCCGGGGCATTGCCGGTTTGGTTTCTCTCCAAACTCTGCAAGAAGCGTTGTACCGTGGCCTTTAGTGGAGAAGGCGCCGATGAGATCTTCGGTGGGTACCTCACCTATCGCGCCAACCGGATTTCCGCCCCGTTGAGAAACCTGCCTCCTGCAGCGCTCGCTATGTCTCTTCGCGCCTTACGCTTTTGGCCAGCTTCTAATGAAAAAATCAGCCTTGAATACAAACTTAAACGCCTCCTCCAAGGTAGCCTCATGCCGCCAGAGCGGGCCCATGTGTACTGGAACGGGACCTTCTCCGAAGCGGAAAAAGCCACTCTGCTGCGGATTCCTCTGCCCGGGGCCCTTACCGATGTCCTTGCTCGCCTGAGAGCAGGCCTTCCGGGAGACGGGGTCGCGCCTTTCCTTGAGTTCGATCAGCAATACTACCTTCCGGACGACATCCTCGTGAAATCGGACCGCGTGAGCATGGCCCACGCCGTCGAAGTCCGGCCCCCGTTTCTTGACCACCGCATCGTGGAATTTGCCGCCAGTTTGCCTTTAGACCTTAAAATCCGCGGTGCACGCCAGAAATATCTCCTTAAGGAAGTGATGAGATCGAAGCTGCCCGCCGCTATTGTCCAGCGTGAGAAGATAGGCTTCGATATTCCGGCGCACGATTGGTTTCGGGGACCGCTGCGAGCGATGCTGATGGAGACGCTGGCCTCAGCTGAAGCAGAACACTCTGAGCTGTTTCACTTCGAAATGATCCGTACTTACACCCAACTGCACTTGAACAGACGCATAAACATCGGCTATCACTTGTGGGGGCTGATCATGTTATTTCAGTGGATGAAACGATGGAATATTCAGTCAACACCGTCACTGGCCTTCAGGAGACAAGTTCTCACGGCCGAGTTGTAAGCCGCAGCCAGTTCTTTTGGATAGTTATACTTTTCGCCGCGGCGGTCTATTTCGGCTGTATTCTATCTCCGCCGTCCCTCATGGACGACGTCGATGCAGTGCAGGCACAGATTGCTCGAAATATGCTCAGTTCCGGCGACTGGGTTACGGCGCGCCTGGATGGAGTGGCCTATCTCGAAAAACCTCCGCTCATCTACTGGATGATCGCGATCTCCTATAAGGTATTCGGCGTCCATGATTGGGCGGCGCGCATTCCCATCGTACTCTCCGCTATCGTCCTTTGCTTCACTACCGCGGCGTTTGGAGCCTGGGCTTTCGGGCGACGCGCCGGCTTCTATGCCGGTCTTTGTATGTCGACCTGCATCGGGCTCTTTCTCTTCACGCGTATCCTAGTGCCGGACGTGGTGCTCACTCTAGTGATCGCCCTGTCCTTGTGGGCGTTTCTTCGAGTCCTTGAAGAGGAGGAGCCGCATCCACGGGCATGGGCAGCTGTCTTTGCCGCTAGCCTCGGGGTAGGGTTGCTTCTGAAAAGCCTTATTGCAATCGTCTTCCCGATTGGGGCGGTTGTAATCTATTTGCTGTGCACCGGTCAGATCTTCTCCGCGCGAGTGTGGAAACGACTTCGGCCGCTCAGTGGCCTCGCCATCATCCTATTGATTGCTGCACCCTGGCACATACTCGCCACGCTTCGGAATCCGCCCTACTTCAGTTTTACGATGAAGAGCGTTCCGGGTGAATACCACGGTTTTTTCTGGTTCTTCTTTATTAACGAGCAACTCCTTCGATTTCTCAATCTTCGTTATCCGCGCGACTACAACACGGTGCCGCGGCTCTATTTCTGGTTGCTCAATCTTGCCTGGCTCTTCCCGTGGAGCGTATATCTACCGGCGGCGACGAAGCTCTCCTACCGATCGGTTGATCGCGCCGGGAGAACCAGGCTCCTCGTCCTCTGCTGGATCGGTTTCGTGCTCGTGTTTTTCACGTTCTCCACGACTCAGGAGTACTACTCGATGCCCTGCTACCCGGCCTTCGCCCTCCTCATCGGTTCGGGCATCGCAATGAACAGTAGAATGCTTCGGCTTGGAACGCGACTCCTGACTGTGATCTGCTCAACTGCCGCGGTGGCTGCCATCGTCATCCTCTTTGCAGTGCGCCACGTTCCAACCCCTGGGGATATCTCCCAGGCTCTTAGTTCCAACCCGGGAGCATACACGCTTTCGCTGGGCCATATGGAGGACCTGACCCTTAAGTCATTTGCCTACTTGCGGATACCTCTTGCTCTCGCCGCCGCCTCGTTTCTCATAGGAGCCATCGGCACATTCCGAACGGCGAGCAAGAACGTATATGTGACGGTGGCCATCATGATGGTGATCTTCTTTCATGCCGCGCGGCTGGCGATGATCGATTTCGACCCCTATCTCTCATCCCGACCCCTGGTCAATAAGCTACAGCAATCTCCCCCAGGAAATTTAATTGTGGACCACCACTACTATTGGTTTTCATCCGTGTTCTTTTATACGGATAAGACTGCCTTGCTCCTGAATGGCAGATTCAACAATCTTGTCTACGGTTCGTACGCTCCAAATGCTCCAAATGTATTTCTGGATGACAGCCAATTCCGGGAACTCTGGCGAAGACCTGAAAGGTATTACATCTTCGCCAAGAACACGGCTGTTGATCATCTGGAGTCGCTAGTAGGCAAAAATCAATTGAATTTGCTCAAGGAGAGCGGTGGTAAGGTTTTGCTCACCAATCATCCGGTTCCATCCCCAGTGCTTCCTGACGCCCCATAGGCACGCTTCGGCTTGTCTTGAGCGCTCATGTGTCGCTGTGGTCGGAATATACAAAATTACTGAAACTAATAGGTTCAATCGCGCGTCGATTCTACGTGTCGATCTATCTATGTATAGAAGCGCTAATTAATCGGAGAAAATATGCGGATTGCTGTTCTCGGTGGTGATGGCTATTGTGGTTGGGCAACGGCTCTTTATCTTGTAAGCAAGGGACACTCTGTTGCGATCATCGACAACTTTGTCCGCCGGCAATGGGACTACGAGCTCGGGGCTCAGACGCTAACGCCGATCCGTCCTCTGTCCGAGCGATTAGAGGTCTGGTATCAATTGACAGGAATGCCAATTGAGCTTTTCGTCGGCGATGTCTCAGACTATGATTTCCTCTCCTCTACAATCAAGACCTTTCAGCCCGACACAGTCGTCCACTTTGCGGAGCAGAGGTCGGCGCCTTATTCCATGATCGATCGTAAGCACGCGGTTTTTACCCAGACAAATAATGTTGTTGGGACTCTGAACCTGCTCTTCGCCATCCGTGAGCTGCAACCGGACTGTCATATCGTCAAGTTGGGCACGATGGGTGAATACGGCACGCCAAATATCGATATCGAGGAAGGGTTCATCACTATCGAGCACAACGGCCGTAAAGATACGCTCCCGTTCCCCAAACAGCCGGGCTCCTTCTATCACCTGTCAAAAGTACACGACAGTCACAATATTATGTTCACCTGCAAAGCCTGGGGTCTGCGCGCGACCGACCTTAACCAGGGTGTTGTGTACGGTACGGTAACCGATGAAGTATCGATGGATGAGGCTTTGATCAACCGTTTTGATTACGACGAGGTATTTGGGACGGTACTTAACCGCTTCTGCGCCCAGGCGGCGATTGGCTATCCACTGACGGTATACGGAAAGGGCGGCCAGACGCGGGGATTTCTCGATATTCGCGATACCGTCCGCTGTGTAGAACTAGCTTGCCTGAATCCTGCCAAGGCGGGCGAATTCCGCGTCTTCAATCAGTTCACCGAGCAGTTCTCGGTCCTGGACTTGGCCCTCACCGTTCAAGCGGTAGCAGGACAGATGGGTCTTAAAGTGGAAATCGATCATCTTCCCGACCCTCGCGTCGAGGCGGAATCGCACTACTATAACGCACGGCATTCCAGACTGGCCGATCTCGGGCTGAAGCCGCACCTGCTCTCGGATTCGCTCGTCGATTCGCTCATCAATATCGCACTGCGTTATCGCGATCGTATCGATCCGGCGTTGTTTGCGCCGCAAGTCAATTGGCGGCGCACGCAAAACGAGCGGCGTATCGGAAGCGAAACCAGCAAACAGCCGCTACTAGCAAAAAGTATCGTCTAAGCACCCTTTCGGCTCGACTTTTTGTGCCGACACACACACTCAGAGGGGCGGGACAAGGTTGCCATCACGCATCAGATAGTCCCGTCCTCGCCACCGAATTGTCTTTCGCGTAAAACTCGTCAACCAGATCAAGCTGGCCATTCCGTCCCACAGAGGTATCAGGGCCAGTTTCTTCCAGATCCCGGGCTGCTTGAGCCCCCAAGAGCCGACCAGTACAGTCAACACGGCGCGGACGATTAGATATCCACCAAGATAACTCGCGGCGATGCCGGGCGTCGGAAGAAGCGCGACCGCCAGGAGTGCCCAGGGCAACCCCAGCGTAAAGATTAGGCCGAGATGTCCCCAAGGGCGCATGTGTCGCATTACAGTGATCCAGCGCAGGCGCTTATGAAACAGTTCATTGAGAGACTGATAATCCGCGACCGTGGAGATAGTGTAGGGAAGAAGATCAACTTCGTAGCCCTGCTCAGCAATCAATCGCCCCACCAACAGATCATCCGCAGGACGGTTCTCAATCGAGGCATAGCCGCCAAAGGCCTGAAGCCGTGTGCGAGTTGTTGCAATCGTCGGACCGAGTGCAAATTTCACTCCATCCAATTGCTTCGCTACAAGAATTCCGGGATAGAAGTCTGAAACCATCCCAACATCCTGCAGTCGCTGCACCCAGGTCGATTCTTTGGTGGGCACATAAAAACAGGTGACCGCCCCTGTCTTAGGATTTGCCAACGGGGCAATCACCTTGCGCAAATAGTTTGGCTCAACTCGCACGTCGCTGTCGCTGATCACAAGGTATTCATGCGAAGCTTCTTCCACGAGTTGTGCCAGCTTGGCGACTTTGTCATTGGTCGCAATGCGACCCGACCCGATCACAATGCGGATTTGGCGTTCGGGGAAGTCGCGGACGAGTTGCTGCAAAACTGGGTAAGCAGAGTCACTCGTGTTGCCGATGCAGAACAAAATCTCGTAGTCGGGATAATCCTGTCGGCAGAAACTTGCGAAGTTCTCATAAGCCTCCGGATCAAGTCCCCGCACTGGCTTCAAGTTGCTCACCGGCGGCAAAAATTCGCCCGCCTTATCTGTTTCAGCTCGTGTTGCGAGAAAGTACCGTAAGGAACTAAAGATCGCGAGAGCGTAGTAGATGAAGGGGATCGCGGCAATCCCGAGGAACACTTCTCGCATTAGGAGGGTTGTCATTTAGGCGCCAGACTCCTATTTAGTGTAGCGTAGCGTCATCGCCGACATCGAATACGAGACCATCATCCCTGCAACGCCGGGTACGACGACATGATCTGAGGCTCCTCGCCTATGCGGGGCCGTTACTTTCTGGACCTAGAGAAAAGGGATGACTACGTGCAGCCAATTGAGAAGGCAGGAACGCCCCACGTTTAGCACCGCGCTATCGACCGAGCTGACCTCACCATACTTGTGGTATCCGTTGAGCTGGTCGGAGGCGCAGGGCAGAATGCGGCTGACAGGAGTCGAGCAGAAGGTAGGATTGACGTCACCGCTGGGAGTCTAGATCGGCGGAGTGGTGTACCACTAATGATTCTTATAGCCGTAGGTGTATGGTTTCACATCGAGCTTCCAGCGGTGGCCGAGGTCCGCGAGAAGGCCGACGTACTCGAAGTTCGTGGGAAGCATCCAGCGAAAGATCGGGATGACGATTCGTTCATATTGCCTCCAGCGGATCATGCTCATTCGCAGAGTGTCGATAGTTAGAATAGAAAGGAATAACTCTATGAGCATTGCAGCAATTGGCATATCCGCTCCGGTCCCGGCGCCGGTCGAACAACGCAGTACTGCGGCCGCTCCGTCTGTTGCACCAGCTGGGGCCGCGCCGGCCGACGCCGTTTCGATCAGCGCTGCTGGTCATCAGGCAGCAGCCTCGGGCAACGTGGATCGCGACGGCGACGGCCACTAGGCAAACCGAGTAGATGAGAGCACCTTCTGGTACGGTTGATGCGAGGCTGCGTTGATCATGCCAGAGGGCCTCTTTCAGTAAAATGCCGATAACAGCTTCTTCCGAGAAAGGCATATTCACCTCGCTCTATGCCCGGTAAATCACGATAATGACCGCAAGACACACCAGGGCTGCGACAACCGCTGCGAGGTTCATGTCGATGGAGAGCTTGCTTCCCCAACGCACTATTCGTACTGGAGGGATGCCATTGGGGTCGGACAACGTGCCGCCGTACCTCTTGCGCGTCGCCAACGCGGAGAGAAAACCAAGAGGAGAGAGCGAGGCGAGAAGACAAGGCAGGTAAAAGCCATCCATCTCCGAGAGACCGTGAGACCAGATCAGGATCAGTTCCACACCTGCAAGGAGCGCAACCGTGACGCTCTGCCAGACCACATGAAATCGAGCGTGGCCGGTCCAGGTGGAATTGGTCGCATGGGTTCGGTTGAAGTCGATGGCGAGCGTAGCGAGTCCTTGAAGCGCGCAGAGAAAGGACAGCGATATTCGGGCCACTAGCGCGTGTTTCAACACTTCTCCTCCCTAGGAGACACAATCTACCGATTCGAGCTTCACCTGAAGCGAAGTTCAGGATGGTTTTCTTGTCAGAATGTCCGCTGCAACAAATACAAAAAAGACCATGGAGATTACGCCGTTCATCGTGAAAAAGGCAGCGTTCATTCGGGTCAGGTCCCTGGGTGACACAATCGTGTGTTCGTAGAGAAGCAGCGCTGCGACGATGACGACTCCGGCCCAGGCAAATATGCCCAAAGCGAAGAGGTGAATGAGCCAAAGCGCAAGAACAAACATCGCCACGTGCAACGCCCTCGCTAACCAGAATGCATTCCCGACACCGATCGCCGCCGGTAGGCTCTTCAGTCCTTCCCTACGGTCGTGTTCCGCGTCCTGGCAGGCGTAAAGAGTGTCGAATCCCCCTACCCAGCAAAGGACGACGAGAGTCAACACCAGGATTCTCGGATCGAGGGTTCCGCGAATCGCAACCCAAGCCGCCGCTGGTGCTGAACCCAACACGAGACCGAGGACGAGGTGCGACCAGCGGGTGAACCGTTTGGTGTAGGAGTAGAGCAGGATGAGCCCAAGTTCAGCGGGCGCCAGCAGAAGAGTCAACCGGTTCAGCTGCGAGGCGGAGATCAGAAACAGTAAAGAGGTCAAAATGGTGAAGCCGCAGACAAAGCCTTTCGTTAACTGACCCGCCGGAATCGCCCGCATCTTGGTCCGAGGGTTCCTTGCATCGAGTTCGGCGTCGGCCCAACGGTTGAATGCCATTCCCGCAGATCGCGCGAGGACCATGCAAACAACGATCCAGAACAGCTGATTGACGCGAGGCCAGCCAGATGCTGCCAACATCGCAGCGGTGAGAGCGAAGGGTAGCGCGAAGATCGAGTGCTCCCACTTGATCATTTCCAGAGTCACGCCGATCTTATGCCACACTCGCATGCGCCTACCTGTTGACCAATGCAAGAGAGTGAGGGAGCTCGATCTTCTCTCCTGCCTCGCGAGGCCAGGTGATCGACAGCAGAGCCCCTCCTTCTGGACGGTTTGACGCCATCACACTTCCCCCGTGGGCGCGCACCACCGCTTCAACGAATGCAAGCCCAAGGCCATGACCCTTCGAGTCTCTTCCTTTCACCCTCTGTTCAAACATCCGGAGGCCAATCTCGGAAGCAAATCCCGGGCCATCATCCTCCACAATTAAGGTTGCGGTGTTCTCGCTTGCTCCAAGTCTTATGGAAACGGTGCATGACGCGGGCAGGTGGTTGAGTTCGTTATCGAGCAGGTTTGCGATCACTCGATGAAGAAGGGCAGCGTCTGCTAATACCGTGACAGGACCGGCGCTGCGCAGATGCACACGAAGTCCTTTCTCCGACATGCAAGGCTCGTACAGGGCAATCATGACTCGAATCAGCTCGTCGAGATCCACTTCCGTGCGCGAAAGCCTAAGCGCGTCGGCTTTTGCTTCAGCAACATCGAGCGAAGTATTCAGGAATTCCGTTAGTCGATCCAGTTCATCGATGGCCGAGACGATCGGTTCACTCTGCTCGACTTTTAGATCGCCCGACAGAACGATCTCCAGTTTTCCGCGAATCGCCGTCAACGGGCTACGTAGATCGTGGGCAAGGGACTCAGTAATGGTGTGTAGTTGATGCATCGAGCTTTCTATCCGGTCCAGCATGCGGTTGAGCGTTAGCGCCAGATGCCCCACTTCGTCGTTACGCTTGTTCGTCGGAACCCTACTGCTAAGGTCGGATTGCCCAATCCTGGATGCGGCTTCGGTGATCTCGCGAACATGGCCGAGCATGCGTCTGGTCACGTAGAAGACAATCGCGGAACCGAACAGCACGATAAGCAGCCAGAGGCATAAAAAGCGCAGGCGGAGGCTCCTCAGCACACGCAGTTCATCTCGTTCCGAGAGTCCGAGATAGATATGGCTTCCATCCTCTAGCCGCACCGACGCTACCCGAAAAGGGTGATTGAATCCTTTGACATTCAAGTCGTAGGGCACGTCGGAAATAAACTTACGTGCGTGAATGGCGGCTAAGTTCGGCGTCCCGTCACCGGCACCCACCCAAAGTTTCACTGTCTCGTCGTCTCCGGCTTGAAGAAAAAAGACCGAGTCATTCTCATCCGAGTCGTTCTCATTGCCATCGGAGCGCAGCTTATTCGGCACCTCCTTACTTGCGAGTTCTGCGACCTCTCTCACTACCCGGCCGTAAAGACGGTCTTTAGGTGTTCGCACGGCAACATCGCCGAGCACTTCTACCTCTCCAGACAGCCACGCATCGCTTCGCCGCTGGATATCATTGGCAACAAAGCGATGAAGCATCGTGAAAACCAGCATTGTTCCAATGGCAAATGCCAGGGTCGCCCACAGAGAGATACGCCATGCGGCGCTATGCATGACGGGATTAGCGGTCTTTGAGGACATAGCCAATACCTCGTAAAGTCTTTATCAGCGGCTCACGGCCTTCCGTATCCACCTTGCCGCGTAATCGATAGATATGCACATCAACAACGTTGGTGTCCGGCTGAATTCGCATCCCCCACACTTCGGAGAGAAGCATGGATCGAGAGACAACGCGTCCGGCATGGCGGCAAAGATACTCCAGAAGCACAAACTGCTGTGGACTCAGATTTAAGACTTCGCCGCCTCGTGAGGCTCTACGCCTGATAAGGTCCAGTTCCAAATCCAGTACACGCAGACGTGAGGCTTCTTCGTTCGCAGCTTGGTTTCGTCGCAAAAGGTTACGCAGCCGTGCCAGTAATTCGGCGAGTGCAAAGGGTTTGGTCAGGTAGTCGTCGCCACCTTGCTCCAGGCCTTTGACTCTGTCGTCAACCGATCTTCTGGCTGAAAGTATCAATACTGGACTGCGTACTCCAGATCGACGGAGCTGAAGAATCAGATCAATGCCATCTTGATCCGGAAGGCCAAGGTCGACGACCAGAAGGTCATACTTCTTTCCAGACGCAAGTTGCGCGGCGGTTCGCCCATCCTTGGCGGCATCCACCTCGTACCCCGCATCAGCAAGCGATTGCTTGAGGAAGCCCTGGATCTCGAGTTCATCCTCCACGAGCAGAAGCTGCATGGAGTGATGGTAAGCCATTTCCAGAACCTCGATCGCTATTCAAACCAACTACACATCTTATGACGGGAAAAATGAACATCTTGTCATCTTCTGCATCACGGTAGCACTTTGCATTCCTCGTATCCTAAGAGCATTGATTATGTGCTCATTCTGGACCGTTAACCCCGACCGAATCAAGCGCCGAGTGTCCATGAACGAATCGTCATCCTTGGCTCCGCTTTAAAGTGCTATCAAAGACTTGGGGGAGTCGTCTCAAAGGAGGGAAGAGACAACTCGCAGGCCAAGCATTCGAGCCCCTGGTGATTCCTGCGAAGAGGTTGCTCAATGTCGAACTGTCACATGAATATCACCGCGGGAGTCTATGACCGAGCAGGACAGAAAACGATTGAAGGACGCTTTTACAACTTATTTACCGCTGCCTGTGAATCTGGAGCCCCACTTGAGGGAGGCGCTGGGTCAGGTATTGCGAAATCCTGGCAGTCTTTTCCGTCCAGAGATTGTTCTCGAAATATCGCTCGGCTACGGGCTGTCGGAGATTGATGCGACCGATTTAGCGATCGGGCTCGAATACTTCCATACCGCCTCACTGCTCTTCGACGATCTTCCTTCCATGGATGATGCGGTCGAGCGGCGCGGGATTCCATGTGTCCATCTTGAGTTTGGAGACGCTGGCGCTATCCTGGTCGCGCTTGCTTTGATTAATAGGGCGTACGCCCTCATTTGGCGGGCCGTCTCGTCCTCTCTACCTGAGCGCCGGTCTACGGCTTTGGCCTACATCGAGCGATATCTGGGAGTAGAAGGGCTGCTCAATGGCCAGAGCATGGATCTGCACTATGCGACGCTGCCTCACAACCGGCAAATGACAGAGCAGATCGCCATGGGCAAAACCGTATCCCTGATTCGGCTGACGCTGGTGCTGCCGGCCATCCTGGGCGGGGCCTCTGCCTCCGAGGTGCAGATTTTGGAACGCATCGCCTTGTATTGGGGTCTCAGCTACCAGATTGTGGACGATTTGAAGGACATTCTCCAGAGTTCAGCCGACGCCGGAAAGACCGTCTCACGTGATCTCTCACTTGATCGTCCGAACGTCGCCCTCGTGATCGGAATCGGCGGCGCAGTCGAGCGGCTTACCCGTCTCATCGGCCTTGGCGACAGGATGCTTCGTCGATTGGTCGCCGTGAGACCAGGCGTTAGCTTCCTCGAGAACCTCCGCACAGAGCTTGGCGAAGAGGCGCTCCAACTCATGCAAAGCGTCTGCGGTGACGCTATCGGAGGGACAGCGTGATCTTTTTCAAGCTGATTCTCACTAATCTGCTGCGTCACAGGATCAGGTCCCTGATTAGCATCGCAGGCATCGCGTTCAGCGTAGCTGCCATGCTTACGATCGTCACGGTGCTTCAGGGAGCCGTCGGAATGTTCTCAGGCATTCTCTCGAGTGACAGCGAGATCATTGTCTTCGAGCGCAACGTCTCCGACCTTTTCTTCAGCAACGTACCCGAGGCGGCAGTAAAGGAGATCGCCTCCTGGTCCGACGTGCAGCATGCCGACCCCGTGCTCTTCGGCATCGTGTCGAGCGCCGATCACCCTATCATCACCTGCTTTGGCATCACCTCCTCCGACGCGCGCCTTGGTAAGGCGACATGGGTGAAGGGAGCTCGGTCCCTTTTCGCGCAACACTCGGATGATGTAGTGCTCGGTGAACGCGCTGCTGAGTTTCTGAGTGCGACGCTTGGCAGCTCGGTACAGATTGGACATGGAGTGTTTCACGTGATCGGGATTATTAAGACGGCGAATGGTTTTGAGGATGGCGGCGTCTTCATGCCGCTTACCTCGGCCCAGAATTTCTTTCACAAGGAAGGATCATCTTCCGTAATCACGATCAAGCTTTTGAGCAAGGACGATGCATCCGAGTTCAAACGCATGGTCAAGGTGAGGTTTCCCAGCCTCGTGGCACTGGAAGACGAGGAGTTCACGCGTACCTACTCTCAGTTCAAGATACTCAAGGCAACCGCCTGGGCAGTTGGTGGATGCGGGCTGCTCCTCGGTGGACTTGGTGTCGGAAACACGATGATCATGTCGGTGTTCACGCGCATCCGCGAGATAGCCATTCTGCGGGTTAACGGTTTCTCTAACTTGCAGATTGCGGCAATGATCTTTGGCGAGTCAGCTCTCGTCTCGGTTCTTGGCGCCGTGGTGGGACTCCTCATCGGCACCGGCTTTCTCTTCGCACTCAAGCTCATTCCCGCTCTTCACGGATACGTCGACGTTACGATCCAACCCCTGGTCGTGCTTATCGTGATCGTGCTCGCATTGCTGACCGGCGTAGCTGGTGCTCTCTACCCGGCCAGTTATGCCATGCGCATCCGTGCGGTGGAGGCGCTTCGCTTCGAATGACAACTCCTATGCCAACAACCGAGACGCAACGCCGCATCGTCCTTCGAGCTAAGGACGTATGGAAGAGCTATGACGAAGGTGCCATCGGCGTACTTAATGGCGTCGATTTCGCAGGCTTCGAAGGTGAGACCGTAGCTCTATGCGGACCCTCGGGCTGTGGCAAGAGCACGCTGCTTCATCTGCTTGGCGGGCTGGACGAGCCGGACCGCGGCCACGTCTCGGTCAACAGCGTCGAGATCAATCGCCATCGCAGCCCGCTACGCCTGCTCCGTCATGAGATCGGCTTCGTCTTCCAGCTTCATAACCTCATACCCGATCTCACGCTCGAAGAAAACTGCCTCATTCCAACTGTGGCGGCAGGCATTCCCCGTCAAATGGCGCTTGCCCGCCTGCGAGACCTCACGGAGCGCACAGGCCTCAGTCATCGCCTGAGTCACCGAATCCAGAAGCTTTCGGGAGGAGAGCGCCAACGGACGGCTCTGTGCCGCGCCCTGATGAACAAACCTCGCATCCTGCTCGCGGATGAACCCACGGGTTCGCTCGACGAGAAGACCAGCACCGCAGTCTTCGACCTGCTCCTCGATCTGGTTGCCAAGGAAGGCGTCACACTCATCATGGCCACGCACGATCGTGCGCTGGCGCGGCGTTGCAACCGCTTAGTCGAAATGCACGACGGGAGAATTTATGAGCCCCAGTCCGTCTAGTGCCGCCACGCTGCACCCTCTCCACGTCCAAGAAGGCATTGCCCGGCTCTCCGCTTCAAATGGCTCTATTAGCCGTCAGGTTATGGCAACTACGGCGTGGCACAGTCTTCTTTGGCTCGTCGTCGCGAATTCAGTCGGTGTCCTTCTTGCGACCATGCTGCTGACTCCACAAATCAACAATCTGCTTGGGCAATGGACCTATGGGCGCTGGATGCCGGTCCACATGAATCTACAGCTCTATGGCTGGTGCTGCCTACCGCTGGTCGCTTTTCTCTTTAAGGTATACGGCTCAGATCGCGAACAGGCGGCGGCCTGGTGTCGCTCGGTACTGTGGGTCTGGTCTAGCGCTCTCGGTATCGGCGCACTGTCGTGGCTCGATGGCCACTCCAGCGGCAAGCTCTTCCTCGACTGGATCGGATACCCTCGGGTTCTGTTCCCAATGGCGCTCGCATCCCTGTGGATGTTGCTCTCGTACTCGTTAGTGAGAGGCTGGAAGCACGCGACAGACTCACGTCTGCCAGCCCGAATCCTCAAGCTGATCGGACTGGCCCTTCTTCTGCCGATCCCTTTTCTGATCTACTTCGCCGCAAGTCCAGCGATCTACCCGCCCGTCAACCCCGATACTGGCGGCCCCACGGGTGCGAGTCAACTTGAGTCGACACTGGTCGTCATCGCGGTTCTGCTTCTTCTCCCGTTTGGGCTCACGAAGCGCAAGGCTGCGCGCTCGTGGCACATAACTGCAGCGTGGGTCGTTTTCGCGACTGAGTTCTTGCTATGCCTCGGTCTGGGCCGAGCAAACGTGAGCCATCACAGGCCGATACAGTGGATCAGCCTGGGCAGCCTTCTCGTCTGGATTCCGCTCACGCCGGCCTACTATAACGCCTTTCTCTGGCACCAGAACACACGCCGCTGGCGGATCGCCTTTCTCTGCTGGTGGTCGATCCTCGTGCCGACTGGCTGGATATTGTTCCTGCCCGGAGTGCTCGATCACGTCAAGTTCACGGATGGGCTCGTCGGGCACTCTCTTCTGGCAATGGCAGGTTTCGTCTCCAGCTTACTCATCTTCGTGATGGTCCAGCTTCTGGGCGATGATGGCTGGATATTCAATGGCACCTGGTCGTTTTATGTGTGGCAGGCGAGTGTGCTCGCCTACGTCCTAATCATGTTCTATGCGGGGTGGCGCGAGGGTTCGGACCCTGCCTTCTCGATTGTCCCTGGCGTCCCGCGCAACACCATCTATGTTCTGCGTCTGCTTCTCGGGATGCTCATCTTGCTTGCCTCTCTCGACTGGTTTATCGACGCTTTCAGCCTCTTAAAAGAGATCGCTTCGCCGCCCCTTACCGAAGCGCAGGCGGACACGCTATGAAGCGTCGCCTCCTGCTCGGCTATCAGATCCTCACCGGTCTTTCGGACGCTTCGACCGGTGTGTTGCTCATCGTTGCGCCCGCAACGACCTTGCACATGATGAGGCTGCACGCGCCACAAGATGCTCTTCCCTATCTCTCCTATGTAGGCGTCTTCGTGCTGTCGGTCGGAATCGCCTGCCTCTACGGTGGTGGGCTGCTTGCAGCTCAACCCGTCCAGGTGCAAAAACTCGAGGCCGTCTGGCTGCTGACGGCAATCACTCGTGGACTTGTGGCGATCTTTGTAGTTGCGAAGATATTCTCCGGCTTACTCGAACCTGGGTGGATCACTGTCGCCTTCACCGATGGGGCAATTGCTCTTCTGCAGACGATCGGATTGGCCAGAGGCTGGTTGAGCAATGTCGCGCCTTAGCGTTCGGTGCTCCGGCTGGCGCGGCGTCAGCCTCGTCACGATCACCTACGTCTATTTTCTGATATTTGCCCAGTTTGCTTTCCTCAAGCGACTCGCTGCTCTCGGCATCGCCGACGTACACCTCAAGGTCGTCATGGCAGCAATGGCAGCGGGCGGCATTCTCCTGAGCCTGCTGGCTGCCCGGCCGATCTTTGGCTCTTCACCTCGTCATCGATTGCAGATGGCACTCTGCGCCTGCGGAGCGTCGGCACTACTCACTCTTTTTCCACTCGCCACAGGCGGCAGTATCGCCGTCTCGTTTCTCATCGGGGCTGCGCTTGGTCTTCTGACAGTCACGCTTGTTACCCATCTGCGCCTCTGGCTCGGCGACAGCGAGGGGCTATTCAAGGTCGGTCTAGGCACCGGGCTTGCCTACCTCATCTGCAGCTTCCATCGTCTGTTCACAGCCTCGCCAAAGGTACAGACAATCACCGCCGCGGCCCTCTGTTTCCTCGGTGTCTCCATCGCCGCAAAGGCGACCACCAAAGCTCCCGCCGAAACGGTGCCGCCAACACCAGATGCCCGAATCACCTTCGGTCTCGTCCTCACCTGCTTCACGGCACTGGTCTGGCTTGATTCAGCAGCTTTCTTCATCATCCAGAACACCCCCGCGCTCAAGGCCGGTAGCTGGCAGGGCACAGCTCACCTTCGGACCGACGGCCTCCTTCACTTCGCCGCTGCACTCGGCAGTGCATGGCTGCTTCGCCGTCGAAGCCTGTCCTTTGTGCTAGGCCTTTCTGTTCTTGCACTCGCCATCGCTTGCCTGCTCATGCTTGATCCTGGCCGGATACTCCTGGGCTCCTTCTTCTATCCCATCGGGGTCTCTCTCTACTCAGTCGCGCTGGTCGCCTATCCTTCTCTGCTTGCTCCAGCAACATCGCCGGAAGACCGCGCTCGCAAGGCGGGCCTCATCTACGCAGTCGCAGGTTGGTTCGGCTCCGCCATGGGAATCGGCATGGGTCAACATCTCGGACAGGTCCCCGTAACCTTCGTCCTGCTGGCATGCATCCTGGTCCTCGGTCCGCAAAGCCTCAATCTGCTTCGCCATCGCGGGCCCGAGGTGGCAACAACTGTTGCCGTCTTGTTCGTCGCCTTCTGCGTCAACAAAGCAATCCTTGCCTCCCATCCACCACCGTCTGCGCTCTCTAACATCGAACGTGGCCGTCAAGTCTACATCTCTGAGGGATGCATTAGCTGCCACTCCCAATATGTGCGCCCGAACACGTCCGACGTTCTGATGTGGGGTCCTGTCCAGACGATTAGCGAACTACGATTGGAGAGCCCTCCATTGATAGGAAACCGTCGTCAAGGGCCAGACCTTTCGCAGGTTGGAGGCCGCCGTTCGCCGCTTTGGCTAAAAGCCCATTTCTACAACCCGCAGGAGGTGAGCCATGCCTCGTTCATGCCCTCATACGCCTACCTCTTCGAAGGCTCAGGAAGCCGCGGAGACGATCTCCTCGCTTACCTGAGCAGTCTCAGGAGTCCGGGAACCGAACAACATCTTAGTGCCGAGCAAACATGGAAACCCTCAGCTACAGGCGCTGCTACAGCAAACGCAAGTGAAGGTGCATACCTCTTCAGCGCATACTGTGCAACGTGCCACAACTCCGATGGGCGCACCAGGCAGAGCTGGCAGACGAGCTTCAAACGCCTTCCCCCGAATTTAGCAGCTGGGCCCTCGTTACATCTTCCTGCATCGGATACCGCCGAAGAGCGCGAGATTCACCTCGAGCAGATCGTGAAATTTGGCATATCCGGAACGGATATGCCAGGCCACGAGTATCTCTCGGATCGGGATGTCTCCTCACTCGCACTCCGGCTGACACAAAGCATCGTGCAGCCAGACCCCTTTGCAAGCACCATCTCTGGAGAAAATCGATGAAGAACTTTGCCCGTCCGCTCGTTGTCGCGCTTCCGCTGCTCTTCGCATCTTCAATGTTCGCCCAGCACCAGATCTTTACCATTAGTCCCGAAACCAGTGAAGTGAGCTTCACACTCGGCGGCTCCGGCCACGAGACACACGGCACATTCCACGTGCAAAATGGATTGATCGACTTCGACCGCACCAACCCGAAGTTATCAGGTTCTGTGGTCGTAGCCGCTGGCAGCGGGAAGACTGGAAATGATTCTCGGGATAAAAAGATGACGGACACAGTGCTTGATGCGCCTCACTTCGCCGATGTGTCTTTTGTTCCGCAAAGCTACCAGGGCACGATTGCTACCGCTGGCGACTCGACGATACAAGTCACGGGAACTTTTACACTGCATGGCACGCCACATGATTTGACCGTCCCAATGCAGGTCTACATCGATGGAGCAAACTGCACCGCCAAATCTCATTTCATCGTGCCTTACGTCAAGTGGGGATTGAAGGACCCGAGCGTCTTCATTCTCAAAGTCGCCAAAGAGGTTGACATAAATCTAACCCTTGTTGGCAAACTGTCGAACTAAACAATGATTAGGTCTCGATGAATAACAACTCTTCCATTACCAGGCACAACAGTCGATTTGATGCTCACTTCCCACTATTGGCGCTTCTAGTTTTTGAGCTGTTCGAATGTCTTCTTCGCGTATTGTGTCATGACCTCATCAGGTTTGGAGCCCGTCGACATCTGAACCCAGAAACGCTGAGACCGAGAGGAACCATCGAAGCTCAACCAATCGGCAACGACAATTTGCTCGGATGTGTTTCACACGTGACACGCTATGTCTAATTGACCGTTTGCGGATGGAATGTAACGCGATTTTCATCAACAACTGACAAAAACGCCGCCGCAAGCCACAGTAGTTTGCACGGGCTAACTATTTTCTCCTGACACGGGATGAAAACGGCAGATTCTAGCCTTATAGGGATAGTCTCTCGCGAAAGCTTCCGATTCTGGGACTGATCCTCTCAACGGGCACAACTTTCATGTTTTGTAACGAATCCAAAGTGCATCTCCTAAACAATGAGATGCTCGCTCCCACGATCGTGTGGTCCGTACGCGCACGTCCTGCCCCCCGGTTCTGGAAACGCGAGTTGGCCTTCCATGAGAAGGCCGGTCGGTGTCAAGTCATTTGAGGTTGAGTAGGTTCATATCCGATGTTTTCCTTTGCCCGGATAGCGGTTGTTCTTTTGGCTGGCGAGGCGGCCCGTCAAGGCCGAGCG